>Ga0315288_10000873_pt1 | contig 38425 bp, 41 predicted proteins | sample YL17G11_20_MG_FD_203454 | JGI IMG/M metagenome (GOLD analysis project Ga0315288, IMG submission 203454) | Sediment microbial communities from Yellowstone Lake, YNP, Wyoming, USA - YL17G11_20 | ecosystem: Environmental > Aquatic > Freshwater > Lake > Sediment | place: USA: Wyoming | collected...
GGGCATCTTTTTACAAATTCAGCCACATTCATCACCTTTGAGGTTATCGCTAACTTTAAATAAAAACTCACGCGCCGTTTTATAAGGATTTCGCAAGCTTATATAATTCTTTGCAATAGAGTTAAAAGCCTGCCTAAATTGGAAATTTGCATATTATCAATTCTATATTTTTATATAACTTCCGAAATAAACGCGAAATATGCCTATTTATTCGCCAGCTGGCTATGCGCGAAATGTCCAACCAAGGTCCTACATACCAGAGATAGAAGACGTTGGTGATAAAGGGCTTGAATTCCACATAGCAAATCGTAGCGATGATATCACGAAACTGTTGCGCAAGGTAGCATACTCCGAAAAGCCAAACTTCGCAATCACGGGCTCGCCAGGCATCGGCAAAACCTTGATTGTTAATTACATTGTTAATGTAATAACAGGAAAAATAAACCTGCCCAAAGATCACGAATGGCGTCCTTTGTTCGAAGAAATAAAATCAAAGGCGCGCGAGTTCCAAACAAGAGATTACCTGTTCCTTCCAAATCTGCAAGATCCTTACAGACCTGTGGTTCTTGATTTTGTTAACAGCGAGATTAAATCCGCATCTAATCAAGCAAATGCATTTTGCAATGATGTCATAAGATTGTTTGAGAATATTGGCTTAGAGGAGAAAATATTTCCGCATTTTGAAAAAAGTGAATTCAAGAATTATTTGACACTCGCTACAAAGCACATATATGAAGAGCTTTACCGCAAGATGAATGATGTCATTTCTGAAGAGCCCGCGGGCTTTAATTTTCGAATTATTAATAATTTTACGGGCTATGGCATTAACTATGATTTCTTCAGCAAGATTTCTTGGGGAGATATTAAACTCGGTTTGGAGATGCGTAACAGCGTATCAAGAAAATGCAGAGATGGCAAGAGAAGACTGTACCAAAGACGCATTACAGAGCAACAGATCCGCAAAAGACTCCATAACGACTTGCGGGAAAAAGTCAAAGGTAAAGTTACTCAAATGCTTTCAATAGTAAATGATGCCTACGTTCCCGGATTAGACTTAGAGCAAAAAAGACAGGTATTGTTAGACGTGCTCGAGGAAGTAAAACACGAATATGACTCTGCATCTAAACTCTATAAGAAAGATAAAGGACTTGTCCCATACTATCACGCGCTAGCAAAACTAAAAGCTAGTGCCTTGCCGGACTTGAAGCTATCGCAGGAAAGCTTAGATTGGTGCAATAAAAATCTGGAACAAATCCTGGATAAGTACAAAACCACAAAGCACTCTGCACTGCTCGGTTGGATGGAGTCCGTTGCCCGCTATTTCCGAGAAAATACCGAAACTGTTTCGAATGAAATTCTTGGCTGTTACTTGACAGCGCGTGGCGAGCGCGTAATAAAACACGACAAGAAATCCATAAATGTTACGCTTTCGCATCCTTTTGCGGACATTGAAAATGATGAGTTTGCATTACCGCACGGCGGCGCAGAGAGTACTTTTTTAAGGTATGTTCTTGCGCCGAAATCAATTCTGTCGTCCAAGTCCGGCGAAATCTGTGTTAAATTTCCGACAAGCTTCAACAAAGAGGATATGTGGGGCAAGATTGGCAAATCCGATAAAGATGATGATGACGATGATGACTCACCACCACATAGAAAATTCACACCCGGCTATCTGATGGAATCGAGCATGGTTGTTCTGGTGGATAACATGCAGGGTTTCTTTAAAGCCTTGCTTGGCAGTGAAGTGCAGGATGCTGCCGCCAGAAGGCAAGCTATTTTGACATTTGTTGAAGAAGGCAATCTCATGATAGAAGATAAAGGCGTCACTTTCATAGTTCATTCGCCAACAATGATTGTCGGCTGCGACAATGAAAATCCTTTTGTAAAATTCCATGGTAGATTCGCTGACGAATATGAATTTGACGAATCCATGCGTAGCAGATTCACCGTCTATGAGTTAGATGATCTCGCCCAAAACGTTCCTGAAGCAAGAAGAGAAACTATCAGCATGATTAATACTGCTGTGAGCGACTTTAACGAGAAACACAAACTAAATCTGCATTTGTCCCCTGAGGTCATAGACCAACTGCTTATTGAATGGTCATGGCCTGACTTGCTGAACCTCGATTACAGAAGCCTGCGCGCCAGAGTTGTAGAATTATTGGGATTTGCGCGTATGGAAGGTGATAATGTTTGTTCGCTGGAGCACTTAATTGAAAATGAAAAAGAAAACGAACCTAAATGGATACATCATTTCGTTGATAATAAAATATATGAAATGATCAAAAACCCTCCAGAAAAAGCGGTTGGTGAAGTTTGCGGCGTTCATTTATACGGTCTACTCGGTTATCATCCGCGCTACATGCCTGGCGAGGTATCAACAATTCGTTCCGCCGTGATAGTCGATACGCCATCTAATGCTGGAAAAAATTTTCAGCAGTATAACATAGACGCAAAATTGACTGATGAAACTGCAATCAAAGGATTCAACGAAGCTGTTGATTTCGTAAAAAGACAGATTGGCAGTCCTGTCAGATTCATATCAAAAACAACATTCCACAGAGATTTTGAAGTTGCTGGCGATTCTGCTTCCCTTGCGCACGCAGTAGCGATATGCTCTGCGCTCGGTGAGACGCCCATTTACAGCAGTACCGTGTACACTGGTAATCTGAGCTTCTTTGATGGAACTGTTGGTCCAATAGGCGGGGTTTACAACAAAGCAAGAACTGTTTGGAGAGCAAATCAAATGTTGAACAAAGACAAAAACAAGAGAATGAGATTTGTTTTCCCAGTTGAAAATTATAGAGAGCTAACTGAAATGCTAAAAACATCTTCTTATCCAATCGCAAATGATATTGACCTGATACCTGCTAACACATTTGCTGAAGCGTTCTATTTGGGCGCCACGAACACCAAAATAAACACGGAAACCTTGCCTCAAAAAGCAAATACCCTTTGGGGTAAAACCCTAGAGCGAATTAAAGCAAATGTCAAGCGCTGGAACAATGAAGTTTTGGCTGCTTACGGCAAGAAACTAATAAAATAGAATTATTTTGCTTTAACTAAAACTGCATTAACAATTCCATCTCTTGTTGGTCTTGATGTGACTTTTGCAAGGCCGTCTTCTGTTTCTATAATGGCACCGCGCGTGATAACGTTCATACGGACAAAGTGCCTGTTTGATGGATTCTCTTTGACTGTCTTTATTTTTGACTTCTTGAACTTGCCATTCTCCAACATTAAGTTAGCATGGCTAGCTGTGAGAACTTGAGTTATTTCAGAGCCGCCTCTCAATCTCTTTTTCCTTGTTACGGTTTTTTCAGCAATCTTAGGGTTAATAGGATCTTGCCCTATCTCGTATGCTCTCTTTTTTCTGTAAGGCCAGAATCTGCCTCCAGATGGTTTGCTTCCCTGTCTTGCTGCTTTCCAGATTGACATAGTATCACAGCTCAGAATTCCTGTTTTTAAAGCTTATTGCGAGCTTTGGCCCTTTCTAAATATAACTCATAGAGATTGTTTACAAACCGAAAATATTTGTTCCTTTGCTTCTGATAGAGTTTTGCGGCCCCTCTATTAGCAAGCGACAATGTTACCACAGGCACAACAAAAGGTTTGTGAACTTGTATGGAATGCCCGTCATAGTTCATTGAATAGTTGTCAGCGCCTCGCGGTTCAAAAATAATAACCGCACCGGTCAAAGTACCAGGATCCTCTTCAAATCTGATATTCACATCACCATCAAAAATTTTATTTGTGAGAGTCTTTATTTCACCCATAAAAACTAGAGGCTTTTCTATCCCAACAAAAACCTTGTCTAATAAATTCAGATATATGCGCTCGATACCATTGTACGTACTTACTCGTGAGGTTTTGTGAGGTCCTACGGGAGGATATTTTCCTTCGAACATCTTCACTAACTTATCTGTCATGCGCCAAAGCAATATACAAACTTTTTTAAATGGATACGAAGTGTTTTTCCCTATGGACGCAGAAAGACCATTAGACGCATTGAACGCTGCACGAAACAAAAGAGTCATCGTTGAATTGAAAAGCAAAAGACAACTAGTTGGTATTTTAAGAGCATTCGATATACACATCAACGTAGTTCTTGATGACGCTGAAGAACGCGATGAAAACGCCCAGATAGTCAGAAAGCTTGGGCAAGTATTTGTGCGCGGAGATATGATTGTTTTAGTCAGCCCAGCTGCATAATTCTTCATAGGTGAGTTATGACAAAAGGCACACCGTCAAAGGGAAAGAGAAGTGGTAAGAAAAGCCACATCAGATGTCGTAGATGTGGCCATAAAACATATCACGTTCAACACAAGAGATGTTCATATTGCGGATTCCCGCACCCAAAAATGAGAACTTACCGCTGGGCCAATAAAAAATACGGATTAAGAAGAGATTATAAGAAATAAAATTATTCTTCGCGGTCATCTGGGCAGCTATCTAAAGCTTCCCGCAAGTAACCATCGCGCACTTCTTTCTGGGTTACGTAAGTCCGATACTTGCCTGTTGGCTGTTTTGGTCCACTGCGATACATGTGCTCATATACATATGTAAGCGTAGGCGATAAAAGAACTTTGCCGGCAATCACATCAGAACGCAAGCTTGTCACTCTTTCTTCTAGACCCTCATTAGGAATTATTATGACTATGCCTAGTTCTCCGGACTCAAGAATTTCTCTGTCTTCAGAACTAAGCTTGAACTCTTCTTCTAGTGTTTGTAGCGTACCTATGTGCCGGTCATCCCAACCGCTTTTATTTTCTCTGCCTTCCCACATGGCATCTTTCTCAGACCGATCATCATCATCTCTTTTGCCCATTTCAGCTCCTACGGAGTATCGAACATTCTTGCTTCCAATCCAGTTGACTTATTTGCGCAGCCAGGCATTGGTTCATAGTCCTTATTAATGCCTGCTTTTGTACCGTAAACAGCCTCTGTTTTGATTGTCTTCATTGGTTTAACATAATTTGTCATTTTTGTCCTCCTAAGCGGCTATCGCCTTTTTGAGGCGAAGCTTGTCAGCAATTTCTTTATATCTATTTCGGATAGTCACTTCTGTGACTTCAGTTGCGTCTGCAACCATCTTCTGAGTAACATGAGCGCCAGTCAGCTGAGCAGCTATGTAGATTGCAGCAGCAGCAAGTCCGTGTGGACCTCTGCCGTTGTCAATTTCATATTTTTCAGCTTTTCTTAAAATCTCAACGGCTTTTGCCTGCGTCATTGGTTTCAAACCCATCTTTGAAGCGAATCTTGGGATGAAATCAACTGCAGTAGTTGGAGCCATTTTGAAGCCGAGCTTTCTTGAGACAAATCTGTAAGTCTTTCCAAAGTCTTTTGGATGAACTTTGGTTATTCCACAAACTTCGCGGAAACCCTTTGGAATTGCAAATGACTTGCAAGCCATGAAAATACATGCGGCAACAACAGATTCTACAGTTCTGCCCCTAATCAGATTTCTGTCTAGGGCTTTTCTGTATAATCTTGCTGCCTCTTCCTCAATAGATCTTGGCAGATTCATAACAGATGAGAATCTCCTCAAGTCATCGAAAGCATATTTCAGATTTCTTTCAGTTTTTGCGGCAGTTCTTATATCCTGTTGCTGCAGTTTCAGGTAGCGGCCTTTGACCTTTCCACCTAATTTTGCAATATCAGATTTTGAACCGATAAGGGTTCTTACACCCATATCTGCTCTTGAGAATGATATAGGGGCACCAGCTCTGGCCTGGTTTGCATCATCCTCTGAGAAAGACCATTCAGGACCGAAGTCCACTTTAGCTTCCTCTACTATAAAACCGCATTTTCTGCACACAGTTTCAGCTTTGTGCGCATCGTTTATCATCAAATTTGATCCACAATTAGGACATGTCATTTTTGTTCACCGTCTTTCTTTTTGACCTTATAGTGTGCTTTGCTGTTAACGTATGTTTTTTCAATAAAACCTGCGTCTACCAAGCGATTCAATAGGTTATCGTACTTGTAGTAACATCCGCCGCAGATTTTATCGCCACATTTGACATACATCTCCTGCAAAAAACCTACTATCGATCTGATATCAGCAGACTTTCCTGTTCCTATCTTCTCCAAGAGTTCTTTTGCATTAATGAGATTGCGCGCTGATATTTCGTGAGAATCGCTCATTGTATCCGCGAATTCGGGGCTTAATGGACAGGTTTCCCTAAATTTGAGTATTAACCCTAAAGCTGTTTCCAGGTCGCTTTGATTGGTATTATTATCCATGTTAACCTCCAAAGTTGCTATATGGCAATAGTAGCAGATGAGTATATAAAGCTTTCGGTATGCTTCTTAAAGCTTGTTATAAAGCTACAACGCTCAAAAAAAGAATCCAAAGCTTTATAAAATCACTGGTGTGCGGTAAGATACGATGAAAACTCCTACAGAAATTGCCGTATTCAAGGATCTTGTTAATCCAAAAACAGAGCAATATGACCCAAAAGTCGTGGCACACAGGCTAGAGGAAGAAAGAAAAGAAGGCTTCCCGGGAATGTCCTACGAAAGAATAGAGGATCAAGTTTTTGCAATCTTAACGGGCGATTCTGATTATGGAGCAAGAATGGGTGTTGTAAAGTCATTAATTGCCCAAGCAATGTACAGTCCAAACGAATTACAAGCATATTTTTCTAGTGTAGCAAATGACCTTGGTAACAAGGCTAAGACGGAAAAACAATTGCAGATTGCGGCCGACGCATGCCGATCTCTAGCAAATATAGTGGGTGAAATCGGCCAAGAGTATAAAGGTACAAGCGTAGAGGATATTATTAAATTAAGTGAAATAGAGCACATATTCTCTGGAAAATGGAATGGAACAGGTTTAAATCTCACATTTACAGACCCTAAAATAAGAGAATACGGTGCAAGAATGCAACAGGACATACATAGAATCTGGTTCGGAAAAAATCTTGACACAAAGGATAAAACACCTTTGAAAGAAAATGATTTATTCCCTGTGCTTTACGGAAATAATTAAATTTAGCCACTTATTAAATCCTAGCTGTAAATCCCTTTAACTTTACAGCTTACTTTATAGCTATACCAGAATATTCGGGCTGCTTGAGTGCGTTTTCCAGGCCATTTACTGGGCTTGGCGCCACTTTGCTATATTTGAGTGCGCATATAAGATACTCTGACAGTGCTGACTGATCTATGTTGCGGCCGTTATCGTACAGCACCTCAACTTCCTTGAAGCCAGGCCTTGTCTGCTCCGAACTCACAATATAAATGGCATTACCGCTTTCCCAGGTCATCCGCTCAAGCGCGAAATCCTTTCCTTGAGCTTCTGCTTCGGCCTTCAGAGCAATGAAAACGCCAGAATTGCAGATACCGCCATTCAAAGCGGCGCATTCGTCCACTATTTTGTCTATTTGTTCAAATGTCAAGAAACCGGCCATATCAAAAGAATATAAGAAAAATTAAGCAGAAAAAGCTTTTGCTCAGACTTTCTTCTGGCCGAGGTACTTTCTAGTCTGGTCGAGCAGGACTTGCTGGCTGTCTAGCTCTTTTTGCCTTGACGCAATGTCTGCTTCTAAGATCTTAGAATATTTCTCAATCACACCGTATACTATATTGTGCACACCATTGTATGCCGAAGCAAATTTGTTGTGAATGTCTATCCGCTCTTTTTCTGGCAGGGGTAATTGTTCAATCAACTCAATAGCATCAGTTAGATCATCAAATACGTTATCAATGGTCTTCTCGCCAACAATAGCATTTTTCACTACCTCTGTCCTAACTTCTTTGGCTGGCTTTGCCGCAATTTTATTGTCTTGCGATGAGTTGCATCCCTGCGAATGTTTTTTTGCCATATCAGATCGCATTTTGCGTTGGTACTAAACTTCTTAAGATTTCTGGAAAGCAAGTGTTTCAAATTTGATAATGGATGAGTTAATCTTATAAACCAAATTTATTTTATCACAATTAGCCCACTCACGCAACTTCGACGCGCAAGCGTTGAAGACAACTTGGAGGTGCGTGGGCAATTCTTTTCCAAATTTTTACAGAAACTATAACAACTTCCTGATTTTTTCAGCAGCTGCTTTCATTTCTTTATCAGAGAGTTTCTTCACATTACTCGTGTTTAAGGAACCGCCATGGCCATCATTTGGAAATCTAGGAACTAGCCAAACATGTGCGTGGGGAACTTGTTCTCCGAAAACTACAGAAACAACCCATTCTGTTTTGAATGCTTTTCTCAGTGCATTTGCAATTTTTCCAACAACTTCGTAGTACTCTCCAATATTTGGTATATCCCAGACCCATCTGTAGTGTTTCTTTGGGATAACTAAGGTATGGCCTGGATTGAGTGGTTTTATACTAAGAAAAGCCAAAAAGTCTTTATCTTCATAAACTATGATTGCAGGTACTTCTTTCTTAACTATCTTGCAGAATATACAATTTTCCATTTAAGCGTACCTTGATAGCTTATTTTCGGGCTTCTATCTTTAAGCTTTCAACAGGCAGTTTTTGATACTGCCTTTTGCTAATATTTTTATCTTCTGATAAAACTTTTACACTGAAACCTACATTCTTGACGATGTCCAAATAATCATTCTTTAATAAAGCGCCACCCACGCAGCCAGTAATCAGGTCTTCATCATTTTTTTGTGCTTCAGAAAGAGTTCGTAATAATACTATGTCTGAAATATACATTCTGCCGCCTTTCTTAAGCACCCTATAAGCCTCTTTAAACACCTTTAACTTATCTGGAGCGAGATTAATAACGCAATTACTTATAATCACATCAATGGAATTATTGTTGATAGGTAAATTTTCTATATCTCCTAGTTTAAATTCAACATTCTTATAGCCATACTTTTCAGCATTTTTTTTAGCCCTATCGATCATTTCCTGAGTCATATCTATGCCAATTACCTTACCGAAGCGACCCACTTTCTTAGAGGCGAGAAAACAGTCAAATCCTGCTCCCGAACCTAAATCTAATACAATTTCGCCTTCTTTGATCTCTCCAAGTCCTAAGGGATTACCACAACCTAATCCAAGGTTAGCTTCCGGAACAGATTCTATTTCTTTATCAGAATAACCAATGCTTTTTGCAATCTGCTCATTATCTGTTTCCGCACCACAACTGCAACTATGACAACAACTATTTTGGGCCGCAATTTCACTGTAATGCGTTTTAACGATTTTTTTGATGTTGTCTTTTTTCATATTCAAAATTCTAATCTGAATATCTAGCGGGCCCGGAGGGATTTGAACCCTCGACTTGCAGCTTAAAAGGCTGCCACTCTAACCAAGCTGAGTTACGAGCCCACAATAAAAAGGATGGAATTTTGTTTATAAAGATTGTCTGAACTAATTTATGTCAGGTAATTCTGATTAATACGAGAAAATTGGTTCTGATAGGTGATTTTGGGGTTATAGCTCAGATAATTCGGGATTTGTGGAATTTTCCCGTTGTAGCCGCGCGGAACTGACGGGATATAGGTCACGCTAGCTGTCTTGAGTGGCTGCACATATTTTACGCCTGATTCCAATGACATGATTTTCTAGTTTATTGCAGAGTTTTAAACTTTATTAATGGAAAATATCATTTAGGCATATGAAACTAGGCGTAACTGCTGATTTGCACGGTAATCTGAGATTGGCAAAGAAATTTGCCTCATATTTCAAGAAATCCGACGTTGATGCCATTGTGATTGCAGGGGATTTGCCAGCTTATGAAAACCAGAAAACTAGTTTAACTAAAATCCTGCAAATATTTTCTAAATGCGGTAAAAGGGTCTTTGTAATGCCTGGCAGTCACGAAAGCGTGAAAATCTACGAAGTTGTTTTGAAGAAGTTTAAGAAAAAAATAGTTGACTGCACCAAAGAAAAGAACAGAAAAGTTCAGATTGGAGATTATGATATAGTTTTTCTGCCCGGTTCTGACTGGCTGGGTGCGGAGGATGCTGGCTTTATACTGAGAGACAGCAGAAAGATTTTCAGAGGTAAAACGCAGCGCCAGATTGCAAAATATTATAGTACTAGAAAAGTCAAACTATTTTACATACACGAACTGAAGAAACTAGTAAAAAATCCCGCGAAAACAGTTCTTATTTCACACATTCCGCCAAAATTCAATAAAAAATCAGCCATAGATGTTGCAAAGTTCGGCAAAGCTGTTGGCAAATTCAAAATTAAAGCTGCCGATAAAGAGGCCACGAAAGGTTTGATGAAATTCTGGCAGGGCTTTTACAAAGAACACGTATTTGCACTTTCTGAAGCACTAAAATTAAAGAAAAAGGGCTATCCCATGACAATTATACAAGAAAACAGAGGCAATAAAGTTCTGAAAATGATGATTAAGAAGTTAAAAATCAAGAAACTAGTTTGTGCACATATACACGAATCAGGTGGACATGCAAATGATTTGAAAGGCAAACCGGTAACGCCAGACAAATGGAGCAAAGAACTATTCTACAATTGCTCTGGCCGAGCAGGCATTGTTGAATTTGAAGGTAATTTGTCCAGATATCGAAATATCAAAGTATAGATTTTTAAATAAGGTATCCCTGATTTGATTAATGGTCGACGCTGATAGGTTGCAGAAGCTGAAAGAACTGCAAAAATTAGGTATTAATCCATATCCTTATTCATTTGATAGAAAGAATTACGCTAACGAGATAAAGGAGAATTTCTCTAAATTAGACGGCAAGAAAGTCTCTGTTGCCGGCAGAGTTATGTCAATAAGAGAGCATGGCAAGCTGGCATTTGCAGACCTTGCAGATAGCACTGGAAGAATCCAGCTCTGGCTTTCTGAAGACGCTTTGGGCAAGAAAAACTATGATTTGCTCAAACACGTTGAAACTGGCGATATAATTGGAGTGAAGGGAACTGCAACAAAAACAAAACGCGGTGAAGTTTCGGTCAAAGCAGATTCTTTAGAGATTCTGACAAAATCGCTGACAAACCTGCCGCCAAGCTGGTATGGCTTGAAAGATGTTGAATTAAGATACAGACAAAGATACCTGGATTTGATAATGAACCCAGATGTCAAAAAGAATTTCATTATAAGAACGAAAATTATGGATGCAATTCGCGAGTTTTTGAATTCTAAAGGATTCTTGGAAACTGACACTCCAGTCTTACAGCCAATTTATGGCGGAGCAGCAGCCCACCCCTTTGAAACATTTATGCGCGATTTAAAGATGAAAGTTTATCTTAGAACTTCAAATGAATTATACCTAAAAAGGTTGATTGTTGGTGGTTTAGAGAAAGTCTATGAATTTGCAAAGGATTTCAGAAACGAATCAATTAACACAACACACAATCCTGAATTCACGCAGGTAGAAATCTATGAAGCGTATGCTGACAGAGATAAAATAGCCGATTTATTTGAGGATCTGTATGCTTTTGTTGCCAAAAAAGTTCTTGGGACAACAAAAATCACGTATCAGGGCCAGAAAATCGATTTAGGCAAATGGAAACGCACCAGAATGACTGATGCAATCAAAGAAAAGTACAAAATTGATGTGATGAAAATGAACAAAAAAGAATTACTAAAAGTAGCCAAAGAAAAAGGTGTGAAATTAGCGGGCAATGAATCTGAAGGCGAATTAATTAATGCTATCTTTGAGACTTTCGATAAAGAAATAATTCAGCCAACGCTGATAATGGATCATCCAAAAGAAACCACTCCTTTATGCAAAGTAAGCAGGAAAGATGACCGGTTTGTGGAAAGATTTGAGCCGTTTGCCTGCGGAATGGAACTGGGAAATGCTTACTCTGAATTAAATGACCCTCTCTTGCAGAGAAAGTTGTTTGAGACCCAACTAAAGAGTAGGTGTGTTGAAAAAGAGCCTTGGTCGTGCGAAATTGACGAGGACTTCTTGAGAGCGATTGAATATGGCATGCCTCCTACGGGCGGAATAGGCATCGCCATAGACAGGCTAACAATGCTCCTAACGGATAGTGCATCAATCAGAGATGTTGTTTTCTTCCCGTTCATGAAGCCCGAATAGAAATAACTATTTGGAAGGCTTAAAGCATCCCATCTGTGATAGCGCTTCGTAGAATCTCTCTTTTATGCCCTTTACGTCATCAGATCTTAACTCTCTTTCAAATGATACTCCAGCATTACCAGCTATGCAGTACTTAAATTCGTTAGACGGCGTAACTCTAACAAAGCCTTCTGTTTTGCAAATGTGACACCCTAATGTGCAGTATTGCCAAACCACGTCTACGTCCATATTATTGATTTTATACCTGTGTCTACTCGCACTAACATATTCTGAAGACTCTGCCCGCAATTCTACGTATTTTTCAATTTCTTCTGGAGCAACTATATCTGCCTCGTTTACACGATCAATTTTTATAAAGTTCATCAGATTAACTTTTCCTAAACCGAGCTTGCTTGCTAGGTCTACTATATGCTCCAGATTTCGAAAATTTTGTTTTGAAACAACAGCGTTTATTTGTATAAGTTTGCTGTTATAGCCCGTCTCTATGAGTGCGCTAATGCCATCCAAGACTTTTTGATATAGAATTGGGTTGGTTTTTGTTAGTGTTCGGAAGCATTTGGGATTTACATCATCCAGAGAAACCGTTACCCCATCTATTCCTAATTCATTTATTGCTTTAGCGTATTTCTCAAGCAATATGCCATTCGTTGTTATGGTTGTTGGGGCATACCTTTTTGAAATCTTTAATAAATCCAAGATTTCTGGGTGCAACAATGGCTCACCACCCACAATTTTAATAGATTTAATTTCGGAACGGATAGCACTTAAAATTTTTTCAAGGTCTGACGGCGACATGCGCTTTTTCTCCACGTCAAAAATACCCTCGTTATAGCAGTAATCACAATCTAAATTACAAGTATCTAAAACTGAAACCCTTAATCTGCCAGTTGCAAATGGCTTCTTCTCACCTTCTTGCCATATTTTTGAAAATTCTAAAAAATAATCGCTGTTGCAAATCTCTGTACTAAACGGATTATCCGCTTTAAATTTTATTGGTGCGCTCATCACAATTTATCTTATTTATTTGTGATAAACTTTGAACCAAAATTCATGTCACATCGTCAATAAATGCGGTCTATTTGACGAGAATTTTTACCCCAGATATTTTTAGATTTAAAACCATTAAAACTCATGCTTGAAAAACCACACATAAATCTAGCAATAATAGGCCATGTCGATCATGGAAAATCAACATTAGTCGGAAGACTTCTTTATGAAACGGGTTTCGTAAGTAAAGCTCAAATTGATGCTTATCGCAATGAAGCTGCTGCTAAAGGCAAAAGCACCTTTGAATACGCTTGGGTCACAGATGACTTACCTGAAGAACGCGAAAGGGGCGTAACAATTCGTACGCAAATAAAAGACTTCGAAACCAAGAAATATAGTTTCGTAATTTGTGACGCACCAGGGCACCAAGATTATATTAAAAACATGATTAAGGGCACTCAACAAGCGGATGCTGCGATTTTACTTGTTGATGCGAGAGAAGGTGTTCAGCCACAGACAATCGAGCATCTGCGGTTGGCAAAAATATTCGATTTGAAGGAGCTTGTTGTTGCAGTAAACAAAATGGATGCGGCTAATCCGCCCTACTCTCCAGAAACTTATGAAAACATCAAGACAGAAACCACAAGCTTGCTTAAGCAGATTGGATTTAAAGACAATGAATATAGATTCGTTCCTGTTAGTGCTTACAACGGTGAAAACATAACCCATCGCACCAAAAATCTGGCATGGTATTCGGGAAAAACGTTGGCAGACGTGCTTGATGAACTAAATCCGCCAGCAAATCGCTCTAATTTGCCGCTAAGGTGGCCCATTCATGAAGTAAAAAGAGTCCCCGGAGTTGGTTTAATACCTGTAGGCTTTGTTGAAACCGGAACAATGAGTTTAGGTGATATCTTAGTATTTGAGCCAGGGAACTATCGGGCGAAAGTACGTAGAATGCAGGAAAAAGGAAAAGATATTTCTGTTGCGAAACCAGGGCAGCCTGTCGGTCTCGATATTGCTGCGATTGGCGGCTGGGATAAGAAAAAATTAGATGCGGGCTATGTCGCAGGTCATCTGAAAAATCCTCCAAAAGTTGCAAAAAGTTTTCTAGCAAGAATATACCTGTTTCCCGAGGCTCAGCCGTACATAAATGTTGGTTACACGCCGTACGTTCAATGTCATGAAGCTAGCGTTTCTTGCACAATTATCGAATTGATAAACAAAATCAATAAATACACTGGTGAAATCGAAGAAAAGCCTGCAAGTTTATCTGGGGACGATTTAGCAACGGTAAGATTTAAACCAAAATTTCCCTTTGTCATAGAAGAAGACAGCAAATTCCCTAAACTCGGAAGATTTGCTCTGCGAGAAAAGAAGACTATTGGCGCCGGAGTTGTTCTAAGCGTTGAGAACTAATTATTTCTAGTTCTATTTACGGCGTCCATGAACTCCTTGACTTTCTGAGCGGATATTCTTTCCGTATGTGGTTTAACGTTTCTCTCTCCAGCAACAGCATTGCCTGTTTTTAACGCGGTACTTACTATTGCACCATCCGCATACTTAAACAAGTCGAGTACGTTCTCATTGGTAGCGCCACTTCCCAGAATCACTGGAAAATTTCCAACTGCAGACCTTACGTCTGTTAGTCGTTTCAAATTGGGCGCATCACCCGTCCATCGGCCAGTTAATATCAGACAATCTGAACCCTCTCCAATTGCTTGCTTTGCCGATTCCGTAATTGGTTTGATATCAAGCATTTCTGAATGTTTTACTTGAATATCTGTAAACAATGCTATACCCTCCGCATTAATTCTTTTGCGATAGGCGATAACATCCTTGGCATCACCATAAATATCACCAAAAGACGTGCAGATATTATCTACAAATGCTGGTACTCTAATAAATTTAGCACCTATTACTTTGGCAATGGACAAAGCAGCTCTGTAGTCGTTCCATAGAACACTTACACCAACCGGTAGCTTTGTCGCTTTTTTCAATTCTTTTCCGAGATAAGTCATAAGTGCAACTGTCTCAGGTCCAACCTTGATCTTGTGCGGCAAGTCATAATTGTTTTCTATTATTATACCATCAACTCTACCATCCTCAAATGCCCTTAGATCCGCAAGAGCAATCTTAAGAATCTCTTCTTCATCTGTAAAACCTTCATACCCTATCATTGGTGAAAAATGTAGTGCGCCGATTATTGGTTTCTTCGTTCCGAATATTTTTTCTAGAATGTTAGTTCCCATATTTCAATCTCGAGAGATCCCCTGCTTGGTTTATGTGATATGCTCGCATACCTAATTTTCTTGCAGTTTTCAAATTGTTTGAAGAGTCTTCTATCATCATAATATTTCTAGGATCTGAATTACTCAGATATTTCAAGGCTAGTCTATACGGCATAATTTTAGGCTTCATCCTAAAATCAAAATGCTCTTCGCCAAAGATTTTTTCAAAATAACGTGCCACACCTAATCTGTTAAGTATCTTTTTAGCAAATCTACTTGGATTGTTCGTTACTACAATCTTTTTTTGTGGCATTTTTTTCAGCATCTCAATGAGATGTTGATTTCTGCCGACATACTTTTCTATTGGCACGGCCAAGTATGTTTCTTTGACGAAGCTATTGTAGTCCCATCCAAATTCTTTAACAACGCCGGCTCCAGTACTACCATATTTATTGTGCAGATATGCCTGAATTCTGCCGGCTTCTGCAAGATTTACATTAAGTTTTTGGCTGATTACCTCGCAAAACTTAGTGTGCACAGCCTTTTGGAAGCTACTTTTAACTCTGTACAGAGTGCCATCATTGTCGAAGATTATCGCCTCTATCATATAATCTTACGCTAAACATCTTACGAAGTCTTTTGCAACCTCATAACCCCGCTTTTCTTTTAGTAATTGGTCTGCTGTTTCCGTGGCTTTTTCCAAACTACTAGCTACTCCGCACAAAACTAACATCGGCGCAATATTCATTAGTTGCAAATCTCGAGCAGGTCCGCTTAATTCATCTTTAAGCAATTGCGTACTCATCACTTTTTTGTAGTCTGAGAGTTTCTCTCCGGCAGGTAATTTGCCGCCATTTGCTGCAAGAACCTCATAACCAGGGGATATGCCCTCTACAACTAATCTGCCCTTGTAAGGAATAGCACCTTTTGGCGTGTAGGTTTTAAGCCCAAAATCTTCAGGTGTTACACTATACGTTTCCTTAACTACGCCGTTTTGTATTTCAGTTATTTCCGTAGGGCCCAGATTAGTAAACTCGTCCATTCCTAATCCTCTGCCCTGGAATTCGCCACCACCACGTATTATGTATGCACTTTGAACGTTGGTTACGCCCTTTTTGTTTAATATTTCGTAGGCTTCCGCAGCGGTTTTGGTATCGACTAAATGATTTACACCAACTATTCTTTTCGTCATCTTTTGTGGATTAACCGGCGCAGTAATAGGTCCGATTATGTCGTTGATATGTGCGATGTGTCCCAGAAACTGTGTTAGCACGTGTATTGTCTTGTAGTTAGTATCAACAGCCTCCGTATACCCAAAACCGGTTTTTTCAATTATACCTGACATCTTTTCAGGAGTTACTTTAGTCAGAAAACCAATTTCATCGAATACGCCATTTTTTTTGTCGAGAAGTTTTGATTCTAAACCTTCTTCTTTTGCAATTTCTTTTATCAAATGTACTGCAAAATCGCTACTTCCGGCAGAGTCTGTGTTCCCTGGCGAACCATGCTTGCACGTCTTTATACCTTTATAGCCGGACACAGCGAATAGTGCAACAGTGCTGAGATTAGACGTGAACAATCTGTCTCCACCCATGCCGCAGTTATCTATGACATATTCTACATTAGGATTAAGGTACTTTGGTATATCAAAATCGAATACTGCTGCGCAACTGCCAGCAATTTCTGTAGCAGTCATTCCTGCTGTTTGCAAAGCGACTGCGGGTGGCAGAACCCTTGCCATATATAAAATTTTTTTACCAGTTACATTTGCAGCACCGCCTATCTTAAGATGGCTGGTCAAATCTGCGCGATCTTTTACTTTGTAGCCTAATCTATCAAAAATCGTTGAATCAAAGACTGCATAATTTGATATAAACGCGCCAAGTGCATATGCCTCATCGAAAGTCAATGATGTTTTATCCGCACCTTTCAATCTTCTCTCATAGAGCTTATCTTTCAGAATTGTTGTATTAAGAGAATCTCCGCCAGTTCCGTCTTGCCATATACACTCTTCGATAAGCTGTCGCGTTTTTGCTTCGCTGTAGAGCGTGTTTGGTTTGCATGTGTTGTTTTCCATGTCAACAATCTGATAGGCCCGTTGGGAATAATATCCTTGACTAGAAAATCGTGTCACAGCGCCCCTAATTTAAGAAAAAATGACGAAAAATTCTATTTATTTTGTCACTTTGACAATGCTTTGATTTTTGCTATAATTTCTCGAATATTCTCTTCCGTGCTGCAATCCATTATCCAAAGTATCAATCTAGAGTATTTGTCCAGATTTCGACCTTTAAATTTGGCTGTGCTGTACTCTTGCATTTCGCTTAACGTTCTTATCGCGGCAGTTGAGGACTCGCCAATAAAGTAAAAGTCATCGGGCGAGCTGTTAATTTTGTCATAGATTATCTTGTTTAGCCCTGGGTTTTGGGCAGAAACGCTAAACGTTACAATATTAGTCTCTGGCTCGCACAAAAGCTCAAAACCTGCTTCCACAACTAAGTCTCGTGCTAACTTTACCAGTTTCCAAATCTTCTCCTTCTTTTCCCGCAGTCCTTTAAGACCATGTTTAAGGAGATAACCCCAAGTTGCAACTGCTGTAGACCCTGTTCTGCTAGTTGGGACCGTGTTATGCGACAAGTGGTCGCTCTGCACTAACTTAAACTGGGCATTATGTAGATATGGTGCATCTGTATCTGCAAATAATAGATCAGATTTTTCTCTGAACATGCAGAGCCCCGCAGGATAGGGTATCTGGTTTTTGTGTGGGTCTCCGACAATGGCCTTTACATTTTCTATTCTAAAATCCCAAACCGGCATTTTTTTCTCATATTTTGGAGAATTTGCCATAACTGATGCAAAAATGTATTGGCCAGCGGCATCAACAATTATGGGCGGTATCCAATCTTGTTTTCCATTGATAGCATCAAGCAGCGCAGCATTCACAGCAGCAATATCAGTTACTAAGCCCTTTTGAGAATCGCCAACAGTAAAGTAACACATCAATATCTCGTCCCCGTTATTAAGGACTCGTTGTACAACTTCTCGCAGAGAATCTAAATTAGGCTTGAAGTCTTTTCCTAATTCAATCAATTCTACATTGTGGCGTCCTATACCTAATATATCTGCGGCTTTTTCAACGGCCATGTGGGTATCTAAAGGTGTTAAGATTTTGACATTGCGTAGATGCGGTTCAAGTCTGTAGACGCGCCAACCTTGTTTTCTAAAATCAAGTCTGTTCTTGTTAGTTTTATCCATTAGTTTGTGGTAGAAATATTTATTTCTATAGACCCAGCCAGCTTGCAACAATGATTCGGTACCGCCGCAAAGAAAATAACCATGACAGTCCTCTGGGTTTGGGTGATTCAGTAGGCTTGTCGCAGTCATTCCAATGGCTTCTTTTTCTAACTGATAGGTTCCGTAAAACATTACTGGATCAACGTGGTTGATGTTTCCTTTTGAAAGCACGAGATTATTCCAGCGCAAAGCGTCGGGATCGGGCGTGGTGCCTGGCTTGGCGAGCTGTTGTCCGGTCTCGTACCTCGCAGGATTTTGTGCTAATGCAATATTTATCTCGTTGTCAAGCATTCCGATGTCTTGTGGTTCATCAGGTATTTTCCTGAATCTTACATTTCTTTTTGGCAAAATACTCATTCGGTTAATTTCCATGTTTCAAGTTTAAGTTGCACAGGTGATGTGCAATCCTCCAACATCTTCTCAATAGCGATACGCTTTAGTCTGCTAAGATCATCCTCGATGAGCAAGGCAGGCAAAGCACTTTCGTAACTTTTCAGCAAATTTTCCAAGAAGTATTTTCTATTTTGATAGTCTTCTTCGGATGATGTATTTTTTGATGCTTCTAGTTTTTTGAGATTCTCTTCGGTGAATCTGTAAACCGCTCTCTTTCCAAGGTCTGCAATCTCTGCGCGCGGAACAACTAGCCTGAAGAAAGGTGATTTTTCTATATCTGCGTTAGTCAAACGACAACTCGCAATGGCCGTCGGTATGGCATACTCTTGATTACTTATCTGGATTATTCCAACCAAATCCAAAACTGCGGTAGTTAAGCCAAGTTTCGGAAACAAATTAGGAATCATATCTTCTGTTAATTTGAACGGCTTGCAGTCTGCGCTCGCTGAAACCTCTCCGCTTTTTATTATTAGAGGGCCTTCGTGGTATTCTTTGCAGTTTGGGCAGCTAACAACATCGAAAGGAACTAAGGACCCCACCTTTAATTCGCCATGAAAACTTGTGAGTTCTGCATTTGAGCCGGGTTCGAGATAAGTATTGCACGTTTGCTCAGGAACCGATCTGAAAAGTTCTTGCCCTTCTTTGAAAAACGCCTTAAGAAAAGTTTCATTGGCCTTAGGATTTGCAATTATATCATATATTTTACTCTTTGCGGCCTCGGCAACGTTCGCATATGGAGTTAATATTAGATCATAAAATTGTAGAGAGTGAAGCGTTACCATTTCCAAAAACTCTCGGTAATTTGCTGATTTTGAAGCAAGGGTCTTGATAAAATCCAGGTAACTGCTGTAGCTCTTCCTTATCAGCATTGCTTTTTCGTCATCTTTTTTTGTCAAGCCAAATTCTATTAACAACCTGCCAGCTTCAGAATCCATATCTTTGAGTATCTTATCTAATTCCTTTGTGGGAGGCAAAAAGTTATTGAGAGATTTGCTTGTATCCGCCTCATTTACCGGAAAGGTGTAAATATTTCCAAAAAGTTTCAGTACCCTTTCAGCTGATTCGTCAGCTGACAATGGCGGAGCATATATCCACATACCAACTGCGGGTATGCCATATCTTTCATTCAACTCCTTTGTTAAGTATTCGATTGAAACTGCTCTGACAAACGTATTTGGATTTAGTACGTGAAGATACGTTCCACCGCAACCTATCAGAACGCTATTTTCTTTGGCAGCCTTTTCCAACAAGTTTTTTTGCTTTTGTATCAGATTTACCTCAGAACCGATGATTCTAGATATAACTGCCAATTCCTTTCTCTTCGCTTCTAGCAAATCTTCTTTTGTTTTTCCATAAGTTTCTAGGTATTTCAGATACTTTGAATCTCCTTTGGCTTCTTTTTCGTTCAGTATTTTAGAGTAATTGTAGTATTCCGCATTTAATTTGTTAAGATACTCCTTCTTTATAGAGTCAAATAGCGCAATGGTCCTGTAACCTTTGCTGAGATTGGCTATGAGATTTGCCTTGTACTGATTCTGTTTATTATGTTGTACGTAGATTGGGTATTTACCTGCGATACTCTCAGCTATCTCCATTAGCGAACCTTTCAACAGAATATTGTCTTGCGTTTTCATATTATGGGGTGACCCAGATTTGAACCGAGATCTGTCGGTCTGGAGCCGACTGTACTAACCAAGTTATACTATCACCCCGCAAGACAATAACGCATAAAGAAAATATTAATCTCGTCATTACAAACAAGTCACTTTGACAAGTTAGTCCGTCATCTATGTTAAACAAGGAATCCTTCTTTTTTCAATTCCTTGGATACATACATTATACTATAATTAGTATTACAACATTTTGATAGGCCATCTAGGAATTCATGTAACTCGTTCATGGAACTAAATGCAAATGATACTAGGTAATCAAAATCGTTGCCTAATTTCACAACATCATTAGAATTTGGACAATTTGTCAACATTTCACCGAATCTGGCGCGATCTTTACCATCTACTCTAAACAAAACTTTAACGGCTATGGGCAAACCAAGTTGTTCAAAGTTGACAAGGCACGAATATTTCTTGATTACTCCTGATTCGCGAAGTTTCCTGATTTTGTCATAAACCGTGCTTCGGGGCAGATTAACTTTTCTCCCAATTTCGGTTACGGTAGCGCGCGAATTCTCGCGAAGATGTTTAAGTACGCCTAATTCCTTATCCGTCAGCATAAATTGATTAGTTATCGTGAGAATATTAAAACAAACAAGAAAAATCCGCTAATTTGCTGGTTTAAACAAGCAAATTAACAAGAAGCACTATAATTCTTCATCGAGTTCATTCTTGAAACTATCATCTCTCTCTACTTGAACATTGTCTGTGCTTTTTGGCACATCTTCGTAGTTAGCTGACATAAATCCTTCTCTCTTCAGGTCTTTGGCTATGTAAAGCACTTTTGTCTCTTTGATATTATACTTGCTAGATATTATATCCAGGAAGCTGTGCAAATCATTCATATTTCCAAATACGAAAGAAGCCATGTAATCAAAATCATTTCCTAGCTTAACAACATTGTTTGTATTTGCATTTGTTCTCAATGCCTCGCCAAGCGCTTCCTTCTGCGACGGTTCTGATTTAAACAGAACATAAGCACAGATGCTCTGCCCCAGCTGATTGAAGTCTACTATGCACGTAAACCTGTCAATTAACCCTAATTTCTTGAACTTCTTTATCTTTTCAAACACCGTGGTTCTAGGAATACCTAATCTTTTTCCTATTGCCGTGACGGTATGACGAGCATTGCTTCGCAGATGTGAGAGAATTTCTAGCTCTTTCTTTCTTAATTTCACATTCTTGGGCACGTTTTCGACGGTTTGCATGATACTATATGTCATTTTGTATTCTTATCCCGTTTGCGGAATTTCCAGTTAATTCTGCAAACTTGCTTGTTAATCTGCCGACTATCTCACAGTCTAATCGTCTTACTGACGAGTTGCTTTGAACAAATTCGCACTTCATTTTCATCCAGATTGCCGCAAACTCACGGCATTCTGTAATTCTATAGGAAGAATTTCGTATTAAACCCTTTGAGTTAATGTTAATATTGAGCTTTCATTAATAATAAACATTAACATTGTTAGCGTAACGTTTATAAGATAATATATTTAACAGATTGTTAGCAACTTTGGAGCAAAATGGAAGACAAAGAGAATGTTAACATAATATTTCTCGGGGAATTCCGTCAGGCTGACAGATTAAAATTCTTCGTAAGGAAAAAATTACCGCATAAAGTTTACTTCATTCAACATAATTCGTCCGAAGATAGAGTAGACAAAGATGGGTTGAGGAAAGAAATTGAGAAGGAGTTATCTCCCTGGGCCGTAAAAAACTCACAAGTTGTTGAGATCGATTTCTTCTCGTTTGAAGACTGTTTTCCAAAAATTTTGAAGATAATGTCTACTGAAAAGAAAAAGGGCAATGAAGTGCATGTAGCATTACACGGCGCATCAATGATTGCTGCCACAGCAACAGCGATGGCTGCTTCTTTAACGAATGCCAAAATAATATGGGTAAAACCTCAAAACTGGCAGAGCATCGGCAAAGAACGTGGCGATCCGAGAATTATGATACCGATGGGTGCATCTTTATTACATGAAGTTAAAATTCCTATCAAACCTGAATTACCAAAAGCGCCATATAGCCACATCCTTACTTACATTTTTGACAACAAAGGAAAAGTTGCGGGTAAATTGACTTACCTGGCTGAAAAAATAGGTTTAGAAAAAATTTCTGCTAATGTCAAAAAAGCAACAAGTGGTGCAGTTAAGCTCTCAAAGATTATCTCTAGACTTAGACAAGATGGACTTATAGAAACTAAACGAACCGGACGTAAGTCTCTCGAGATTGATTTGACGCAGCAAGGAAAGCTAATTGCTGAAGTACTCAAAGCAATGGAGTGACAATGCCAGGCGAACAAACATCCAGAAACACAAAAGATGATTTGCAATATAGACATAATCCTTACATTGCAGTTATTCTTGCTGGTGGAAAAAATGAGAGATTTGTTGAAGGAAAAATTCCAAAGGTCTTGCAGTTTGTCGACGGCGAAACCTTATTAGAAAGGCAGATACGCCAGCTGGAAGAATCCGGCTTGAATAAACAAGATATTGTTGTAATAACAAATCCCTATTCTTTATCCGGACACGAGATACTGGCTTATGTTCAAAAACATTTTCCAGATATTTATGTATTACCTTCATACGATGATGAAGGAAAGGCGAGAGATTTACAAAGCATCTGTGAGGAAAACATGTCATTATTATCGCCAAAAACAGGCGTGTGGGAAAAAACCTCTAATTTATTTAAAGATAAAAAATATTTGTTTGTAACACTGGGCGATTCGCTCTATGGACAAGAATCTATAGAAAACGCATTGAAAAAATCATCTGAAAAATTACCAGATTATTCCGCAATAATATTTACACTTAATTCGCTAAGCAGGAAAAAAGGTAGAAAGATAGAGGCTGATGAACAGGGCAAAGTGAGGGCTATATCAGAAAAAAATAAAGAAGATCTGCGCGAGCATAGCGCGTTATTCTCTTTTGATATTTCGGCGATCAGAACTCTTGATAAAATTACAGACGGTGGACTGTCGCGCCTTACTCAAAAATTAAGTGAAAAAAACCATAGAGTACTCGTCAAAAGAAGCAAAGAAATTTATGCAGACATAAACGATCTTCAAGCATATCTAGAAGCGAGAATTGCTGCACGGTATACCTTTTTTGGACCAAAAATTCCTACAAATTATTGTTTTCCAATAGAACCGTATCAGCACGGCAGAATAAGCAGGATTATCGTCGATTCACAAGGCAGACTTAGACCTGCGCCAAAAACTGGCGAAGATATTGATCTGCTTAAAACGACCTGGGGGGCAGGACCAGGCATAGCACCAATTGAAAACGATAAACATATAGAAAAACCAAAAGATCGCGTAATAATAGGAAAACCGCAAGCAGGGAAATCCACTACAAACATCGCATTGAGTAAAATACTTACAGATTATACACTTAATGCCCTGCAATACACAACACAAATCCCACCACTTAATCTTTTTTCCGCCGTATCTGATTTAGTACTAAACTTATACTTCGATAAAAAAAGGAAAAAAGATATGACAAATAAAATCCGCCTCAAAATAATTAGTGAGATGGAGTGACAATGTCGGACGAGCAAAACTCAGTAAAAATCCAATACCGTTTACACTATGATAGGGATTTCAACTACAAAACATCTCGGGAATTTTATATGGCTATTTTCGCTGGAGGCGAAGGTAGCAGATTCTATAAGGGTGTTCCAAAATGGCTTTTACCTCTCGCAAACAAACAAGTAATCGAATGGACTATAGGCATGGCGCAATCTGCGCCCCAAGTTCTTGGAAAAAGATATGCGTCTTGTTGTGTTGATTTAGGAACTAAAATTAAGGGCCAAAATTTGCGTAGTGCTTTTCAAACAGAATTAGAATTTTTTATTCAAAATTATAATCAATTAAATGAATACGAAAGAAAACAACACGTTTTTGACCCTTTTAGGAAAGACTTTGATATACCTCCAGTTATAATCTCTTATTCAAATTCTAAAGCGGCATGCATCAAACGCATAGCCAATAAATTTTATAAGAAAACGCGTCCGTACATATGCGCATTAATGGGCGATTCTGTTTATGGTCTAAATACGCTAGAGGCTACGTTATTGGATGCACAGCACAAATTAATAACGCCTGCTGATGGCGCTCTTATATCAATTCTGAAATGTAGAAATCCAAAGCCAGCCAGAACTGTAAACTATGCGCCCGCAGCAGAGTATGCTCATAAAAAAAAGAGATTACTTGAAACGTTAGGTGAAGGACTATTAACAGAAATTTCTGGAAAAGAAAAAAAGTTGAACGAATCTCCAGCTATTTTTGTATTTAATATGCGCGCTGTACGAGGTTTGTCTTTGCGTGAGGGTGGCTTAACCTCTCTGTGTGAAGCACTTCTCGAAAATGGGAAAACGGTGCATGTTGTAAAATTTGATGGTAGTTTTTATGATTTCAATTATCCTGAGGACTATATTTTAGCACAAGAGGACATTACAAAAGATAATGGCGGTCCAATTTGCAGGTAAATATCAAATGAGTGAAAACGGCATGGGAAAAGACAACAACGAAGAATATCCGCGCTATCTGGCAGTAATCTTTTGTGGTGGGCAAGCTAAGAGGTTTGGCGACGTAAAGACACTTGGAGTCGTAGCTGGCCAACCAGTTCTCGAAGTCATAATTGAGGCTTTGAATAGGCCTGTGCGTTCCCCAACCTTCGTAAGTTTAGGGCCTTATGCGGGCAAACGCGATTTCGACCAAATAGAAGTCGACCTACGTGCTGCTTATGAGAAAGCTACCAGCGGCAGAGCACTTAACGCAGATGAAAAAGAATTGGCAGCCACCGCATTAAACGCTGAAGAAGTTATTGATTTCGTAGCCTATGCTCTTCATCTGAGACCAATGGCAAATTTTGCTTTCCGTACTAGAGACGACTCGAAGGCCAGTTGCATAAAAAATCTTACAGAGAGCATAAACGGCAAAATCACACTGGAAGACTTGCAAACTTCTAGCCCATATTTCAACACCACGGACCCGACATTTAGAGGATATCTAAGTTACACTCTAGACAAAAGGGTTAGAAGTAACGTACCTCTGGAACTTAAAGAAAGGTTGACGACTGAATTACAGGAGCATCTCGCAAAATGTAAGCTAATAGTGGCTGTTAACGGTGATACGCTCGCGATTAATTTAAAAGATGCTTATCGAGGAGCAATTAGCGATGCGTTTGAGAAATTGCAAACACAAGATGACGCTGCGTTTATCGGAATTTTTCCTACGGCTGTTCCAAAGAAGGACGGTCGCGAGTATTTAGTTGACGCTAACGGCGTTGTAACGCACATATCCGAAAAGGACAGACCTAACGTAACAGAAGAAGCAGGAATATTCATCTTTAATCCTGATGCGCTGGCTGCAGACAGCATATCTATACCCAAAGCCATAAGGCTCAAACCCAGCCAACGTGAAACAGGAAAAGAGTTCCTCCCAGGCCCGAGCTGGTTGTGTAGAGAGCTATATGAACGAGGCAAAAAAGTTTATGCTAAAAAGTATGCAGAAACTATATTCGACCTGAACAGCCCAGAAGATTATTTCATATTTAGGAGTTTGATACGAAGCAAATTTTCAGATACAGATGATTCGTTTATCCAGGGTAATTATTGGTCGAGGCAAAGTTGAGGTTAACGTGTTATACAACCTAAACCAAAAAATCTCATCCGCGAAGGAAATAACTAGCCAGAATTATAAGCGATTATTTTTATTTAAAATAAACGCCGGGGGGCAATCTAAATGATTCCTAGACACTATGTAGATAGACACCTCGTGCTTGAAGAGCGCATAATTAGCTACGATAGACCAATTCCCAGCTTTAAACAAATAACTAATGAAAACTACACTGAATTTACTCTAGTAACCGAAAATTTTCCGGTGCTCGGGGTGCTTAATATTTTGGGCGACATCTCTGCTGAAAAATATTATCGGAAAAAGTTTACTCTGCCAATTAGCGAAACCACGCCTCTCCAGATATATGCGGCACGCGCACTTGGCGATATTCTTACTAGACAGTACAATTTAAAATTAGTAGTAGAAAACCCAAATGCTAACAGAATTTTACCGTTATTGGTAAAATTAGAGAATTCCGAAGAGAGTCTAATTGTCCGCGCACCTGGCGTATGGGAAAAAACCCAAGAATGTAAAAACAGCGATACTATTGACGAGCTAATAGATCGCGGGCCTACGATAAGTGAATATCTTCTAAAGATGCATGCCACCGATGCAATTTGCGGCATAATCGTAACCGCAGATAACAAAATTGTAGCTGAAAGGCGATCTCAGACCGTAAAAAACAATCCGGGCGGTGTTTCGCTGCCCGCGGGCGGATGCGGATTTTGGGAACAGCCCAGAGACACCTTAAAAAGAGAATTGTCTGAAGAACTGAATCTTTACCAAGAACACCTAGAACTCGAAAACAAAAATCCACTAACTCTGGTTTTTGTTCCTAAATCTTTAACTCTAAACTACGTTTACGTTGTGAAGACGCCACTTACATTTTACAAGCTTAGAAAAAATGCGGAAACTGCAAAAGACCGCTGGGAATGGGAGGACTTGATTCCAGTTGATGCTACTCCGCAAGTAACCAGAGATTTCGCACTTAACCACATGACTGGTAAGGGTTCGAAAGTCGCCTTGCTAGCTTTTGCAGATTACTTAGAGGGGAAATGATGGTTGGTAAAACTGTGAATGATTATCTATCCGCATACTCTCCTAAGAAAAATCAACAGATCATAAAAGGTGTCATCTTAGCAGGTGGAGAGGGTAAGAGATACGCTGATGGGGAAGTTCCAAAAGTCCTGCAACCTTTCGATGGCAAACCTATTATTTCACACCCGATAAACTCTCTCAAAGAGCTTGGCATCTCTGATAAGAATATAGGTGTACTAATTAATGAAGAAATAAGTTTTTCAGATGAAATAGAAAGTTTCATCTCCGACAGGTATAGCGAAATTTCTTGTTTCAATATAGGATGCAAATATGAATGGGAAAAACAAGAATTGAAAAAATTTGGTCCTATTTCAAAAGCTTGGGCTATAGCAAAGTATGTCAGTCACTTATATGCTGACCTCGATGAGTGGGGCTCGAGTGACAAATGGGAAGACGATATACTCTTAGTTTTAAACGCCGATTCGATTTACCCTAAAAAAAGTTTAGACATAGCAACTCAAGTAGCGCAAAAATGTTTCAAAACTTATTCTGATGCCAATGCACGATTTAGAGACAGAAATAACCGATTTTCTGCTTTAATATGTGGCTTGAAGACGCTAGAAAAAAAAGAGCGCAGGTTGCCAACTCTTGAAGAATTAGCACTATTGCCTTTTGAAATAAAACTAAATAGTATGTTATATCCTTTCTTTTTCATAAATGGAGAAGTTACCAGCTTTCAGAAAGCTAAGACCGATATTGAATCTGCCATATTTGCATTCAAGGCAGGAGATCTGTATAGAGCAATTTGTATAAGTGGCGGATCCGGACGCCATGTTCCGGTATCAGAAAATTTGAATACACTTGAAGACGACCTTTACAATATATATCTTCCAAACAAGCAGAACGACTACGTGGATATCGAAGACGCTGGTCGGGCAATAGATGTTCTGCTTGAAGAACTAAAGAAGAGCGGGTTTAATGTAGCTGAATACAAAAAATTCAATGAGGCAATGCACTGGGAAAACTTCCAGGACTTTGATGATGTTGATGAAATTAGACAAGACCTTACCGAGATATTTGAACAGCGCGCTAAAAAAGGTTACCTAGAAAACAAGCTTGGTTCTGGATTAAATTTTATTTGCAATCAATTACTGACAAAAGATTCTATGGGCGGAAGATACAGAGTACTATCAATTAATTTAAATATGACATATCTGAATCTTAACAATCTAGCTTTGAGAGACCGAGCAAAACAATTTCTAGGTACTTTAAAAGCGTTGAGCCTAAGTGATAAAGACCTTTTAGACGATTGGAGAGAATACGCATATGCCACTTTTGAACCAAAAGAAATCTTAGAAGCAATTGGTTGGGGCTTCCCGATTAATCTTGAGTTTATTTTGGGTAATTTGAGATTAAACGCTAATTCGAAACATAGTTTTAACATGCAATTAAAATGCTATCTTAATGAAGAGTTCGAAAGCGCAGGTAACTTAATTTATAACTATTTGATATGCGAGCGCGCAAACGAATGGTCTGAATATTGTAAAAAAGCTGAGGCAAAAAATGACAAATAAACCAATGACTTACATCGGAGTAATATTTGCGGGCGGTCAGGCTAAGCGATTCGGAGATGTTAAACAGCTAGTTTGGCTACAAGGCAGACCTTTGTTAGGTAGATTGATTGACGATTTAGGTAAATTTCACCACTATAAAAAACGCGCCACCTCGCACATAGGCGTAAGTCTTGGTTCTCTAGAATATAGACTTGAACTTCAGGATCCGCAAGATGTCGCAGGAGATTTTGAACTAAAAGACTTCCCAACAAAATTATGCGGAACACCAGATTTTTGGGATATAACGGGCTCAGAAGTTGGCCTTGCGAGAAAAAGAATTGAACATTTTCTTATTGCTAGTGAAATTGCAGACTACCTTAACAGCTATCCTAATGTAAGCACGTTTTATGACTTATCTAAAGCATCTTGCATAAAAAATATTGCGGCCTGTGTAAATGGAGATTTCGACATTTTCCAATCATTTTTAGGTCTTACTAATAATGAATATGATTACCACACAGAAATTTGTAAACGACGATCTGACATTGATTGCATCGATGACAATATCTATGTAACCCAGCCAATCAATATGGTAACTTCTGATCGAACATTCCTATGGGAATACCCTGCGAAATGCCTTCCTGAAGAAATATTAAAGCACTCAAAAGACTGCGGTATCGTCCAACCAACGCTGAATTCAAAAAAACTTTATTCCGACAAGGGTGAATCTGTTAATTTAATAGGTAAAACGTTAAAGACCGCAATACATCGGCAAATCGCAAATAAGATAATCGTTGCGATAAACGGAGACAATTTTACGGATCGTGGATTTTCTGAAGCAATATATCATGCAAACAACGCAATAACCAGGAAAGGCTATGATGCATACATAGGCTTGTATAAAACTGCCCGACCAAAGCAAGCTGATGCGTTCACTTTAGATACATCTGGGAATATAACTTCTGTAACCGACAAAAGCAATGTATCATTAGTGAAGGAGCAAGCAGTAATATTTGCGTTTAATCCATCGGCTCTTCAGGATATTGTTGTTCCACGGCATGATGCAGAAGCAGATTGGAATTATCCATCAGAAGAGTCACCAAAAGGTCTGAGTTATTTATGCCAGGAATTACTTGCGAAGGGCAAAAAAATTTTTGGAAGAAAATATGATAGAGTCGTTTACGACCTTAACGAACCCGCAGATTACTTCTTACTTAGAAGCAATCTAAGATTTCAAGAACTTGAGTTAGCTGATTTAGATTATTCTTTTGGTGCAGATATTTGAACTTCAAAAGCAACAACTGGCTGTTCAACGCCCCAGTTCTGCAGTACTTTCGGGTGGATTTCTCCAACGATGCCTAACTTTTCCTTGCCTGAGAGTATGGCTGCTGACCTGCCAACAATAAACGAGTCGTGGTCCGCTTCTTTTATTGCAATCTTCTTTCCTAAGTTTGCAAAAATAGCTTCTACCGCTTGTTTTGCTTCAGTAAAAGTCACTTCAGCGTGCGAGATTGCAAACGCAAGTCTTCTTTCAGTCGTAGACATCTCTTCCTTTTCAGAATCAGGATAGACAATATCTCCAACTTCGAAGACTTTCTGCGGATACTCTTTTGTTGTGTTTTTAGACAAAAATTCCAGAACAGATGGCAATAATTTGTTCCTTAAGCTACCATAAGTCAAAGAAACAGGATTTTCTATTTCAATTATCTTTTCTTCTTTTGTTCCCATTAATCTGAATAAATTATCTTTATTTGTCAGATTGAAGGATAATATTTCCTGAGCACCCAAGCCAATGCAAAATTCCCTGATTTTGTTTGAGATTTTTTCTATATCTGCTAGCTTGCCTGAAGTTGGCACAGCAAGAGCTTCGGGCTCAAAATTACTAAAACCATGGGCAATAGCAATATCTTCACAAATATCAACGGGGTGCATCACATCAAATCGATAACAAGGAATTTCAACTTCCACATGGTCTGAACTTTCAGATTCCGGACTATGTAATTTCACACCATACCTTGCTTTCTGAAGTAACTTTATGATGTCCTGCGCATCGAATTTTGTTCCTAGCAGTGCATTTACTTCTTTCACGCCTAAACGCATTGTTGATGTTTCCAGATGTGGCGTAACATCTGTTTTCCTATAAGGATAATCTATTCTGACTTCGTATATTTCCCCGCCTCTGTCAGCTAGAGTTAGCGTAATAATCTTCAAAACATTGTTAACCGCCGCATAATCCGTGCCTGTAACTTCGATCAGAACATTTTCTGTGTTTACATTGACTTGGCCTAGGTCATTTGAGTTAATAATTGGGGGCATCGACAGCACTTTATTGTCATTGTCAATAAATATTGGATATTCTGACAGGCCTTTTACAAGGTGCCCATATTCCTTTCCTCTCGGATGGTTCTCTACTATCTCGTGAGGCATCATCTTCTCTTCAAATCCTAGAGGGACAAAAGCATTTTCGTGATGTTTTGTTGTGATATATTTTAATGGGAATTTGAGTAAATCAAAATTATACATGCCAATTGATGTGCGCCTTCTATTCCTCCCATAAGTCGCATCAATTTTTTCCTGCTGCTGCATTATCTGCTTTATTACCGTATCATTGAGGTTTGGTTTCTTTACAACAGCACACGCAATAAAGCCACGAATTTTTTCTAATTTGCCGTGAACAAAAACTCTGTAATCAGATGGGTGAATTACATATTTCTTCAGACCTGATTCAACACCAAGAGCTGGCTTGATTTGCCTTGCAACGCCTTCGGCGCACCACAAATCAGCTCTGTTTGAATCTTCGATGTTAATTTTGAGAGTATCGCCATCAATGCCTTCAACTTCAGCTTTCGCGTATTCGAGAATTTCAGCTAGCCTGTGGTCAGTTGGCAACTTCTTTCCAACAAGTTTCTCCAAATCTCGCAAACTAATTTCAATTGTTGGCATCTTATTTATGCTCCAAAAAGAGTCTTACTTTTATTTTATATTTCTTTCCGAGTTCTAAAAGCTCTTTTTCTAAATTTTTTAGATATTCTTTATGATTTTCTTTGTCAAAGAAAATTTTTTTGTATTTCGGCAGTAACTTAGGCCACTTTGCCTTCAAAACTTGTTCAACTCCAAACCAATTTGCACCTTTTGTATTTAGACTTTCACACCATATTTCATTTGCATGTTTAGATGCAAAAGAGAATATATTCTCTAAATCTGTAAGTTCTGGTAAAATTGGACCCATAAAGCAATACGTGCTTATGCCTTCTTCATGGAGTTTTTTCAATGTGGCAAGTCTGGCGCTTGCTGGCGCCGCCAATGGCTCGAAGGCCTTCGTAACTTCATCAGATGTTGAAGTTATCGTTAACCCAACATCAATATTTTTAAATTGTTTCAGTAAATCTAAATCTCTAAGAACTAAAGCAGATTTTGTTAGAATGGCTATTGGCCATTGATATTTTAACAACTCTTCTAGAATTCTTCTAGTCAGCTTATATTTTGATTCTGCAGGAACATACGGATCTGTAACACTCGATAGCAATGCAAGCTCGCGCTTTGCCTTTGGTAACTCTTTCTTTAACACATCAACTATATTCATTTTAGCATCAAGAAAATGTCCCCAGTCTTCTTTGTGACCTGTGAACCGCTTCATAAACCTGGAGTAGCAATAAACGCAGGCATGTTGACAACCAACATAAGGATTAATTACATAATCACATCCAGGCAATTTTGACTTTACGAGAGCAGACTTACACTCAATTTCACGAATTTTCATTCAACTAATCTCCACCTATTGCCGTCTAAATCCTTAAAGTCCGCTATGATTTCGCCCCAGGGTGCTTTTTCTGGTTTGACTATGAATTTAATGCCTTTTTTTCGTAATCTCTCGTATTCGGCTTTGACGTTTTTAACTTCAAGCAAAACCTCGATTTGCTTGCCAATCATTTTCTTGGCTTTACGCCAGTTGAGCCCCCAATTTGCTATTGGCTGACCCATATCGATTTGAGTTCCGCCTATGGAAATTAACGCGCATTTGTATTTTGGATAGTTTTCGAGGACTTTGGCACCAAGCATTTTGGCATACCATTTCTTTGCCTTGTTTATGTCCGAAACAAAGAGTTGGAAAATTGCTTTCATCCTTTCCACTCCTTTTTCAGTAACGAGTAAAAACAATCGTTTAGAACTTTACCTTTGAAAATAGTGTGCTCTCTTAGAACCCCTTCAAGTTTAAATCCTAAACTTTCCTGCAAATTTCTTGAACGTTTATTGGATTCGTAACAAACTCCTTCTAATCTATTCAATTTTAATTTTTTAAAACCATAATTTATGAGCAGTGTTAATGCTTCTTTGGCATAGCCTTTGCCCCAGTATTCTTTAGCAATCCACGCACCAAGCTCCGCACGTTTTTGTTCAAAATTTGGATCTTTTATGCCCACACCACCCATGAGTTTTCCACTTTTCTTTTCAACAACTACAAAGTTAACATGTCCACTCTTTCTTTTTATTGGTAGTTTACGTATCCAGTTTATTTCGTCCTTGAGTTGCTTAGGTTTGCTGCCGGGTTCTAACATTAAGTATATTTCTGGCTTAGTTATGTTCTCAAAAAGCCATTTAGCATCGCTGAGCTTTGGATACCTGAGAATAACTTTTTTGCCTTTGAGTATCATATCTTCGCCTCTCTGAGATATTCAATATCCTGGCTGAACAGCTGTCTGATATCTGTTATGCCTTCTCTAATCATGAATAATCTATCAATACCGATGCCCCAAGCCAGCACCGGTACTTTTATTCCAAAAGGCGCTGTAACTTCAGGCCTGAAAATGCCTCCAGGCATTGCTTCAATCCATTTATTGAGTTTAGGATGGAAAATCATTGCCTGCACGCTAGGCTCTGTGAACGGGAAGTATGCTGGCACGAATTTTATTTTGTCAGTGCCTGCTATTTTCTTTGCAAACTCTTTAAGCAAACCCAGAAGGTGCCTGAGATTCAATTTGTCTCCAAGAACTATGCCTTCTAGCTGATTGAATTCCGTAAGATGAGTAGCATCTAATTTGTCTGGTCTGAAAACTCTTGCGACTGCGAAGTATGCGCCCGGGATTTTTATGTCTGGATTCGCAAGCATCCTTGCTGAAAGCGCAGTGCCTTGAGACCTCAATAACAAACGCGCAGATTCTTTAGCGTCAAATGGTGTTTGCCAACCAAGGCTCCCCGTTTTGCCACCATTTTCATGCACTTGCTTTATTTCCTTCAATATTTTTTTGTAAGATTCTATGTTTCCGTATTTTGGTTCATTTACAAAATAGATATCATGAATTCCTCTGGCTGGATGGTCCTGAGGCATATACAATGCGTCATTGTTGAACAAAGCTGTTTCGACAAGCGGACCAGTCATTTCTTCAAAACCAAGACTGACAAGTTCTTCTTTTACTTCATCCAAAAATGCTTTGTATGCCTGCTTTTTACCCAGATAAATTTTCGGGACAGCGGTCTCAACATCATATCTTCTGAAAGAAGCGTTTTTCCATGCGCCTGTTTTAATCAAATCTGGCGTCAGCAAACCAATTCTTTTTTCGTCAGTTGTTGCGCTTATTACTTTCTTTCCTAAATCCGTAATCGCAAACTCTCTTATTGTTCTGTCAATTTTCCTTACGATGCCTCTTGGCCTCAATTCATCAAAGGCAAACTTTTCCTCTTTTGGCAGCAAATTCAGTTCGACTTCCTTTTCTTTCGCCAATCTTTCAAGCAAAAGCTCATCGTGTCTTTTCTGCTCTAATGATCTTTTATCTAAAAGCCTGATTTTGCCTCCTTCAAAGGCAACAATGTTGTGCTTCTTCAGGTGACCTAAAGAAAACGTAATTTCCTGCTTGTCTAAATTTGCTTTTGTTGCAATCTCATCTGTGTAAAGCGGTTTTTCCTTGATTGCCGCCAGAAATTTCTTCTCTGGCAGGCCTTCTGCAACATATTTCTCTCCAAGTTTGTCCAAAGCTGCAAAACTCTGTGGCGTTTCTTTAACAGTAATCAGGGCTTTGTTTTGCAACCACAGACACGCCCTTGAAATTATATCTCTGCTAAGCATGCTTGTTTTTGCCAGCTCATCCGATTCGAGAGGTTTCTTTGCAAGTGCCTTTAGAACTGAGACTTCCGCGTCCTGTAATGCTTCAGAGATCTTTTTTGCTTCCATGTTATCTTTTTTTCAAAGCTCTAGCAACTTCAGCTATGTCGTTAGGCATTAGAGCTTCCTTCTTTAATGCATTATCGATTGAAGTTAACAACCGAGCACCTCCAAAATCTACAATCTCTTTATCCAATTCCAGTAGTCTTTGGGCGAGTTCTCCTGGCTCCAATTCTTTTGCGAACACTTGTTTTATGTAGCCGAGCAGGAATTCGATGTATTTGTCCTTTTCCTTCAATTTCGCAATCCCGTCTTTCACGTACTCTGAGCCTGGCCAGTTCATTCTAGCCCTATCCAAGAGTATTCTTAATTCCTGCACTGTTCTGTCGTGCTCCTGCAACAAATCCGAGCGCATGGTCAATAACATAAGATACATTGTTCTTTTGTGCTCAAAATGTTCTTTTTTCTGTATAAATTCTGCAATCTTGCTCAAACCAGGTTCTAGGCTGCCAATCTTAACTGTTAATCGAGAATCAAGCTTTGCTATGCTGTCTATTTCTTCCTTTGCTTTCTTTACGCCTTCTTCGGTAAGCATTCGCTTTACCCAACCGACAGCGACCATAATTGAAGGTCAAAAATCTTGTATTTAAAACTTTAGAAGCGCTTTCGAATGATTTTTATTGTTTTGCATCTGCTTGTTTTGCATGTTAGAAGAAGAATTTGCCAGATACCTCATAAACAATGGTGCTGGAATTAATATTGGTAGTTTGATTTTTGGTAAGAATTTTAATTTTAAAGGATCGCTCGGACCGTTTAAGGCTGATTTCACGGACATAGTCTCGCTGGAAGCACTTGAAGAGGCCGTACGTGAAGGAGAAGGCTATAACCAGCAGGGCAAAGATGCTCTAAAATTGTTGAAGAAAATTGCTCAAGCAAGAGCAGATGGCTTACTAGAAAGTTATACATTAGTTTTTACGGGCGAAACACCGAACTGCGATATGTCTGTATTATTAATTAGCAACGATGGTCTCGCTGTTAGTTATGAAGCATCTTACTGGCAAAATACGCTCCAACCGCTTTGCGAAAAGCCCTGTCCACATCAAAATGTGTGCCCTTCTTACCAGGCCCATAAAGCAGGAAAAGACTTGATTTTTAAAGAGGAATAACGAGTGGGCCCAGGCTGATTTGAACAGCCGACCTCAGTGGAAGAGTTTATATGCAAATATAAGTTTATGAGCTAATGAGAAAATTAAGTCGAAAAGAAATTCAAGCGTTATGTGAAGTCTATAGAAACGCTGGTTCTTTAAGAGAAGTCGGTAGGAAATTTGGTAGGTCTCAAAACACGGTTAGAAAATATGTCTCTAAATTTTATAAAATCAAAACGAAAAATATTGTCACTAATATTAAAACTAATAATGAACTTTTAATAGGACTTTATGTTGGCTTATGGCTAGGAGATGGAACGCAGTATTTTGACAGAAGAAGCTATGTTGTAAAAATATGCAGCAATAAAAACGACAAACTGTTAAATAAAGTTATATATAATTTAATATACGACTTATTCGGTAAAAAAGCGTATCTTATAGAAGAAAAGAATACTAATAGAGCATACATAAGATTTCATTCGAAATTTATTTTCCGTTATATTTTTAATTATGTTCAGTTTAAGGAAAATAAAACTTACAGCGTAAAACTTAAAGGGGGCTTAAATTCATACTCTGATACCTTTTTGAAAGGATGTTTACTTGGACTTGCATTAAGCGATGGGTCGCTAAAGGAAAGATTTGTTTTCGGCGTAACATCAAAAGGTCTAGCTTTGAATATGAAGGCGATGCTACTAAAATTCCAGTTTAGTCCGTATGTGAGAATTCAGAACCGACCGAATAAAGCAACATTTTACACAGTTACTTTAAGTCCAAAAGAAAGTCGATATCTGCAAGAATTTCTAAGTGCGATTATTCATAGTATTGGCTACAATTATTCTTTTTATGAATTAAAGTATGGGCCCGGGCGGATTTGAACCGCCGGCCTCTGCCTTATCAGAGCAGCGCTCCACCGGACTAAGCTACGGGCCCGTTATTAGAAACTTAATAATGGTTTTTAAAAGTCTTTTTGGTGCAGTTGTCACATGTTTAATTTAGAACGCGCTCTTAATACCTGGATTTTGGATAAAGATAATGTGTTTTTTCATGGAACAAGCGTTGAAAGTTTGAAAAAAATATTGCGGCGTGGCAGATTTTATCAGGGCATAAACTTGGCCGTTGCAAAAACGAGACTAAAAAGAGTATTTCCCGAAGACCATGAAAAGATAGATGAAATTAATATTATGGACTTAAATACCCTCGTTGATGCTTATTCTATCGCAAAGTTTTATGCTAAAGCAAAAGCTCTCCATGATTACTTGCGCAGTTCAGGCGGATTGGCAGATGTCCTGAAATCTTACAACGAGCCGTACGATAATTGGTTTTTTGGGCATAACGATGGGTCAATAAGCCATCTCGCCTGGAGCCAATTGCTTGATATTGGGAAAGATTTGGGTCACTCAGCCAAAGAAATAAGACTAAAAGTTAAACAAGGTTTAAAGCGAAAAGGTGCAGTAATTGGCATCCACAAATCTGTCTTATATGATTTGACACTGAAAGATTTCCAGCTTGAAGGGTTTTATGTGATTTATCCGTCTAACTTAGAAATTAAATCTATTGGGGCGATTTATGTTTCAACTTTGGATGAAAAGATGGACTTGCTGCAAAACTACAACATAAATAAAAAAAGAAAATAAAAGAAATCTATTTCGTGCTGGCTAGCTTCCAAACTGCAATCAGAGCTACTATTACCGCGGCCGCTGCTACGAATATTGTGATGTAAGCAAGAATGTTAGTTATGCCTGTTCCAATTGCCGGTATGAGTTCAAAGCTCTTGATTGACAGTATCAATGCTACTGCTGCTAGCAAGAACTGGTTAACTTCCGCTGCTCTTATGTTCAGGAATCCTACAATGATTCCCAGCAACACCAGAATCGAAGCTATCCATATTCTTCCAGGCCAAACAATGCCTAATATTATGGCTATTGCGAAGCCTGCCAAAAACACCCAATGTCCTATTTTGCTTTCTGTTGTTTTTGCCATGAAAATCCAAAAGGAAAAGACGTATTTATAGTTAATGGACCGGTCGCGATTTGAACGCGAGGCCTCCCCGTTGCGAACGGGGCGATCTACCGGGCTGATCTACCGGCCCACGAAAGACATTAATACAAGCGGTTTTTAAGTTTTTATCAAGACAACTGGGGTTCAGCATGGCTTCCGTTTTTTAGGCTGGCTCTGGGAAATATGGAGACTTGAATGTTCTATATTCAGAACTGGGTAATAGAAAAATGCAAGACCGAATTATCTTCCTCGGCACTGGCGGAGGAAGGGTTGTTATTGCCAACCAACTCGCCGCAACTGGCGGATTTGTCATTCAATTGGAAGGCTACCAGATTTGGGTGGACCCCGGACCTGGTGCATTAGTACGTGCTAAACAATATGGAGTAAAGGCAGGAAAAACAGACATAATATA
>Ga0315288_10000874_pt1 | contig 38387 bp, 62 predicted proteins | sample YL17G11_20_MG_FD_203454 | JGI IMG/M metagenome (GOLD analysis project Ga0315288, IMG submission 203454) | Sediment microbial communities from Yellowstone Lake, YNP, Wyoming, USA - YL17G11_20 | ecosystem: Environmental > Aquatic > Freshwater > Lake > Sediment | place: USA: Wyoming | collected...
CTTAGGCATCCGGATCTCCCGGCTGCAGGCCGGGCAGGAGATCTTGCCTTCCTGGACCTGGACCACCTTGACCGAACGCTTGTCCTGGAGATACGCCTGGATCTTGGCCACCGCAGCCGGCGACGCTTTGGGGTCCATTGAGCCCTCCTTGCGGCATGAATGCCGCCCTCGAGTGGATGCTTGAACGGATCTGTTCAGCAACGAGCTGGGCCAGCGTCTTAGGCCGGTGTTCACACCAGCCTGTCCGGCGGCAGAATCTGCAGGGAAGCGTGATACGCTTCACCATGAACTTCTGGTAGCCCCGTTCCGCACAGCTGCAGGGGAGCGAGTGGGTAGGAGCTCCCTTGAAGGCGGCTCCCACTGCTATTGTCCCGCGGCCGTAGCACTGTGGACAGTTCGGGTCGGCCAAGGCCCTCATCTCGATGGAGCTGGTCTCGGCCCCCGGTTCCAAGGCCTGGGTCCTGCGTCCGGGCTCTACGATCTGAGCCATGGGTAGCCCTGCCACTTCACGCTTCATGGCCTCGTAGAGGTCGGCGTGGATGTTCGGCATACGATTTGGATCCAGTGGGTGGTTCATCGGTGGTCAGGCGCCGGGGGTGCCGTCTTGCGGACCCCGAACCGCTCCATGAATCTTATCATCCTCTCCTTCTGTTCGGGAGGCAACTTCTCCATGCGCTCGTTCCTCTTGGCATACCGAGCGTCCATCAGGTGCCTGAGACCTGCCTTGTCTCCAGGGTACCGGTGACCCTTGGCATCCATGGTTGGGGCGAACGTGAACCCTACCCGGCCGGGCTTGGTGTGCATCATGCCCGGGCAGTCCGGACATGGCATGCCGCCGGCTTCCTTCATCAGGTCGAACTCGGCGAAGGTGAGGAATTCGTTCTCGATGAGGCGGCCGCAGTCATCGCAGAGCATGTCGTAGATGGGCATCTACCCTCCTGTCTCACACTTGGCGAGGTGCATGGCCACGATCGGCTTGGCCTCTTCCTTCTTCAGCTCCACCAGCTTGGAGCTGTGGGGCTTGTCCACGGTGTTGGGCGCTGGGATCCTGGCGACGATCCTCTCCCACACCTTCGCCGGCTCCTCGAACGGCAGCACATCGTTGGCCAAGGACCCTGGGGTGCAGCTGGTCACGTGGAGCCCCCTCTGCTGGAAGTGGGGCATAAGGGCCTTCAGCTGGGCCACGGAATCGTTGTAGAGTCGGGTGTTCCAGGCGATCTCATCGTCGCCCAGCTTGGTCTCCCAGGCGTACTGCTGTTCCTTGGAGATCTTGAAGCCGCAGCCGGCCAGGTAGATCTCCCGGAAGCCTAGCCGGTAGGCCAGCTGGATGGCGATGAAGAAGGTGTTCTTCCACCAGACGAGGTCACGGCTCCTGTCCAGGAAGTTCCGCGGGTTGAAGCCCTCGTTGGTGCCGAAGAAGAAGGTGTTGGGCCACTCGGCCCAGCGCCGGCCCATCACCATCTCGTTCCGCCGGCTGATCACGGCGAACTTCATGATCGTCGGGTCGACGAGGATGGACTCGGAGTAGCAGGCGGGCTTGTCGCCACCCACCCAGAGGGTTCTGGGCACCACGGTCCCGGCGTTGTTGATGGCCAGGATGTGGGCTCCAGGATGGGCCCGGGCAATCTCGCCGAATTGCTTGGCGTCAGGGGCCCCGCCCACGATGAAGCAAGGCTCCCCGGTGAACATGTCATCGAGGTCCGTCGCCAAACGGATGTCCCGCGTCGCATATCGGTAGAACACCTTCCGCCTCCAAGATCAAAGTCCTGTTGAGCTCGAGGACGGTACCGAACGGGGCAAGGTCCTCGCGCGTCCACCGGTAGATATGCCTCTCGTGAGGGTTGCCGAACACGGTCCCCTGCTCGATCCACCGAGCCGGGGTGATGACGAAGAACCTCTTGCACCTTTGCTTCATCAGCTGGATCAGCTGGAGCCCATCCGCCCGGGTCAGGTGCTCGATCATGTCCCCGCAGATGGCCAGGTCGTAGCTGCCCAGCTGGGGTAGGACCTTCATGGCGTCGCCCACGAAGACGTGGGTGTACAGCTCGCGCTGGATCGGCCCGATGTAGGTCGAGAAGATCTCGACTGCGTCAATGATGACCTTCCAGTGCTCCCTCTGCAGGCGCCGCTCGTCCAGGTCGGTGTACATCCTGGACAGGAAGCCCCACAGCCCGAACCCGCAGCCGACGTCCAGGATGGACCTGGGCTTCAGCTGGATGATCCGGAAGCCTACGTGGCTCAGCGCGCCTGGATAGGAGATTGGCATACTAGTCCCACTCCCCGATCACCTTGATGGAGTCACCCCACATGCGGAGCAGCTCCGCCCTCAGCTTGGGGTCCTTCAAGATCTTCTTGATGTTCACTCTCGACGGCCTCAGCTGTGTGCTCTGTCCAGAAGTTGCACTCCCTGCAGTAGGTCCAGTAGACCTCTCCGTCCCATTCGATTCCGTCTGTCCCATCGTTGTGCTCCCCGAAGCACTTGGCACAGATAGGCTTCCAGGACACAAGTCGACTCCTACTCTCCAGTGGCTGGTACTGCGACCAGGCGTACGGATAAGACCTTGGGCCAGGTTCCATCCCCGGTCCGCATCGTTGGGACCACGTGTAGGAAGCAGTGGTTGATCGCCAAGTGCGCGATCCCATTCATGTGTACGTCCTGCAGGTCGAGATGACCAACGCAGTTGCCCGCTTCGTCTACGATGGGAACCTTCATCATGGACCTCCCGTCAGCGCGCGCATCAAGTGCGGCGTCAGCTTCTCCTGCAGGGTCAGGAGGCTGGCGATCTTGAGAACTCGAGCCTTGGCAGCTGCTCGGCGCCGGTCCCACAGGGGCCGGTTCGCCGTGGACATGACAGCTGCGATCATGCCCTGAGTGTCGTTGGGGTTGACCAAGATCCCGTTCTCCCCGTCAACGACCTGCTCGAGGATCCCGCCGCGGTTCTCGGCGATCACGGGCATGCCGGCGGCCATGGCTTCGGTGACGCAGCGACACCAGGTCTCGGGAGCCATGGCAGGGTCGTTGACGTAGAGGAACACCGAGCAGCGCTTGAGGAACCCAGCTACCCCGAACCAGCTGGGAGTGACGTCGATGACGTCTGGCCTCTCCCCAAAGTACTGGTTGGCGCCAGGCATGAGGAGCTTGTGGTGGGTGGCTTCAGCTACCTCCAGCAGGAGGAAGGGATACTTGGCGGCGTTGGTTGGTGTGGCGATCTTGCCGATGACCGGCTCTTCAGGCCAGTCCCAGCGGAACTTAGAGGCGTCGATGCAGGGAGGGATCACATCCCAGCTGGTGATGTACTTGCTGTCGACGAGTCCTTGGTAGGCCTTCTTCAGGTGGTAGGACACGAAGAGGTGCACGTCAGCCTTGACAGTGGGGCGAGTAGCAGAGTGGTGCCAGGCGATGGAGGGCCAGCGCTTGGTCCAGTCCCAAGGGGAGGGACCGACGAGCTTGTCACCGGGGATGTTGTGCCAGATTACAATGTCCGGGTCCAGCTGGCTGATGACCACGGGGCCCAGAGGAGGCTCCGTGTAGAGCGTCCGCACGCCGGCGTCGTTGAGCATCTGCAGAGCACCCTTGTCTTCCCCTTCCGATAGGTAAAGAGATATATGGTGGAATTGGGGGAATGCCTTAGGGAACTCCGCGATGAAGGCGGGTACCCCGCCGAGCCAAGCGACGTTGTGGACGTGCAGGATGGTCTTCACTTAGCTGGCCTCCGCCTCGGACTTGTAGATCTTGTCCAACATCTCGCGTAGGAGAGCCAAGTACCTTGGGTCCTTGGGATCTCGGCGCTCAGCCTTCCCTGTGACGAAGCTGATTGGTGCTCCGTCTATGAGCAGGGTGATGTAGACAGTGATCTCAGGCTTCTGTGGTATGTACTGGTTCACTTCTTCTTCCCCTTGCTGGTGCGGGCGAACCCGCGGCGCTGGGTCCTATCAGCCTCGCTGAGACCGATCGCGATCGCCTGCTTGCGGCTTGTTACCTGGGCGCCAGAGCTTGACTTCAGAGTCCCTTCCTTAAATTCCGAGAGGACCTTGTGGACCTTTGCCTTGCCCGCCGGGGTTGTGACCTTGGTCTTGGCCATGCTTGATCCTCCTGGCTTTGTCCAGCTCGCTCTTGACGAGGGCCTCACGGTATCCCTTGCAGCTCTCTTTGGCCGTATAGTCACAAATCGTTAGGCAGTTGATGTACCGGCAGCAGGATTGGGTCTTGCCAACCAGCTCCATGTTGCAGAGGTTGCACTGCCTCTGACTAACATCACCACCGACCTGTGGGCAGTACTGATTCATAGCCCGAGCCTTGCCTTCAGCAGAGGATATAGCTGCCAGGGAACGCCTTCTTCGTCCAGGAACTGCACCTCGATGGCATTGAGTCCCATTTGGCGTACCCTAACCGTAGGTACTTTGTCCTCCAGCTCCTTGCGCAGGATGTTCTGGATCTCGGACTCCAGTGCCACCATGGTCCTATCCGTCAACACCTCGTTGATGAAGGGATTCTTGGCCTCTTGGATCTTCCCAACGATCCTGGCGATCAGCTCGGCCTTGCCCTCTCGGTTCATTCTACGATGTCCTCCAGCTTGGCGTCGAACGGAAGGGGAACACCTTCCCAGCAGGTTCTGGCCCAGCTGCAGTACCCGCACTGGTAGTCGCCCTTCACGACCTTGTTCCCCTTCCGAACCTTCTCCGTGTCGGTCTTGTTCAGCTCGCCGGCGTCGGCCATGACCTTGAGCTTCTCCTTGTCCCAGACCAGCTCGAAGTCCCGGCCAGGTGTGTCCCTGTGGCTGACCTTGGACAGCAGGTCCTGCAAGCGCTTGAGGATGTGGTCCATGGTGAACGGGATGATCTCCCCGTTGACGGAGATCTGCTTGTTCTCGAGGACCACGACGTTGTGGACTCTGCTGGACCCATTGTCGCGCGCCAGGTACACGATCTGCCAGTAATCGGCGAACTCCCTATAGACCCAGTGGTAGACCGCCATCTGAATGATGTGCTCCCACTTGGGCCAGGGCTTGGTGCCGGGAGGGCAGTCGATCGTACCCTTGGAGCCATAGCTCCAAGTGGACTTGATGTCCACACCGATCGCCCCACCCCTCGGGATGGCCATGGTGATAAGGTCCTGGCCCTTCCAGGTATCGGGGTTCCGGACGAAGCAGTCGATCCGACCCTTGAGGAAGTACGCCGGGACGTAGAAGCCAACCTGAGCGGCGATGAAGATGCCTAGCTTCTTATACAGGTCGACCTCGGCGTCCTCGATGACTTTGCCCCAGAGCTGCTTCCGAATCTGCTCCGCCGTCTCGACCCGAGTCTTGGGCGTGCCATTGATCCGGTACCACTCCGCACGGTGGCAAGCGCCGACGATCTTGGTCCCGCCCCATGGAGCAGGCATCTCCGCCCCACAGCTAGTGGTGACGTAGAACTCGTCTATCCTCCGGACGTCTTCGATCACCGGGTGCTGCAAGATCCGAGCTGCCAATGCTGCCAGATCCATGTCCCCTCCTACGGGTTGATGCCAAGCGTACCCTGCTTGAGAGTACCCTGAGCCGACCGAACTGGTTCCCCAGCCGGCGCCTTGTTCTCGATGGGAATCTCATCCAGCATCTCGCGGAAGATCGCCTTCTTGGGATCGAAGTAGAACTTCAAAGACCCCTTGAAGGCGCCGTCGATGTTCTTGTTCTTGAGCACGCGGATGTCGACGATTGGCTTGTGCCGATCCTCGGGGTAGGGATCCTCCTCATCGACCCAGAAGATGTCCGTCTGTGGATCCGCCTGCATCTCGCAGTGACAGACCCCGGCGATCGTAGCGTCGTGCTCCAGCTGGTTGGTCTCCATGAGATCGCTGAGCTGAGGGTTCTTCCTGTCGGTGCCTTTGATCAGCTCCGCGGTCACCACGATCGTGGTGCGGCCGCTCTGCGAGATGATCTTGAGGTGCTCGGAGGCGTTGCGGAAGCGCTCACGAATGGAATCGGCGCCCTCCGCAATCTTGTGGAAGTTGTCGAGAATGGCTACGACGTGTCGGTTCTTGTAGGTCTTCTTCCGTTCCTCGATCCAGCTCTCAAGGTAGTTCACTGAGCTACCAAAGCTGACGTCTCTGACCTCGAGCCGTCCAAGCTGGATCAAACGCTTCACTTCACGCCAACCAGCACTCAGCTTCTCGAAGGCCTCTGGAGTCTTCAGGTACCTTCTGGGCTGAGCGATCCAGGTGATAGGGATTCCCGACTCAATCGACACCAGCTTCGGATAGATCTGAGCCATCGAGTCATCGACGGACAGGTACAAGACGCAGACGTCCTCGTTCAGCTTGGCCACGTTCCAGCCCAAGTAGCTGAACCAGCTCGTCTTGCCGGAATGGGGGATCCCGCCAATGACCATGAAGCAGTCTTCCTTGGCGAGCCCACCCATCCGTTCGTCGAACCTGCGCCAGCCCGTCCTGAGCCCCGGCAGACCCTCGCCCTTATTCAGGAACTTGGTCTGGATGGAATCCACCATCTCGATCGAGGCCTGGAGGGTGACTACGGCGCGTGTGTCTCTCCTCAAAGCCTTGATCTTCTTGGCGGCGTCGTCGAAGATCTCATCAGCCTTGCATGGGTCCACATGCTTGAGCTGCCTAAACGCGTCTTCCCGGATCCCCACCGCCTCATCCTGCCGGCGCTTGTCCGTCTCGTAGAGCCTGGCGTCCAGGTCGGCCTGCAAAGCCTCGACCCGAATCCCCGTCTCCGTGGACAGGGTCTTGAGCATGACTTCCTGACGGGCCCGCTGGGGCTCGTTCAGGATCAGGCTGATCATCTTCTTGCAGGTAACGTCCGGAGGCTCTCCGTGCATCCGGCTGAGGCGCCACTGGAAGGCGTCGTGTTTGGGAAGGGCGGTCCAAGCCATCTTGGGATCAGCTTGGCCGCGGAGGAACTTGTCAGGATCCGTGGACTTGTCCGGCGGGGTAGTGGTGGAGAGGTCAACGATCTTGAGCCTTAGGTTCTTCCGGCCGGAGAGAACCTGATCAATCATCTTCTCGGTCTTCTCTTGGCCAGTACGGCTCTCGGCGTCGTAGTCCGCGGCGAGCGTGACGTCGTTCTTCCCGTACTTCTGCAGGATGGCCACTTGCTCGTCCGTCGGCTCGCTCATCAGGTAGCCGACGAATCCCTCAAGGCCAGCTTGCATAGGAGTCAGAACGTCGGCGAAGCCCTCGACGAGCGTGATCTCGACGTTCTTGGAACGGATGAGGTGTAGCCCGTACAGGACCTCCATCTTCTTGAAGATGGGGATCCTGACTTCAGTGGTCCTGAACTTCTTGATGTTCTGGACCTTGCCCCACCGGCTGTCCCGAGCGGAGAAGCCGACGGGATTCCCAAACTCGTCGAACATCGTAAAGGTGATGACGAAGGGGTTGAACAGGGTATCGTAGATCCCTGCGTCCTCTTGGAGGAACTTGACGGTGTAGTCCCCCTTGTTCATCAGCCGGGCACGGAACTCCTGCCAGCTGCTGACCACGCCCACCCGCATGTCGAAGCACAGCTTCGGATTCCATCCCCGTTCGTCCAGCAGATCTCTCTGCTGCTGGAACTCCACCAGGGTATCGGCCGCATGCCGGTACACCTGCCGGAGCTTCATGAGGTAGAGCTCTTCCTCGGTGAACTGGACAGGCTCGTAAGCGATGTTGAAGCGCTGGGCCAGGACGTAGACGTTCTCGTGGAGGAACTCGGGACCTGAGAGGGGCAAGCCCTCAAGGTGGAAGGCAGCTGTCAGCACGTCTCCCGTGGATCCGCAGCCGAAGCACCGCCAGAACTTGCCACCTGTCTCCGGGACGATATGGCAGCTCGGAGTGTTGTGGTCCTTGTGGTTCTGGTTGATGCAGAGGAAGTGCCCGCTGGATTCAATCTTAACTCCCCGACTCTCCAGGTACTCCCTCAGCTTTGGCTGCAGTTGTTCTCTCAGCTGTTCCAGTTGATTCGACATCTGGTCTCCGGTAACTGGACAGAACCTTGTCCAGCTTGATCATCTTCTCCGGCTCGAACCCAATGTCCTTGGCCCACTGTTCGAGCGACACCCGACCCGAGATCCGGAGCTTCACGATCTTGCCCATCTTCTGGATCGAGCACTTGATCCCCAGCGTCCGGATCATGGACCCTACACGCTTGGCCAAGTCCGTCTGATTCGTAGTAAGAACGATGGACCTGCTGGACGTATCCACGTAGCAGAGCCGATCGAAGAACCCACGGACGTACTTGATGGCGTCTTCCACAGAGGGCCCATGTTGGCTCATCATGATCTGGTTACGCTGGGCATCAGGCATCGTGACCTCCAGGCGAAGATCCTACACCTGGAGAGCATCTTGGTCAACGATAATCTTAGTAACATTCACAAGGTCTGGATAGAACTCGCCTGAGAACGGCTCTAGCTGCCAGAATTACCTTGCGAACATTACCAAGTTCCGGTAGGATCTGGCCAAGATGGTGTTCTTGATCCACCGATTCGCAGGCTGGGACTTGACGTTCCCAACTAGGGAAGACCTTCTTGGGTACCTCAAGGCCCACGGATTCAACAGGCGTCAGCTGTACGCCTACGCGATCGTCGAAGGACAGGGGTTATGGGAAGCCCTAGCATCGGAGCTACCACCGGGTCCGGCGAACCCAGCGTGCGGGACCCCGGCGAAGCTGTCCGATCCATTCTGATCGAGCAGGTCCAAACCTTCGTGACCTGCCCATTGCACTTCGCCCTGCGCTACGTCTACCGCGCGCCGGCGAAGCCGAAGACCTACCCCACCGTCCTCGGCGAGGACCTCGGCGCCATGTTCGTCTGGATCCATGCCAAGCTCATGGAGAACCGTGAGCTGTCGTGGAGCAAGATTCTTGTCGAATGGGAGCGTCGCTGGGGCACACGCAAGTTCCGCATGGACGAGATGCTGGCCGGCCGGGAGTTCGGCTACCGCACGCTGCTGGATGTCTGGAACGCCATCCGTCCGGAGCTGGAAGTCCTGGCCTACAAGTATCCCCTGCGCCGTGTCATTGGAGGCTGGGAGATCCATGGCTCCATCGACGTTGTTCGGGCCTATGAGACCAAGGGCAAGGGATACTCTGGACGTGAAGTCCAGCTCATCACCGTTGATCCTTACTCCACCAAGATGCCTGTTCCCCACGAGAGCGGGCGAAGGATCGACTACCTTCTGGCGAAGTACGGACTCGAACTGGACGTGCGATCCAGCTTCGGCAAGATTGCCAAGAAGGTGACCACGTGGGTCTACCTTCCCCAGCTGGGCAAGATGGCTGAGCTGGACGTGGATGAATCCAGCTGGAGATCAGCGATGAACTGGGTAACCTGGGTACTCGAAGAGATTGACGCAGGTCACTTCTATCCTCGTACCGGGTCCCAGTGCAATGCGTGTCCGTACATTCGGATCTGTGACGTCAAGTACTTCACCAGGGAATCCCTGGAGGACAAACAGGCCTTCAAGGAGGTTCACGAAGCATGCCGCAACCGATGCAGTTCGACGTCGACCCAGCCCAGCTGAAGCTTGACCCTGACAAGCCGACAGTGCTGATCGTGTCCGACAGCGCTGCGATCCACTCGGGCTTCGCCCAGGTGGTCCGCGGCATCTTCAAGCGCATCTGGAAGAAGAAGTGCTGGAACATCGTCCAGTTCGGCTGGTGGCATGCCATGGCCAAGGAGAAGGCTCCGTGGCCCATCATCACAACCAGACGCCACCCTTCGGATCCGACGCACGTGGACCTGAGCGACAAGTACGGCGAGCTGAGCTTCGAGCACGTCGTCGGTTCCATCAAGCCGGACGTGGTGTGGGTGATGGGTGATCCGTGGATGATCACCCCAACCCTGCAGAACGCCCACCGGAACAGCTACCACCACATCCTATACGTTCCGGTCGACGGGGCCCCGCTCATGAAGAGCTGGGGCATCATCGCCAACGCGGACACGATCGTCCCCTACCTGCCGTGGGGCAAGAAGATGATCGAACGCTGGGTTCCCAAGGCCATCCCCAAGCTGACAGACTTCATCCCGCATGGCGTGGATACAGCCTTCTACGCCCCCCAGGACGAATCAGTCAGGGTCTCCGTCCGCCAGCAGCTGAACCTGAAGTCCGATGACTTCCTGGCGATCGCCGTTGGTAGGAACCAAGCCAGGAAGAACATCCCTGCCTTAGTCGAGCTGACCTACTACATCCGGAGCGGAGACTACCAGGTCTGCAAGAACTGTGGGCGGGCCTACCGCAACCCTTATGACTATGCGATGGGCACACCAAGTGGCCGCAAGGTCTTCTGCCAGGATCCCACCTGTTGGATCGTCCGTCCTGACGGAGAACGTATCGAAGCCATAGCTCCAGAGATGATCCCCGGGACGCCACACCCGAACTTCTACGCCTACCTCCACACCCCACTCGATGACATCAAGGAGCTGAGCTGGAAGATCACGGACCTGCTGGATGCCTTCCCGCTTGGCATGCCCGACGAGAAGGACCCGGCTCAGCTGAGGTACCCTGGGTTCCGCTGGAACCAGGCGCTGCAGCCTGTGCACGGAGTTCCCGAGGCAGACCTCAGGAACCTGTACGCGGCCTCGGACATCTTCGTCCTTCCCACAACCGGCGAGGGCTTCGGGCTCCCCATCCTGGAAGCCATGGCCTGCGGCACACCGGTGGTGGTGCCGAACGTCAGCTCCCACCCCGACTTCATCGGCGGGGAAGGTGGGATCATGGTCGACATCGGGTACCACGTGTGCGAGATTCTCAGCTCGTACTACCGGGGCTACCCGGACATGGACGACTACCTGACCAAGATCCTGCTGCTGATGGAGGACCAGCAGCTCAGGGCGAAGCTCAGCAGGATGGCCAGACTCAAGGCCACGAAGTACGACTGGGACACCATCGCCGAACAGTGGTTCGAGTTGATCAGCTCCAGGATCGGGGAGTCGCGCGCCACCAAGCGGTGGCACAAGCTCACCCAAGTATAGGAGGTTGCCCATGGCCGCATTCGAGGACGAGTTCGTCTACAGCATGATGCTTCGGGACTGCATGTGCATCCTGCCGGAGAAGGTCCGGAGCTTCGCCGACACCACCACGTGGCCCGACGACGTGAACGAGAAGGGGAAGCGAGGCTCTCTCTTCCAGCGGAAGACCAAGCCTACGATCGTCCAGCTGGCGCCGGCCGTGGAGGAGAGCCTCCTTCGGCCGATGTTCGACCTGAAGAGTCCCCTGGACCATCAGGTCGATCTCGTCACCCGGTCCGGACGGCTGGTCCAGAACATGGTCAACGCAGCCAACCGATGCCGAACCAACCTCGGCCCCTTCATCAAGATGGGTGAAGGCGGCTGGGAATCGGCGATGCTGAGCCTGGGCAACATGGCCCACTTCATCATCGACGTCATGAACCCCTTCAACCTCGTGGCCCACGACGCCGAAGTGGACAAGGCCGCGGCGTACTTCATGCAGAGCCTCAAGATCTACCATGAGGACCTGCCGTTCTTCTGGGCCCACGTCAACGAGGACATGACGGTCGTGATGAAGGTGTCCCCGTACTTCGACCCGCTGGCCATCTCCGTCGAAGCAGAGCGTTGCCGAGACAAGTTCTACGAGGCGATCGGCAACCGGTACCTGTTCGGCAACGGCTACCCGGCCGCCAGGCCCTTGGTCCAGGAGTGGTACAACATCGTCGTCAACGCCCTCGGCAGGGCCATCTGGTGCTGTGCGTCTTAGAGGAGGAGCCATGGAGCCCAACTGGAAGATCGGTGTCAACTACCAGGGGGACCTTCTGGCGGCCAGCGGCTACAGCCGGGCGGCCCGGTCCCACATGCGTGCCCTGATCAACGCCGGCGTCGACATCCATGGTATCCTGAGCCCGCACGACAAGACCCAGCTACGGGACGAGCTGTGCGTCAAGCACCCGTACTGGAAGGATCACATGCCGGCGGTGCTGGGCATGGCTCCCCTGCAGATCATCAAGATCTACCACGAGACGCCGGAGTTCTTCACGCCGGACCCGACCCAGTACAACATCGGGTACACGGTGTGGGAGACCACTCGGATCCCGGACTACGCGGTCGACGGTCCGGAGAGGAACAACTGGGTCAAGCAGATGAACCTCATGGACGAGATGTGGACCTCGGCCGAATTCTGCAAGAAGGCCTTCCGGGACACTGGGGTCACGGTCCCTATCCACGTGTTCCCCCACCCGATCGACCTTGAAGAGTACTGCCCATCCAAGGAACAGCCCCAGTTCGTCGTGGGCAACACGCCGCTGGAAGGCAAGATGGTCTTCCTCTCGGTGTTCCAGTTCACCAAGAGGAAGAACCCTTCGGATCTGATCCTGGCATGGACCGCGGAGTTCGGCCACCAAGAAGATGTCGCCCTGGTCATCAAGACCTACGGCGCCGACTTCGGCGGGAACAACCAGGTGATCTCTGAGTACCTGGCTCAGGCCCGCAAAGCCTCGAGGATCATGAACCTGACCAAGAACCTGCACCTGATCCTCGAGCTGATCCCGGACGCCGACATGCCCGAGCTCTACCGGATGTGCGACGTCTTCGTCCTTCCCAGCTACGGGGAAGGCTTCGGCATGCCCTACCAAGAAGCCATGGCCTGTGGCAAGCCCGCGATCTACACAGACGCCACTTCGATGCCCGAATTCTGCGTGGGCTACCCAATCGAGTGCGACCCCGAACCGGTCTCCGGGATGCTGAACATCCCCTGGTACAACTCGTCCCAGGACTGGTTCAAGACCCGAGTCGCCAGCCTTCGGAGGCAGCTACGCAATGCCTACAACGATTGGAAGTCCGGCCAGACACCGGCTCTTGGCAAGATGGCTCGCCAACGTGTCGAAGAGCTGCATTCGTTCGCCGTTGTGGGACAAGCCATGCGCGAACGCCTTGAGACGATTCTCAAGGGCGTGTGGTCCGGAAGTTGCAGATCCGAGCTGGCTGCTATGTGGGGAAGCTCCAAGCCTGCAGAGGTACCTGACCCACCTGTCAGCTAAGTTCAAAGTGGGAATACGACCGGTGGCCCGGCACCTTGGGCTCAGTGAGTCCAAGGTGGCCCGGGCCGTCCGGTCAGCCAGCGCAGCCAGCGCGGACTTCAGAACACCTGTCGAAGGGTCACGGTCATCAAGCCCTGTTCGTTCCGGTTCACCCAGAACCAGCTCGCGAAGGGCTCGGTGAGCTTCCCGGCTTCCTTCAGCTCCTCGAGATACGTGTACGCCCTGGGCTTCACGGCGTCCACGGCCAGCGCCAGCAGGATCGTATCGTAATCCCCCTGCACCGCGCGGAGGAAGTCGACCAGCCTGCGCTGATGGCCGTTCACCAGCATGTCGACGCCGTCGATCTTCAAGATCTTGGAGCCTCCGATGTAGGCGAAGGCGTCCGCCAGCATGATGGAAGCCTCGAGCTTCTGGGCCTGGGACAGCAGCCACCATGGCCGCGTGTTCACCGAGACTTCCAGCTCGTTGGTCACGACGACGTTCATGTCGAAGTAGGACGCCGTCGTCTGCAGGCGCGTGCGGACCCTCTCCATCGGGTCCTCGGCGAGTCCGGACTTGAAGGCCGGATCTCGGATGGTCTTGACGGCAACGTCCCACTGTTCCCGCACGCCGGTCATCAGCTGGGCCCTGTCCTTCCTCTCCTGCCAGAAGCGCAGTGACGTGAGGTGATTGGAGATGGCGCTTGCCCAGTCAAAGCAGGCATCCCTATTCTGTCGGGCCGTCTCCTGATCGGTGCGCAGCTTGAGCAGCTTGGCCTGGTACTCGGACTCCGAGTCGATCGTGGGCAAGCTGTTCAGCTGAGCCAGCTGGGTCTTGGCCCATGACTGCTGGACCCTACGCTGCTCCCAGGCGTTCCGTTCCTGGATCAGCTTGGCTTCCTCGCCCTCGTCCGTTGCAAGGGCGGTCCGAGCCTCATTGATAGCGTCGCTGACCTTCCTGGTGTCCAGGTTGTAAAGCTGCCCGCACGTCGGGCACGGAACCTTCTCCAGCCCCATCATCTTCTTGGTAAGATCTTCGAGCTTGACCCTGTCCGCCATGATCTTGCGGGTGACCAGGTCAAGCTCCGTAACACACCGGAAGGTGTCGGATACAGGATCCTGCTTGAGAGCCTCCTCGGCCGCTTGCTGCAAGCCGGCACGCCGGTCGGCTTCCTTGCGGGAGTTGATCAGCTCTTCGATGAGCCTCTGTTGGGTTGCCCAGTTGGTCTCCCACTCCTTGGCCCGTACCCGAACTTCCTCGAGGGCTGCAGCTCCAGGCCTCATGCCTTCCCGTGCGAATACCGGCGGTTCGCCAGGATCCTGCACAGCACGCGTGGCATCGAGCCTGCTGGCCTCCAGCGCCTTCTCCGCACCGGAGAGGCGATACTGGAGGACCATGTCCACGACCTTGGTGAGGACAGGCTCGCGGATTCCCCTCTCCTCCAGCCTGGCCTTCAGGATCTTGGGGTCGATCCGGATGTCGCCGGTGAGGTCGGCCTTGACCTTCGCCGGCAGGTCGAAGAAGGACAGGGGATCCAGCAGGATCTGGTCGCACAGCTCAGCCTGACGAAGCGGCGAGACCGCGTTGGACTTCGGATTGATCCTGGCTTCCAGCTCGTGCACCATGGGCTGGCCCGAGCTCTTGTCCTCCACCTGCACGAAGATCTGGGAGTTCCGGTGGGGCGGCCGGATCATGTTGTACCACTCCTTCTTCTTGTCCTGCCGCGGAGTGGTACCGAAGATCGGAAGCAGCATGCCTTCGATTGCCGAACTCTTCCCTGAGCCGTTGGGCCCAAAGAAGACGTTGATCTTGCCCAGCTGCATCTCGGCCTCGTCGATCCCCATGAACCCACGGATGCTGGCTCGGATGATTCTCACGCTGGTATCTCCCTTACTGGCGCAGTGTTCTCGACCACTGGGTGTATGGATGCAGCAGCCACCCAATTCCTGGTGGTCACACAAACTTCTATTGCGTCGATCTTGAGCATGTCCGGATCATCATCGTCTTCCCACTGGACGATGGCCCACCACCCGCCCCGGATGCGTATCTTGCCGTAGTACAGGCCTTGCTTGCCGGCTCCACTCCATCCCTGCTTGATCCTGCATGGAGATGACAGAGGGACTTCCATCACGAAGGGGAATGGTTCTGGCATCATGAGTGTGCCTCCGGTGCCATGAGCTTCTTGGATGTGCCTACCAGCTGGTAGACCGCTCCGTCGATGCTCTTGGTGGTGCAGCTGATCCTGAGGAAGGCAGGCCAGATGGACCGCGGCTCGTAGCAGAACTTGTCGTTGCCCGGTGTCGCAATCACTCCTAGCTTCAGGTCAGCGATGTGGAGATGGGACTTCTCGCAGTTCTCTGCCTGAAGCACTGAGTGGAACTCGGCGCCGCAGAACTTGCAGGACCAGACCTCTAGCTTCTCAGGCATGGGCCACCTTTACTCTCGCCCTTCTTGAGCTTCCACTTCTTGCCCTTCTTACCCTTCTTCTCCTGGAGCGCTAGGGCATAGCGCTCACGGATCTTGATCGTCCTTGGAGCCTCGTCGAAGATGACTCCCAGCTCCCGTGGGTCGCACATGATGACGGTCTCATCCTTCTCACTTGGCTGGTTGCGAATAGCCCAGTCGTCATAGAACTTCTGGGTCGCACCCATGATCAGATCCTTCGGGCGCATCCCCTTCGTGATCTTGTCGGAGAGCACCATTAACGCGGCCCAGGCCGAAGCGGTAAGACTGTCGTCGTGCACGAATAGAGCATGGATGTAGATCATGAGCTCGTGCAAGCTCTTGAGCTCACCCACCAGCTTCTCGACGAAGCCTGCGTCGATGAGTCTTATTCCCATCGGGCTGCTCTTGACCCCAGCACAGTCCTTTTCAATCTGTTCGAGCTCTTCCCAGGTCATCATGGCTTCGTCTCCTTCGTAGCGTGCACCCTCAGGACGTAAGCGATGGCGTCGGCGCAGGAACGCTTCTCCTCCCCACCGCCTGAGGAGCAGCAGATGCCTTGCAACTGGTCGATGATGATCTCGACGGGCATCCCGAACCGCAGCATGGCGCTGGTGAGCCGGCCGATCGCCTCGCACTGGGAGCTGGCACAACCGCCTGCCTTGCCCAGGCGCGCGAAGACCTCAACCGGCCTACCGTCAGGGGTGAAGTTGATCGTTGGATACATCCACCCGCAGCCGGTCCTGATCCTTGGAGTCGTTCCCTTGAGGACGTCCGGCCGCTCCGGCATCACTGAGTTGTACTTGGGATCTCCTGACGTCGGGGGATCCTCGCATGACTGGGGCGTCTTGGGGTCTGCCATCTTCTTCCTCCGGATCGTAAGCGTTGCCCTTCTCGTCCACCCGAATCACGACTCTCATGCCCTCGAGGATCTTGTTGACCTCGTCCGGCGCCATGAAGACGCCTCCGGGAAGGACGAAGTGGTAGGCGAACCCATGCGGATCCACCACGCACAGGAGCTTGCCGGCGCCCTTGAAGCTGGAGTTCTTGAAGGATCCCACGACCTTCCGGGCCATGGTCACTTCGAGAATAGCGCACTGCTCGAATGGACTGCTCACAGACCCATCTCCTTCAACGTCTTCAACACTGCCAGCTGCCGTTCCAAGCCTGCCTTCTTGCGTTCCAGCTCCTCGATCTCAGCTTCGAGCAGGTCCGCCAAAGCCTTGGCCACATTCTCCGGCCGCACTAGGCAAGGCACCTCTCGGCTCTTGTGTTGTGGAACGGCCATGACTCGCAGCATCATAGGCATAGCTACCACTTCCTTGGCATGCAGGACGCCTTATTGGCGGCGGCGTACACGCTCTGCCACCCAGCCAAGGTCGTTATGAACAGGTCGGCGAGCTCCATGACCACGATCTCTCCGAACCGAGCGCTACAGATGGTCATGTGCTTGGTGACGAACATGAGGTGGTCTCCGTTCGGCAACGATGGCCGACGGAACGCCACCATGATGGGGAAGCCGTTCTTCTTGAAGACGAGTAGCAGAGGTCTCTCGACCTTGGCCGTGACCAGCTCCTCCTCGGCGGTCTGGAACCACTCGACGAGTGGGTACTTGTCGCCGGTGAAGAACCGCTCGAGCCGATCGAACCCCGCGTCGCCCTCGCGGTTCTTGCACTCGACGGCCCAGGAGAAGTCCGTGGGGACGAAGAGGTCGAGAGGCCAGTTCGTCGGGGACATGCCGCCAGAGCCCGGCGCGCGCTGGAACTTGCTCTCCTTGGAGCCGACGACTTCGGAAGACTCGCCGTACCAGAGGGCCAGTTCCTTCTTCACCTCGTTCTCGAACTTGTTGCCCTTCTGCTTGGAGCCACGGCCGACTTGCGACGGAGTGCGCTTCTTCTTGCCCTCTTCGGCCTTCCCGTCGTCGATGGTCTTCTGGAGCACCTCGCGCGTTGATGTCAGCTCGAGCTCCGGAGGCCGTGGGGCCACGATATGCGGCGCCTTCATGTTCTTGGGGATCGGCACTGGCTTGGGCTTCTCCAGCTTGGGCGGAGGATTCTTGCCCGGGCACTTGCCCTGATGGGCGCGCCTTGCCTGGTCCGTAGTGAAGTCCACCCGTCCACACTTGGCGCACGGACGGATCTCTGAGACCTTCGCCGCCTTCTTCTCTACCTTCTTCTTGGCCATGATTGCCTCCGCCACGTTGTCGTGTTTGTTCCAACACCGCTCGCACGTGCATTCCTGATGTAGTTCGCCATCGCCTCCCCGTACTACTACCTTGTGGATGGCTCCCTTGATCTTGGAATCGCACAGTGCACAGATCATGCTCACCTACCCAGATGCTTCCCAGTCGTCGATGGGCTTACCTTGGTAGTCGGCTGCCAGCTGATCCACCCGGGTCTTCTGGGCTCCAGTCATCTCCTCGTTGAGCTCGTCCACCCAGATGTTCACCTTGCACCGAGCGCCGCTCCATCCGCGGACCAGAAGCTTGGCCTTGTCCAAAGCCTCAACGAAGTCCGCCGACTTCGGCTCCGTCAGGAACTCGTACGTACGGTGGATCTTTATCACGGCTTCAGAGCTCCCTCAAGAATCTCCCAGACCATCTTGGTTCCTTCCTCAGCTCCATTCACCTGAAGGATCTTCATGATCTGGGCGTATGGACCGGATCCGTTGGTTAGCTCGGCGTCCTGCTCAGCATCGGCATGGACCCGATTAGTCAGCCCCTCGTTGAAGCGGTAGTGCTGTGCAGGTAGGAGCAGCCTATCCATCACCTCTTTGTTCAGCTTGAAGACAACGTCCTCAGCATCAGCATTGGTCTCAGGTGCATGGGACTCCGTTGAGCTGAACCGACCAGACTTGACGCCCGCCGTATTCATCTTCACCAAAGGGTTGGATAGCTTCTCCAGCGAGTCGGCGATCCTGTTCAAGCTGTCGACGAGGGATGGAACGTGGCCCTCGTAGAACTTCCTGCCCATCATGGTCTGGTAGAACTCGATCTGACTCATCTGGACATCCTCCATCCCCTGCCGGTCCTTACCAGCTTAGTGGTGCACACCCAGGTCAAGGTGTGATCCGAGAACCAACGGACGGCTACCTTGTATCCCGGGCAGTTCTTGTCCCGGCACCTACGGGTTCCACCTGTGGTGATTCCCAGGTACACAGCGCGGCCTTCGGCTCGCTTATAGATCGGTACCCCTTTAGGTGTCTTCAATCCCTGACCTCCGTTTATCCTCTCACCCTGGCGGCTGCGCCCAGCGTGGCTCAGAGATTCAGAAGCCCCGTGGGTCCTCGGAGCCTATCGGGACCGCTCGCGTCCTGAGCGATCGTAGAGTCTCCAGTGGGGCCCTGCGATGTTAGGGCCTTGTTAGCGGCCTTGGCCTTGGCCCTGTTGGCCTTGTGGGCCTCCCACCAGATCTTCTCCTGCTCCGTCGGCTCAACATTGCAGTCTCCGCCGGCGTAGGCGAACCAGGTGTTGCCCTTAGAGTCCTCCTGCTCTTCCATGGTGATGAGTCCCCTGTGTTCCAGCTCTTCGGCGATGGAACATGCGTCGTCTTCGGTCGGGTTGATGATGGCGATTCCGTTCTTGATCGCCCTCAGCAACCTCTTGGCCGCTTCGATCCGCCCCTTCACCCGGCTCGGAGGATCTCGCCTGGTGCAGATCGCCACGGCCCGGACGAACCTGTCGCCGAGGAATTTGTTGAGCTCGGCCAGGTAGACCGTCACCTCCGGGCCCGGTCTGTCTATGGCCAGGTCGTAGAAGATGAAGTCGGAGCAGTCTTCCTTGATCTGCTCCTCGAGCACCTTGAGCAACTCTTTGTCTTCCATGGTCACTCTCCTCGTTGCCTCTCTAATGGCCTCGAAGGCCTGCCTGGGTAGGATGAACGTCTGCTTCGGATTGGACTCTAACAGCTCGTGGTACTTCCCGAACAGCTCATCGAGCGTGATCTTCGGCACCTTCTTGGGCATGGTTGCCTTGCTCCTCGTTGATGAACCGGACGGCCTGGATGGCGTACCCGGCGATGTCCATCCACGTGTCCTTCTCGGTCTCCGTGAGCGTCGTTGACACCTTGTTCTCCAGCAGGTTCTTGAGCCGCTCGATCTTGTCGGAGACCCGAACGAGAATGCCGAACCGGCCGAACTTGCGGAGGTTGTTGTCTCCGTAGCTGGCGTTCTTCTGTTCCAACAGGAACAGGTGGAAGACCTCCCCAGCAGCTGCCCGAATCCGTGTCACTGCTGGGTTCTCCTTCTTACCAGGAACCATTCCCTCGAGCGTCGTAGGCCTTCCCATCTCAGGCTTCCTCTTACGGACCGACTGTTCTGGCTCGTCGTCTGCGGAGTAATGATCAACAGGCATAGCCCCTCCTTAGATCTCCCACTTGTACGGGAGGATCCTAGGATGGATCTCGTACAGGCCAATGGGTATTCGCACGGCTTCTTCTGGCACGATGAGGCGGTGAGAGAACTCCTCTTCGGTGTTCCAGTTACCGTAGTGATCCATCCTATGCCAGCTCCGGACTCCATCCTTAGCTCGCATCTTGACCTTCACTGTGTTGGCCATAATGGCTAACACGGTGCAAGGAACGAGCCCTTCGATCCCGTCGAAGAAGGCCTTCTCGCCTACCTTGCCAACGATTATCACTTGTACTCCTGCAGCTCAACTGACCAGAAGCACACGTAGATCTTGCCGGTCTCAGTGTCTTCGACCATGTCCGGGAACTCTTCCGTTAGATCCTCGAGCTGCTTCAGGATGGCCTTCTTCGCTTCGGTCAAGGTCCTGCACAGTATCTCAGGCCTGTCGGTGAAGGTAATCTTGATCATGTCTACCCCACGAACTTCTTCTTGCGCCAGATGGCGGTCTTCGGCTCGCCTCCCGTATCGTAGAGCCTCTTGTTCACCACGACCTCAGCACAGAAGTGAGCTAGCGCGCACTCCCAGTCATCCAGCTCGTTGGGGAACTCTTTGCGGGACATCTCCAGCTTGAGCCCGCGGAGCATGGCGCGCATGACCGTGGCCGGCCTACCCGTCAAGAGGACTGCGTCCTCGGTCATGGAGATGATCTCGACCTTCTTGGGCTTCTTGGCCATCTGCCACCTCATCATGACGGTTCACCACTAACCGCTTCATCTTCAGCTGGTCCGCTGTCGGCTGGGCATCTCTGAGTGCCAGCCAAACCTCGTTCTCATGAACTGGCTTCAGGTCCCACACATCCACACCCACGTTCAAGCAAGTGCCTATCTGCTTGAACAAGTCGTGCACATGGCCACAGGCCCATCGGGACCTTGGGTTCATGGTGACAACTGAAGGATCGTGGACGAGAACGATTGGATTCGGGAACGCCTCAGCTACGAATGACGTATGTACGGAGATAATCCCCGCTTCGATGTAGTCGAAGGGCTTCAGCTTGTCGTGGTTGCCCAGGATCAGGTGCTTGTTGCCCTTGAGCTTCTTGACCAGGGCCTCCATGTTGCCAATGCTCTGCGTGCCCCACATGCAGAAGTCACCCACGATGTAGACTTCATCCCCATCCTTCACCAGCTCGTTGTAGTTGCGGATGAGGGTACGATCGTGCTTGGTGACCGTGTCGAAGCCGCGGATCTTGGACACCAGCTCGTGGCTGAGATGCAGGTCAGCTGTGAACCACGTGGTCATCTTGGTCATCCTTCTTGGGTAGGTTCAGGACTTCGCCGAGCATGAAGCTGCTGCACTCTTCCACCGTCTCGATGTTCGGATCGTGACCAAGCTCCATCTTCTCGATGATGATGTTCTCGAACTTGGTTGTGGCTCCGCACTTGACGCACTGCAAGAAGCCATCGGTCTTGTTCGAGCCCTCTTCCTGCTCAAGCCAGAACTCGAACTTCGTGTGTCCACACTTCTTACAGGGCTCTCCCTTGCTGATCACTAGCTCCTCCTGACAATTGTGGCTATGCAGATCACGATCGCCAAGCATGAGATCGCAATCGACAAGATGTTAAGAGTGCTCACTTACGCCTCCGGATGTGCCGGACCGGCCTACCTTCCTCACGTGCTGCATCCATCTCGTGATCACAGGCATCATCGTAGGCGGCCTCCATATCCGACTCAGCCTGCTCGAAGGCCCAGCTGTCGAACTCTTCTAGCTCTCCTGGAGTCTTGATCCCAGCACGCTCGAACCAGGCGGATCCGTCGAGCGTGCTGAGGACATTGGCTTTGACATGTGCAACTGCGGTGCGCCCTACTAGCTGAGCTGAGATCAGCTCGACCTCCGGCGGCGAGCCTGGATGACCAGTCCCGTTGGAGTCGTACATGACGACCTTCTCGCCGGGTGTGAAGTGCAGCTTGAGCTCCCACTCCTCCTCGAAGTCGACGCCGTTGATCTCCACGGTGATGGTCTTCTTGAAGCTCATGTCTTCCTCGAACGCTGCCCCTGACCGTTCACGAACTCGTCCCAAGCACGGCAGTTCGGAGACACTTTGTTGTGGGCGTCTCGAACGGTGGGGTAGATGTCACCACGTTCTGGACCTTCCACTACTCCCTTGGTCTTGCATCTGATGCACTCCCAACAGTAGGGGATGGTCTTCTCGTTGGTCACGTCTTGACCTCAGTTCTCTTGGTTCGCTTCTCCATCTGGCTGAACCACTTGCTGGAGTTCATCCAGCTGATGCTGTCAGCTGTAACGAAGATGGCGCCACCATCGAACTCTCCGAGCCTGGGCTTAGAACATGTACAGGCCCAAGTCATCTTCCAGAACCCGTCCTTGTAGAACCTGTGGAGGAAGGCTCGAACGAACTCTGCTACGAGGTCGACGTTGCCTGACTCTTCCGCGTAGATCCAGAGGCCGTCGTTCTGCATCTCGGTGTCGAACCCTAGGTAACCGAACTCCTTCCAGGTCTCCATCCACTCTGGGTATTCCCCCTCCTCCTCGTCGAACATGGCTTGGAGTTGGAACAATACGTTCTGCACCCAGTTGCGTTCGTCCTGATTCTTCAGGACCAGCATCTCAGAGAAGATCGTGTAATTATTGGCCATTGCTACTTCTCCATCCACACGTGCCAGACGAACGATGGCGGTCCCTGTTCGATCAGAGTCCCGACGTACTGGAACTGGTTCAGGTCGAAGTCAACCTCGTGGCCGGTCCCACGAATCTTGACGGTCCGACCCGCCACCCATTCCTTCGAGTCCGTTAGCATCCAGATGCACGGCTGACTGAGCTGGAAGTCGACACGAAGTGGCTCAGCTCCCGTAGGTACCTGGATGACTTGCTCATCCTTTATGTACAGCGGATACTTCCAAACGGACTTCATGCTTCGATCACCTCTATCTCCATGGTCCACTTGGGTCCGAGCTCGTCGAGACGAGTCTCGATCTCCTCCAGGATCTCGCTGGTCTCGCCCTGCCAGACCTTCTTGCTGCAAAGCAAGTTCGCGGGATCCAGGATCTTGATGATGACCTTCACGGCTTCTCCTCCTGGAAGTTCCTGGCTACCGTATTGTTGATCCAGGGCATGATGTCCGACACCCACCCACCCATAAGGATCTTGCGGAACTCCTCCCAAGTGATCCGGTGCCAACACTCCCGGTCTCCCATCTTGTACAGGAGGTGTGGAAGCTGGTCCCAGTAGACGATGCGAAGGCGAGCTCCCGTATAGGAGAGAATGTTGACGTCGTTCGGGACCTTCACTTCCGGTTCGACCTTGGTCTTCTTCATGACTTGTCAGCCTCGTCACGTATGTCGAGCCCTACGGGTTGCTCCGGGATTCCGTCTTCGCTGAAGTCGAAGTAGCGAACAGTCAGTTGCTCGCCAATATGCTGCTTGGCTTCCTTGAGCAGCCTGCGCTTCTTCTCGAGGGTACCCTTCGGCACGACGTTGAACTGCTTGCCTTCCTTGGTCTTGCAGGTCCAGATGACGCAGTCGACGAACTTGCCGGCGCCGGACCCGTAGCCGATGATCTCGAACTCGGCGTCCTTGTAGGTCTTGATCTTGAGCAGAGAGTGGGAACGGTATCCCAGCTCGTACTCACCGTCGAGCAGCCGGACGATCCCACCCTCGAAGCCTTCCTTGACGAAGCCCTTCTGGATCGCAAGGACTTCCTCCTCGTTAGCAGCCGGCATGTAGCCGACTACGACCACGGAAGAGTCCCCATCCTTACGGGTGTGTGGCATGGTGGAAGACGCGAACAGATCGTACTTGTCGAGCAAACCCTCCAGCTGCTCCACGCGCTCTGACCATGGCGTGTCCGTCTTGTCCTCCTCGAACAAGTCGTACACCCACAGCTGGAGCTTCTCCGTCTCGCCCGGCCTGTACTTCTTGACGAGCCGGCTGACCGCCTGAAGCGTGACGCCATGGAGGTAGATCTCGCCGTCGAGCACCAGGTTCTTCGGCAGGAACGAAGCGACGTCCTTCCGGATGTGCTCAATGTCATAGGTCTCCCCACCACGGCTCATGAGGCGTACGGAGCCGTCCTTCCAGTACGCCAGGCAGCGTACGCCGTTCAGCTTGGGCTGTTCGTGCACGGGGTAGACGACCTTCTTGGCCTCGAGGAACTTGTGAGCCAGCATGGGCAGGAAGACGGTGGCCTCCGCGGTCTGGGGCGTCAGGGAGTACTTCAGCTTGAGCCGCTTCTTGTGCATGGCGGCCGCTTCGAGCTGAGCCTGCTCCGGAGGCGTCGTCTCGTTGGAACGCCCGACGTTCTTCCCCAGGCATTCCTTCCGCGCGACCTGCATCTTCCCACCCACCTCGCCGTAGGTGGAGATGATGGTGGCTCCTTCGACCTTGACTTCCCAGGAGTCGAGCTTCCCGTCCTTCGACTTGTGGAATAGCGTCTTGAGCTGGTTCACGACTTGTTCTCCTGACAACGGGCCCAGATGAAGTAAGCGAAGTTGGCGACGTCGACAGCTTCCTTGGCGATGGCCTTACGGTTGGCCAGCCTGAAGATGTTCTTCCGGAACACCGGCTCCTCATCGTCGCCGACGTTCTTGTCGTCATCCTCTTGGCACATGATCATGTTAGACAAGTCACTCAGCTGGCGGCTGAGCAAACCGATCATCCTATATTCGGAGGAGGCTTCGACCAGCTCAGCTGACTCCTCGATGAGCCTGGATAGGAGGAAGTGCGGGGAAGCTTCTTCCCAACCGCTCTTGCCATCCTTATCAGCTTCCAGCAGCTCCGACTCCATGTGGATGAGGAACGGCATCAGGCCCTTGATGGTTCTGCTCATCTCTTCGGAGTCGGGCTCAGGACTGCGGCCATCTAATGTCCTATTGAGCCTGGCGATCTCGGCATCCTTCTTCGCCAGTTCTTCCTTCAAGGCGTTGGTGCTTGGGACCCTATCCCTCAGGGTTAGGATCTTGTTGTTGGCTTCCTTCAGGTCGGAGTAGTAGTCCTTGACCTGCTTCTCGAGAGCTACGATCTCCTTGTTCTTGCTGTCGATCTTGACTGTCGACTCGTGGAGCTGAAGGGATCTCTCGTTGATACCTTGTTGCAGATCGGCGATCTCCTTGTTCTTGGCCACGATCTCGTCGGTCAAGACTCGGATCTTCTCCGCCTGGTTGTCGGTTATGTTTGTCACGACTTTGATGTGATCGTTCTTCTCCTTGACGACCTTGTTGTCTAGCAGGCTCTTTGCGTCCTGCTCCGCGATCCGACCCCTCATCTCTACGATCTTGTCTCCACACTGACGCAGGTCGTAGATCTGCTGCGTGGTCCTCTCCTTCTCGTCCTGAAGCTTCTTACGGAGGCGGTGGATCGTCTCGGCGTCTGCAGCATTCCAGGTCGTCTTGGTCAGCTCGAGAAGCTCATGGCTGAACGTCTTGATGCTGGCCTTGACCGCATCTGCGTTCTCCTGGCAGAGCTTCTCCTTCTTCTGGGCGGCGGCGTAGTAGTTGAGGATCTCACTCTGGATGTAGTCCCAGGGAGCGCAGTTCACGCTCTCGGACCAGCCCATCCTCCTCGCGGCGGCCTCGACACACTTCATGGCAGTGGTCTGCTCTTCCAGCTGCTTCTTCATCTTCTCAACGGTTGCCACCAAGGCTTCCTGAGAGCAGACACAAGCATTGAAGCTGCCCTGGGTCACCACTTTGCCATCGTCATGGTAGATCACCAGGCACTTGGCCCGGCGGAGATCGGCCTCGATGGGCTCGATCAGCTGGAGGATCTTCTCCGTGGCCTTATAGGAGGCTTCGTCGATCAGATCACCTGCAGCTTCTTGATGCACCGCTTCGCAGATGATCTTCTTGATGTTGGAGAACAGAGGATGCTCTGGCATGTTCAGTCCCCTAGATGTCGAACCGTTTGTTCTCGTGCGCGTTCACCCACGTCTGGAACTGTGGCCAGGGCATGTTGACTACCTCGTCGAAGCGCTTGAACTGAGCTTCCGAGGCGCCGAAGTAGCCGCTGTCGATCTGAGCTTCCCCGTCCAGCAGGACAGCTCGCTTGTTCTCGTCAAGCACGGCAACACCGTTCCTCTCCGAGCCAATCAAGCCGAAGGCGTTGTAGGCAGCGTAGAGAACGACGCGGAACTTCCGTTCGCCGAAGGTGATGATCTGGTCCTTCTGCACTCCCATGAACGGTCCGACCCTGGTGCCTTCGATGACGGAAGCCATCACTTGATCTCCTTGACGCTCGTCACTTCGTACTCCGCCGCGTTCGCTCGTGGGTACTCGGTGTTCCGAGCCTTCTTGTCGGCTTCAACCTTGGCGGCAGCCAACGTGAAGACGTAGCCGGCCTTCTCTTCTGCTACGTCCACCACGAAGTCCATCTCCACGATCTCCTGCCTGGCGACGGTGACCTTGAACCTACGCTTCCCATGTTCGGTCTCGGCACCTTTGGCCAAGCAGTCGGCACAGATGGTCCAGCGCTGCTCCTTGTTTGGATCCGGGCAGCGGCATTGCCGAGTGACTCCCCTACAGATCCTGCAGTTCTCGATGAAGTGGCCCATGGCTTCTTCCTTCTCTCTTCCCCACCCATCTGTTGGGAAGTCATCGTGTCCGTACCCGAGTCCCATTGCTACCTCTTCACCAGCGAGTACATGTACGGCGCCTGGCCCCGCTTGCCTTTGGGCCGGTCGGCATCGAGCCGGCGGTGCCGAGAGACGATGCCTTCCTTGACCATGCGATTCAGCTCGCGCTGAAGCGCACACATCAGCTTCTTCGACGGCTTCTTCATCTGCATAGCTGCTCCACGATGGCTCTCATTACCGGCGGGGCAACGGCGTTGCCCAGCTGCTTCACGACGTCGGCCTTCCCACCCTTGACGATGTATTCGTCGGGGAACCCCATGGCACGCTGCAGCTCACTTGGCTGGAGCATCCGGAAGCCAATATCGGCGATCTGGTGCTCTCGCATGAACGCAACGATGCCATGGGGATCCTTCTTCGGCAGGCTCGGGGGTTGACCAAGACGAGCTCCCACGAGCCCGAAGTGATCGTGAGTCGTGATGGTCGGCAACGCGTCCGCCACCGACTTGGCGCCACCTCCGGCGGTGTAATACGTCGTGATGAACGCGCTGAGCAACGCAACCCCGCGAGCTGTGGTGGTCACCGTTGGGAGCTGATCCCCGAGGGACCGTGGGATGCCCTCTGCCATCTGCGGTACGATGAACGGTGCCACGACCGCGATTCCCCTACTGGTCGTCACGGTCCAGAGGGGAAGCTTCACTGACCTGATCCTGTTCGGATCGCTGTCCGCGTGATTCACGCTGACCAGGTACGGAACCGTCAGCAGGTGGCTCCCACCCGACGTCATCGCCCGGGTAGGACCCTCCAAGCTGATCGCGTCCGAATGAGTCCTGAGCATAGTGATGAACGGCTGGATCACTTCGTGACTGCAGAACTTCTTCAGCCCGATCATCACCCGGCGCATGGTGTTGTCAGCTAACTGCTTCTTCTTCCCAAAGATGCTTGCGCATGGCAACGACCAGTCAATGATCTTGTACGCCGGTGTGTGCTCAGCTACCGTAGGCTTGATCTCCGGTGGCTGGCCCAGCCTGTCGCCTGTCAGGAACCATCGGATCCTGCTCTGAGGCACGCCGAAGTCAGCTGCATTCAACAGCTGGGTCCTGAGGTTGTAACCCAAGGACCTGATGGCTTCGATCCACTTGCCATAATGCTTCCACAGCTGGATCTGCCGGACGTTCTCCACCACCAGCCATCTGGGCTTCAGGGCTGCAGCGTACCGATGCACCTGCCAAGCCGTGGCGCGCGAGCCTTCGGCTTCGGGTGTCCACTTGAGCTTGCCGGCGGCCGTGCTATGACGCGTGCACTCGGGCGAGGCCATGAGTAGGTCCACACCCTTGAGTGCCTCAAGGTTAGCCCACTGAGCTTGTCCTATGACGTGGACAGTGTCGCCGAAGTTGGCGCTGTGGGACTCGATCGCCAGGCCCCAATGGTTCATAGCTACGAGGATCTTGACTCCCGCCCAGTGTGCTCCGAGGGAACTTCCGCCAGCCCCGCAAAACAGATCGAGGGCAGTTGTCAACTCTCTATCTCCTCGAGTTCGTATCTGTTCTCTGGGTGCGAACGACCCTGGCGCTTTAGGACTTCTTCTGCTTCCTTCCTATCTAGCAGCGTGTGCTTGCCACATCTGGTGGATATGAAGGTCTTGACTATGAAGCGCTTCTTCTCTGGGGTCTTCTCCTTGATCGACTCCACCCTGAAGGTCCCCTTGGCTACTGGCCAGGGGACCTCCATGGCCATGTCGAATGCTGCGAACTCAGCGCTTCGGCAGTCTCTTGCCTTGACCACAATCGCCTTGAAGGCTTGTGTGTCTCGTCGGAGCGTGACCTCATAGGTCTTCTTCTTCGCGCTCATGACTTCTTGCCCTTCTTCTTCTCCAGCTCGGGTTCCGGCTCCTCCACCTGAGCAGCTCTGTCGGCCGGCTCCTGGAAGTTGCCGGTGACCGTAGCCAACAGCCACTCGTAGTAGGGCTGGTTGGCCCTCATCCACTCCATGAGCTGCTCTCTGCCCTGCAGCTTCATGTCTCCCTGCGCAGTGGGCAGGGTGTAGTAGGACGAGGCCTGCTTGATGATTCCCAGCTTCACCGCGGCGAAGACGTTCATCTCGAAGTTGTCGGGACCCAGGCCCCAGAGGAACGGGATCTCGATATGATCCTGGTCCCTGTGGTTGGTCCTGGTCTTGTCGACTGTGATCTTCATCACGTAGCCGATCGGAACCTTCTCGTTCCCGTCGCCCGAAGCCTTCGGAACCGTGCGGGTCGGCGTCAGCGAGTGGCTCTTGGACAGCCTCTGGAAGTGCAGGTTCAGGGAGACGTAGTGCTTCAGGGCGTGTCCGCCCGTCAGCTGTTCCCAGTCCTCGTTCTGCCTGGCTTGGCCGATCAGGAGGATGGCGGCGTTGGCATTGTCCACACGGGCCGTGGCGATCCTGAAGAACCTGGTCAGCCTGTCCGCCAACCGACCCTGCGGAATCTCGTCCACCATCCCGCGGGCCTTCTCCTTGCCTTCTGTGTCGGCCTTCATGGCGAAGGCGTGGATCGTGTCGATGATGATGAAGTCCACGAGCCCGCGGTCAAGGATCTCGATCAGGGAGTCGAGGTTCTGCTCAAGGTTCCCACCTTCCCAGATCAGCAGCTTCTCGAGGTTGACTCCACGCTTGAGAGCCCACACTGGATCCAGCGCGCGCTCGGAGTTGAAGTAACCACAGACCAGTCCTTGCTCCTGAGCCTGAGCCACCATGTGCAGGGCCTCGGTGGTCTTGCCGGAGCCCATGCCGCCCCACCAAATGACCCAGCGGCCGCGGAGCACAGGACCCCCACGGCCCGACCAGGTTCTGTTCTTGTCGTCCCCTACATAACTGCCGCATAGCTGATCCAGCTCAAGGATCCCGGAGGAGATGAACTCCAAGGGCTTCAGGTCGCTGCCGAACTTCAAGGCGATCGCAGACTTCCCCTTCGCCACTTGATCCTTGCTCTTGGCGACGATCACCCTCAGCTCGGCCAGCTTCTGTTCTTCGGTCAGCTCGCTCATGTCCTTCAGCTCCTTGGCTAGCGGGTTGGAGTCGGGGTCGTATCGGATTAGGTCCGTGGCATCTGCTGGATTGGGACCGCGCGGCACACAACGCCGGCTTCCGCCAGCATCAGCTTGCTCACCCTCATGGACTCTTCCCAATGGCCCCCCTTGCCGCTGAACGGCGTGTCAGGGCCGACGACCTCAGTGATCCCGGCCTGGATGATGGCTCCGGAGCACACGGCACACGGCACCGGATTGGTGCTCAGGTACAGAGTGCATCCGGCCAGGCTGACTCCCATGCGTGCCGCCTGGCAGATGCAGTTCGTCTCGGCATGGACCACCCAGAGGTACTTCTCCGGGCGGGTGATACGCGGCTGGATCTCGTAGACCTTCCGCGGGAACCCGTTGTATCCCGTGGAGCGGACCTCCTTGTTAGGTCCCACCACGACGGCTCCGACCTGCGTGGGGTCCTTGGACCTCGCGGCCACGGCTCTGGCGAGGTTGATGAAGTAGTCGTCGTACGACATGGTCATGAATCATCTCCCATCTCGTCCAGCATCTTCTTCGCTGGGTACGCAAGCGCGTGCTCCATGCACCGAGGACACTCGCAGATAGGAACCATACCTCCCGGCCCGATCCGTTTGAGCAGGTCAGTGATCTCCGCGAAGTCGTTATTGTCGGGGACCTTGGACAAGAACCCACAGCTATCGCAGATGGCGTACTCGTCGAGGTCAACGGAGACCTTCTTCTTCCCTATGTCCCCTCCGGTGACGTCGAAGATGACTGCAGTGCTGTCTTTATCCTGCAGGATCGCCAGGGCCTTCAGAGCGGCTGCCTCCGGGCATCTAGCGCTCACGTCGATCTCCCACTTGACCCGGTAGGTCGACTCAGCCATGGATGATCTCCTTAGAACCAGCTGGCGAACATGGGTCCCCTGCCGGTGAACGTGGCCAGGATCGTGATCGCCAGCGCTCTCTTGAACTCGGCCATGTAGCCGGTGTGGTGGTGCCGATTGCGAATGGAGTCCTTCAGCGCCTTCATGGGGTCGCACTTGTAGCAGGAGAACAACCACTCGCACCAGTTCTGCTGACCGGTGACGGCGTCCAGGATGATCTGGGCCGCCACATCTGGGGTAGCATAGCCGAGAGACTCGCAGATGAGGTGGGACGTGAGGGCCGGCCAACGGACGACGATGTCGGCTTTGGTCAGCTCAGCACGGGTCTTGCGGACAGGCACCTTGCCGAACTTCTCCAGCAGCTCTTCCTTGGGCTTGCCGCTGAGCAGCTCGTGGTCGATCACAGCCGCCCTATAGCCGCCGTAGTCCTTGAACTCCAGCAGCTGGCGGACCCAGGTCTTCTCCCTCCTCTTGGCTTGGATATGCGGCAGGACTCCTTCGGACATCTCGAGCCGCGGGAAGACTCCCTTGGGTAGCACAGTGCTCGATCCAACCGTCAGCTGGTCCATGGAATCCTCATAGAGCAGTAGCTTCTTGGTAGAGTAGGGCGAGCAACTCGCTCCAAGGAATCAGGGCGACGATCTCGCCATCCTGATCCTGCCCCAAGTGGATGGGTGTCCGTCTGAGCCGGGCGGCTTGCTGCTTGATCTTCTTCCAGTCTGCCTTGGAGACGCTCAGCCCCTTGCCCGGGGTGTCCGACCCCTTGCAGTCGATGAAGGTGTTGGACACCCCGGCAAGGTCGCCGTCGTTGTAGGTGCTTCCGCTGGCGAGGGTCAGCCTGGCATCAGCGAACCACTTCTTTGCCTCAGCCAGGGCCGCCTGCTCCAGGCGGTCACCTATCTTCTGCTGAGGAGTTCGCATGCTGCCTACGGAAGCAGGATCTTCGGGCCCGACGCCGGAGCCTTCACCACGGTCAGACCCGACCGGAGGGCGGAGATCTGTCTCTGCGCCTCCTCCGTGGCCTGCTCCCACTGCTGGTAGATCGGGCTGTCCGACGGGATGATGCTATAGCTGGCGAGGTGCTCCGGACGGATCCGGTAGGTGTCCTCGGCGCCCTCGACCAAGGCCTTCAGCTGGAACTTGATCTTGGGGATGACGCGCGTCTTGCCCGCCTTGAGCAGGGCCATCATCTCTTCGGTCTGGAAGTTCATCCCGCACTCAGGGCAGCGGGGATCCGCCGCCGGCGCCAACTTCTGGCAGCTCGGGCACGTGATGTACTGGAGCCGGATCAGGATCTGGAGGTGCTTCGCATCGACGAACCGATGGCCCCCGTCCTTGTCCATGATGTCGTTCAGCCGCGGAAGACCCCTCTCCCAATTGGCGGCGTCAACCTCTACCCCGAAGAGCAGCGGCGTGCCGTTGTTGAACTCGCCCTGGATCAGGTAGGTGACTTTACCTTCTGGCATGGCGTCTCCTTGCCTCCTGCTTGGCCTCGTCGTAGCTGTCGATGAAGTTCACGGCGAACTCCAAGACCAACAGCTCTGCGATCGTCTTCCAGAACAGTCTACGCCAGATCACGCCGAAGATCACGGCTGCTTCTCCTTGCTGTCCTTGAGTCCTTGCTGGAGATCCGAGTTGATGGCCTCTTCCTTGCACAGGAACCCGCGGACGAAGTACCTCTCCATGAGGTAGGCGATGTAGTTCAGCTCTTCCTCGGTCAGCGTCGGGATCTTGGCCTTCAAGATCTTGGATTCCTTGCCGAGCCAGTGCACCAAATTGGTATCAAGGTAAGGCTCCTCGGCTCTGAGCCTCCCTCTCTGCTCCTGATAGCTGTCGAAGGTCTTCTCCTTGTCTAAGACCCTCGTAATTCCAGCTGGGGTCAAGAGCCCTCCCCGTTCCCGCCTGAAGGTCATCGTTCTCCTCCGTAATGGTGATGACCGGCTGGCTGCTGGCGGGTCCGGGAGGAGCCCCACACAGGCCCCTCCCGGTTCCGAGGTGTGCTAGATCGGGGACTGTCCCGGAGGCGGTCCTCCGTAGCCGCCCCCTCCGCTCGCGGGCGGGGCCGCGGCCGGCGGCGCGCTGGGCGCTCCACCGGGGTTCCATCCCGGGGGCGCAGCGGGCGGCGCGGACGGAGCCGGCGGCTGGTACAGCGGAGGCTGGGCCGGAGGAGCGGGAGGCGGAGGGGGCGCCGCGACCGGCGGGTTGCCCTGCACCCACTGGTTGGTCTGACGGTCGAAGTAGTAGCCCGGGTACTTCGGGTCCGTCACGTACTGGCTCGGCGCCGGTGCGGCAGCGGGTCCGCTGGCGATCGGCTGGGCTCCCGCCTTCGGGGCCTCGAGAGGCGCGAAGTCGCACTCTTCGACGTTGAGCCACGTCTTCTTCCCGCTCTGGTCCTGCGTCTCGCGGGGCCTGAGCTGGCCGTAGAGCAGGACCGCCGCGCCCTTGCGGAGGAACTGGCTGACGTTGTTGAAGCGATCCCGCGGCATGAACATGCGGGCCTCGTAGAACGCCGCCGGTCTCTGGTCCTTGCCCTTCTCGTAGTAGTTCGAGGCCACCGTGAACTTGACGGAGACGCGGTCGGCGTTGTTCTGGAGCGCCTCCGCCTCCGCGTCCTTGGTCAGGCGGCCCACCACCTGAATCAGCGCCACGTCACCCACTTGACACCTCCTTACCAGATGAACCTGATGATCCTCTTGAACCACCCGACCTTCTCGGGTGGAACTTCCTTGGGTTTGGGTTCAGGGATAAGAGGGACGATGTGAAGAGATCCGCTGTTATCCCCTTCCTTGGTGTCCCATGTTTGCGTGGGATACATCTCGCCCAGCTCCACCTTCTGCTTCAGAAGGGTCAGCTGGTCCAAGACACAAGCCATGCACATCGGAGCGTACTCGATGGCGTAGAACCCGGGCTTCTCCGGGTTCAGCACGGGTCTGCTCAACGGCATGCGGACCGGAGAATACTTGATCTCCATCCCGCAGCCGACACAGACCCCGAGGATCGGGAACTTATCTTCTTCCGGCATACTTGTACTCTTCCTGCAGGGAGCTGATCTGGTACTTGAGAGCGTTGACCAGCTCGATGAGGCCTTCGTAGGCGGCCTTGAGCACCAGCGCCTGTCTCTCCGCCTTCAGGGTGGCGTCCACCGCGGCGCTGTACTCCGAGTCCACCCGCACGTGGTAGTCCATCATCTTGTCGGTGGGCTTGCCTCTGCGCAGGCCGGCCACGTAGCTGGCCTTCACGGCCATGTACTTGTCCGCGTGCATCTTGCTGCGGAAGGCGTCGAGCTCCTTGAACCGGGCCATGGCCTCGCCCACCATCACGCTGATCGTGGCGCCCAAGGCGGTGAGGTGGATGATGTCCGTGTTCAGGCTCGGTAGCGTGCTCACGGCTACAGCCAAGTACTTGGGGTCGCCCGGCCTGTACTTGGCCATGATGTCCAGCGCCTGACCGGCCGAGCGGAAGACTTCCTCCGTCCACAGCTGGTCGATCCGAGCCACCCCGTCCTGGACCTGCCGGATCTTCTGCTGGATGTCCGCTGGCATCCCGATCTCTTCCCTGCGTTCCAGGTCCTCATCGCTGAACCCAGGGTCTAGCTGGTAGACGCAGGGCTGCTGGTCCTCCTTCGGGGTGAATTCGCAGGACAACGTCCTCGAGTCCCAATAGAGACACCGGTGCCCGGACGTGTCCGTGCCCGCCGTCTGGCAGTCAATTCTGTTTGTCATCTTTGTCTTCTTCCCAAAGAGGAACGACTCCTAGTTCCACCTTCGTGTCCAGGTTCGGTGCAGTCTCTTCCCAGAATGGTCTCTCAAGCCCAGCCATGCTCACGATGTCAATCGGATCGTACAGCTTGGTCTGGCACCACGGACAGACGAAGAAGCAGCTGGGGGTCTCCAGCAGCTTCCGCTTGCACATCTTGCAGCGGATGGAGACGCTGTTGGTTGCAAGTCTCTGCTTAGCTGCTCTTCGTCCGGCAACTCCTGGTTCAATCCTCCCAGCGTCCTGTGGACCGAACAGATTCCCAGAGAGCCCGTGGCTCTTCGCCTCGGCCATCTTCCCATACCTCCATGTTCTCTCTGATCTTCTGCAGGCTGAGCCAGCTGGAGTCGTCGGTCCAGACCAACACCAAGGTGAGGTTAGCTGGGATGAGCGGAGGAAGGTTCTTGAACAGCTTCTTGATCTTCTTCCGCACTGAGCTGCGCTTCCAGTGCGTGCCGTCCGGCCTGAAGTAGCTGGAATCTATGTCCAGTCTGAACACCCTGGTCCTGTCTTCCTTCTGAGCAGCACCGTATCGGGCGTCCGGTTCAGGAGGATCCTTCTGCCAGCTCTTCAGGACCAAGCTCCACACCAAGCTTTGCTCGAGCTCTTCCTTGGTGGCCAGCAGACAGAACTTGTACGGCAGTACCTTCACTTCTTCCCCCAGAGGATCCATCCCTTGCGGACCTCCAGGTGAAGGTACCATTGGTCATTCCACTTGGGGGTAGGAACGCCGATGACGAAGCCGAGGTTGCCCACGGCTCTCTGATCCACCGTGTAGGGCCACCGGGTGATGACGATCCTGGTGTGATCCCTGTTCTGCTCGTCCTTCGGGACCGTGTAACTGGAGACCAAGGTCACCCACTCACCTTGGACCGTGGTGATCATCCCTTCCACCATGGCGCCGGCGTGCGGGTCCACCATGGAGTCCAGGAAGAACATCCCCGATGCCCGGGCCCCGAGGTTGGTCATGAGCTTGGGCTGGTTGCTGGCGTCACCCTCGCGCGGCTGCGCCATCCAGCCGTTCATGAAGCCGTTGGTGATGACGACGGACTTGGCCCGACGGGCCTGGTCGATCATCCAATCGAACTTCACCTTCGAGCTGACCTTCATGGCGATGGGTCCGCCGGCGTTCACCAGGAAGCTGATGCCCGTTCCCCCGAACCTGTCCTTGCCGTCCTTCACGTTCAGGCTGGACATGGGACCGGCCAGCATCACCTCGTTCTGCATCTCGCGCGCCATGTTATTCCTCTCCCCAATCTATAGGTGAGTCTCCCTGATGCTCAGGGTCCTCCTCATCTTCCCACTCGTCGTCCCTATGGTCTACGTTCCCGAAGACATCTTCCTCTTCGTCTTCCCAATCGTCATCGACCTTCTCCAGCTGGTTGGCGGTGATGTCGGTCGGCAAGGCGTTGGGAATCTTCGGATTGTTCTCCGACTCGAAGGCGAAGTCGATCTGGATCAGCATGTCCTGGATGCCGATCGTGCCATTCGCCAAGTACTCCAGGTTCTCCGTCACCTCTTCGAGCATCTGCTGGATCTCTTCCTTATCGTCGAGCACGTTCTTCTTGAGGAAGATGCGCACCAAGAGCTTGTCCGGGAGGCTGAACTGGACGTGGGCCTTGGCGTACATCTCCGGGTCCATCAGTAGGATCTCGGTCGCCACGACCTCGGAGATGTGGTCCGGATCCAGCTCGAAGTCCGGGCAGTCGGAGATGTCGGCCGCCGCTACGAAGGCGCCCTTCTCGTCCATCTCCCAGTCGGTATAGTCGCAATGCCCGCGACCCGTGCACATCACGCACCTAACTTCCACAGTGGTTCCTCCATCTTCGACCAGGTGGTCTTGACTTCGGCTTCGGCTGTGATTGGGATTCCGTCCAGCTCGGTACCCATGCACCGAAGCATCATGCGGGCGACGTCTTCGTACTCTTCCCTCGGACAGTGCACGATGATCTCATCGTGAATCTGCCCGGCGATCTGTGCCTTCAGCCGCATGCGCACGATCTCGGAGCTGACGTTGATCATAGCCTGCTTGACGATGTCGGCCCCAGTGCCTTGGATCTGGTGGTTCAAGCAGGCTCTGAAGGCCCGACCTGCCAGCTTGCGATCGTGCATCTCGACGTACGATGTACGCCGGCGCCTGCCCATGAAGGTCTCTGTGTAGAGGTGGGCCCTGAGGTATTCCTCGGTCTGCTTCATCCACAGAGCTACGCCTGGGTACGCCCGCATGAAGCCGGCGATGACGCTACGTGCGAACTCCACGGTCTCGCCGAGGTCAGAAGCCAGACCGACTTCCGTCAACCCGTAGATGATTCCGAAGTTCACCGGCTTGGCCTTCTGCCTGTACTCTTTGATCTCAGCATACCGAGGGTTCTTCTTGTCCCTCGTGATAGCTGCGGCTTCGTTGTAGTCCAGCTTGAAGGCCTCGGCCGCGGTGTATAGGTGGATGTCGATCGGTTCGCCAATGGCGTCCCGGGATACACCGGTGACGATGCCTCTCATGACCTGGTCACCGGACATGGCCGCGCAGATGCGCATCTCCATGGCGGAGTAGTCGCACAGCACGTAGACCCAGCCCGGATCGGCCCGGAAGGACTTGCGGATGTCGTACTTGTACGTGACGTCCTTTGGGTCCGTGTTGCGGGGGATGTTCTGGAAGTTGGGGTTGCTCGAGCTGTATCTTCCGGAGGCCGTACCGTTCTGGTTGAAGAGCGTGTGCAACCTTCCGTCGCCCGATACAGCGTCGATCAACGATGTGGTGTATACGCTCTCCAGCTTGGACAGACGTGCCCATCGGTTGTAGATGTCTAAGACCCTGAGGACTTCCTCTTTGATCCAGCCTTTGTCGACTGGTACTGTGTGTTCCTTGTCCTTGAATCCCTTGAAGTTGACCTGGCGTCCTTCCCGGATCTTCACTACTAGCTCTTCCCTGGTCTGCCGTATGAACAGTCCCTTGTCGACATTCCCTTGTTCCCTTGGCCGCTGGATGCTGAATTGGTCGTAGACCAGGTTGACCATCTGCTTGTTGGAAGCCGGGTTCAGCTCGGGGTTCCTGGCGATGAGCCTCAGCTCCTCGGCGAACTTCTGCGCCTCGGACATCAGCTCGACGCTCATCCTTGCCAGGTGCTGGGTGTCCGGGCTCGTTCCCACCAGCTCCATCTCGGCGGTCACCGGGACCAGCTGGATCTCCATCTTCAATAGGTCGGTCAGCTTCTGGCTCGCCAGGAACTGAGACCTGAAGCGGGTCCTGAGGCGGGTGGGATTCACGGCGTCGGGCCCTGCGTAGAGGGCAGCTCTGCTGATCGGTACCAGGTCGAAGCCTGATTCCTTACGCAGGTCAACCTTCTCCTCGCCGCTGTCGTCCTCCACCTCGGCGATCGCTTCGGTGAACTGGACCGGCTTGTACCCCAGGTACTTCTCGACGAGCAGCTTCAGCTTGTGGGTCCCACGTTCGTCGAGCAGGTGGGAGGCGCAGAGAGTGTCGTAGACGATGTTCCTGAGGATCACCCCGTACTTGACCTTCATCGCCTTGTAGTCGAACTTCAGGCCGTGCCCCGTGATCCCGCGGCTCTCGAGCAACGGCTTGAGCCGTTGGATCACCCACTTCTCTGGCAGCTGGACAATGGGTTCGACGAGCGTTCCCGTCCTCACGTCGAACATCATCCTCTGGACGGGTGGCCTGTGGTTCAACGGCACGTAGTATCCCGTGGCGTCGTCCACGGCGAGCGACATGCCGACGACCTTGAAGTTCGGGGCGATCGGATCCAGGCACGTGGTCTCGGTGTCGAAGCATATCGTCTGTGCAACGGACAGCCTGGAGTACATCTCGTTCCAGGCCGCATCGTTGTTCACGACGATGATCCGAACTCCAACTGCAGCCAGCTGGCCAGCCGTTGGGCCGCCGCCTTCCACGTGTACGTCAGGGCTGTCTTCCGCCCCTCCCAGTTCGGTTCCAGTTTGCCCTTGGACCATAGGTCTTGAACCTTACATGCTGCCTGAAGCAGCTCCTCGAAGTTCGGTTCGTACCACATGCCTTCCTGGCGCCCTTCCCCGAACCATATCCCGTCGTCGGCCGGCACGATGGTGTTCTTCTCGAGCCTGTAGCTGTTCGTCTCGGTGAGGTAATCCACGGGTGCCGTGGCGAACGTGGCAATCACAGGCCGCGCGCAGGCCATGGTCTCTAGCAGCGGTAGGTTCCAGCCCTCGGCTCGGAAGGGATACACCCCGGCGACCGTAGCGTTGATGACCTTCGCCACATCCTCCGCTTCCGACCTGCCTGAGACGATCAGCACCTTGCTGTACAGCTCGTGGTAGTCCACCCCGAATTGCCGAGCTGACCTCTGGGCCCACTTGGCCAGCAGCCAGCGCATGGAGTTGACGTCCATGAACGGGTTGTCCCACATGGCCCATAGCTGGACGTC
>Ga0315288_10000875_pt1 | contig 38347 bp, 39 predicted proteins | sample YL17G11_20_MG_FD_203454 | JGI IMG/M metagenome (GOLD analysis project Ga0315288, IMG submission 203454) | Sediment microbial communities from Yellowstone Lake, YNP, Wyoming, USA - YL17G11_20 | ecosystem: Environmental > Aquatic > Freshwater > Lake > Sediment | place: USA: Wyoming | collected...
TTCATGAAAATGAACCTGAACTGAACTCTAAATCACAAATGGCGAAAGATTACCTCAAAATCTAACTCAAAGATAACGTTCAGTCATTCAACACAGCACATAGCACAACCAGCTTTTATTCTAAGTTGAAACGCGTAAACGCCGCCTGTAGGGCAATTTCAAACTTGAAAGCAAGAGTTTCTACGCGCGAATAGTCTTTTATAGTTTACTAAAAGCGCAGTTACCTCGAAAGCGGCAAACGGGCGATTTCGGAGAAATGTGCGATGCGTTTATGTTTCACATTTAGGGTAGTCTATGGCAGAAAAAAGTGAGGAGCCAGCTAAATTGAAGGAAAAGAACGGTCACATAACCATGCTGCACGGCGCAGGCGGCACCGTCATGCACGACCTAGTTAAAAACTACATTGTGAAGTACTTCGGAGGCGCAAGCAACGCTGAAGTTCCGCTTGAAGCCATGGACGATGCGGCAGTCGTAGACGGCATTGTTTTCAAGAGTGACTCGCACGCGGTTAAGCCCATTTTCTTTCCAGGCGGCGACATCGGACGCTTAGCTATCTCGGGAACAGTTAATGATATCTCAGTTTTGGGGGCTGAGCCCTTCGCGTTGGCATGCGGCTTCATTTTAGAGGAAGGCTTGACGCTTTTTGACTTCGAGCGGATACTGGCTAGCATGCGGCAAGCTTGCCTTGAAGCGGGTGTTTACATAGTCACGGGAGACACCAAAGTCGTCGAGAAAGGAAGCCTAGGCGGCTGCGTGATGAACGTTTCTGGAATGGGCAGAAGAACCCCAGCCTTGGAGCATAATCTCGCAGTGATTAGACAGTACAGGAGTGATCTTGGCGCGAGGTGGATGCTTGACTCTAACCTTAGGGTGGGCGATAAGATACTGTTGTCTGGAACCATAGGTGACCATGGCTTGGCAGTGCTTTCAGCCCAAGAAGGATTAAGGTTTGGAAGCGATATAAAATCCGACGTTAAGCCCTTGAACCGCATGATTCAGCGATTGCTCGGCGAAGTAGGCGGAACCGTTGCCATGAAGGACCCTACCCGCGGCGGATTGGCGGACGCACTGCACGAGTTCACTGAAAAATCAAAACTGGGCATACTCCTCCAAGAGGACAAGATTCCCATAAGGAAAGATGTTCGCGCGGCGTGTGAAATGTTAGGCTTAGACCCGCTTGAAGTTGGGAACGAAGGCAAAATCATAATAGGCGCGGTACCTGCGAAGGCTCAGGAAGTCTTGAATTTTCTCAAGGGAACACCGGAGGGCAAGGATGCGGAAATCATCGGCGAAGTCACAAGAGACTTCCACGGCGTGGCTATGCAGACGGCTGTGGGCGGCAAACGCATAATCGCCAGACCCATCGGCGACCCCGTCCCAAGAATCTGCTAAAGCGCCGAGTTTGGGAGGGTTAAATAAATATTGAAGAAGCCCCATCTTCAACTCTGAACCGTTTCGTGCAGGGGTCTCCAAGCCTGGTCAACGGAGTAGGGCTTAGGACCCTATCGCGTAGGCGTTCGTGGGTTCGAATCCCACCCCCTGCACCATTATAAGTAAATCGTTTGGGGGTTTGTCCGGGTGATGTTTCTATCTTTTTGCGTTCTAAGTCTTTCTTTTCCTAAAGATTTTGGCGCCTTCAAAGTCTGTGACGTACTCGAATCCCGCGTCGATTAAGCTGCAGATTTCTTTTTCTGTCTTTGCAACTTTGGAGATGTATTCGTGTTCTCCTTGGAAAAGTGCCTCTTCAAGTTGAACGTAGAGTAGCGTGTTCTTGATGTTCTTGTGGCCTAAGATTTTCATAACGTGGCCTGCTTAAACTATAAAGTATTTAGGGCAAAGCTCCGTGTTTTCAACCCAAAAGGATATTTGGATGTCTTTTACGCCAGGTATTCGCGCAATTGTGTTTTTCACTTCAATCAGATGGTCAAAATCCTTAACCACCCCGATGGCTAGCAGATCGCAATCACCCACACTTTTTGTAGCTACGATAATGTTGGGCATGTGAATTAGGGTCTCCAAAATCCGTGTGGACTCTGCAGGCTGAGACTTCGTTGACGGTATGCTTAGGTGGGAGGCGTCAATTAGGAAAACAACTGTTGCGTGGTAGCCTATTTTTTTAGGGTTGATGACGATTGTTGAGCCTCGAATTGCGCCTGCTTTTTGAAGGGCGAGGTACCTGTGCATTACAGTATCGGGTGAGATGCCGAGTTGTTCGGCTATTTTTCTGAAGGATGTACGGGCGTCGCGGGTTAACATGTCAATTATGGCGAGATCTATTTTGTCCATTTACTATTCGCTTCCCTTGGGAGGTTCAAATTCGAAGTTTTCCGGGCATAGCAGTATTTCGTCAACCCAAATGCTTGCTGTGACCTCGCGCGCCATTGGGTGCCCTTGGATGTACTCTTTCAATTTGCCTAGTCTGCCGACATTTTTCAGTACGGCTATGGCGAATATGTTATATCTACCCATGGATGAAGCGGAGAAAACTACTTCAGGTATCTTTCGGATGAAGGCGACAACTTCTTCAGAGTGTGGGTACTCTGCACGAATTCCAAAACTTGCCACGCATTCGTAACCGAAACTTTTGGGGTTTAACAGTATTGTGGTGCGTCTTGCGACCCCGTTTTTTCTGAGCCGTTTGTATCTCTTGCTTATTGTGTCCACTGACACATCGCAGCTTTTTGCGATGTCTGCAAAGTTTGCACGTGCGTCTTTCTGCAGAGCCCTTATGATGTTTGCGTCAAGTTCGTCGATTTTGATTTTGGGACTCATTTGTACAATCTCGTAGTTGAGAATATGTCGTTGAAGTTTTTAAAATATGTTATTTTGACCTGGGGGCTTTGCAGTTTGACGGCGTGACGGAGCAACCTATTTTAGCTAAATAACCGCCAATATACCGACATTTTTCTTATAATGTCCGATTAAAAAAATAATTATCTTACAAAATATATAAACTCTAAGTAATATACTGAATATGTGGGGAAGTGTGAAAATGAAATTGGTGGAAGTGCTTGAAGAGTGCAAAGCAAAAAATTCAACTGAAGAATTAGAAGAAAAGAGGTTTGCATGTGCTAACTGCGGAGTAACTTGGCTTGAGCTTGTTGGACTAGTTGTCGTTAACAGAGCTGGAAAGGAAAAACTTTGCCTGCAAATTGGAATGGAATCAGAATCATGCCAAGTGTGCAAAATGAAAGCGCGCAGGTGCCAAAAATGCAGTTCAAGCGATGTCTATGAGATAAGGTTCGAGGATGAAGTTCTGGAAGTTCCGCTGAGTTTCAAAGACATAAGGACAGTCAACAAAAAATAAACCGTGAAAAACGTAAAAACCCAAAAATGGAGAGAACAACGAAATGTTAAATGCAGTACAACTTTCAGATCAAGAAAAAGAAATGATAAAACTAATGTTTGACTTTCTTGCGGAAAAACCAGAACTAGCTGGAAAGCTTGAAAGCTACTCAACAGCCTATTACGCATTTATAAAAACACACGCGGAAAACGCGGACACTTCACAACCTGATGCTTGGAAAGCATTTGAGGAACTTGAAAGAAAAATCGTCGGCGCAGAATCCATACAAGTAGAAGCGCCTAACCCGCTTAACAAATGGTATGCAGTGTCTCCTGAAGAAATCAAAATGCTCCAAGTTATTATCGACTATTTTGCTCCGAACCCGAAAATGAAACCTGCAAGCGGCTTTCCCGGCAGCAGAACAGATTCAGCGATAGAGGCGTACAAGTGGTTTTTCGGAGCCCCTGAAGGAAACGGCGAAGTAGTTAAAGAAAACTTCCAAAACCTGATGGAGAAAATGCAGACAGCAAAATCAGTTAAGCTTGAAACCTTAGCGCCGATAATGACAAGCCCGAATCCTTACAAAGCCGTTCTTGAGCTTCTGCAAATTGCAGGAGAAAAGCTGAAGCTTGAGCAAGGCATCCATGAAATGCTCAAACGCCCAATGAGAACAATCATCCTCAACATCCCAGTAGAAATGGATAATGGAAAGCTGAAGGTTTTCACAGGCTACCGCGTGCAGTACAACGATGCTTTAGGACCAACGAAAGGCGGCATAAGATATCACCCTGATTTAACAATGGACGAAGTAATAGCGTTATCGGCGTGGATGACTTGGAAAACCGCCGTCGCAGGACTACCACTAGGAGGCGGAAAAGGCGGCATACGCTGCAATCCCAAGGAAATGTCAACAGGAGAGTTAGAAAGGCTCACAAGAGGTTACACACGTGCGTTAGCAAGATTCATTGGCCCCTATTTTGATGTGCCTGCACCCGATGTTTACACGAATTCACAGACTATGGCTTGGATGATGGACGAGTACAGTCAGATAGTTGGATGCAACACTTTCGGCGTTGTCACAGGAAAACCAGTCTGCTTAGGGGGTTCACTTGGACGAAACGAAGCGACTTCACGGGGGTTGATGTACACGGTCATTGAGGCAGCAAAGCATATAGGCTTGGACCTTAAAGGAGCAACCATTGCCGTTCAAGGGTATGGAAACGTGGGATATCACGCGGCAATGCTACTGCATGAATTCGGCTGCAAGATCATTGCAGTCTCTGATTCCAAAGGCGGCATCTACAACCCAGACGGATTCGACCCGAAACAGGTTAATGCGTACAAAACAGAAAAGGGTTCTGTAGTGGGCTATGAGAGTTCTAAAAAAATAAGCAATGAAGAGATATTGGAATTATCATGTGACGTGCTTGTACCATCAGCGTTGGAAAACCAGATCACCGAGGCTAACGCGGCGAAGATTAACGCAAAAATAATCGCTGAAGGCGCAAACGGACCAACCACACCACGCGCAGATGAGATACTGTACAAAAAAGGAGTCTTCATGATTCCTGACATTTTGGCAAATTCAGGTGGCGTCATTGTAAGCTACTTTGAGCAGGTTCAGAACCAAATGAACTACTACTGGCCCGAAGAGGAAGTACGCCAGAAACTGCAAAACCAAATTGTCACCGCATTCAAAGGGGTCTTAGCGGTCTCAGAAGAATACAAAGTTAATATGCGCGTGGCAGCCTACATGAAAGCCCTAAAAAGAATCACAGACGCAATGCTTGTGCGAAAACAGAAAACCTTTTTGCCATCCACAAAGCCTTAAAAAACGAACCTAAACCTGCCAAAAGTCGAATGTCCAATGTGCACGCGCACTTGGAAAGCTGTGCTTAAGCTCCTATTGAAAAAATTGGAGCCAACAGCGTTCATGAACATGTCGCTAGGGCCAGTTCTCGTTATTGGGGCAGCATTCTGTATCGAAAGATTTGGTTCTGAACACACTCGCCTTTAACAAATTGGTCTATGCTACAGCCATGCATGATTGGAATATTTCAGAATATGAACACTTTTTCGGAATTGATGATGCAGTCCTAATCTATTTTGCAGCAAGGAAACTAGCTAAACAGTTGCTTGATGCAGGAAAAATTGAAATTCTGACCAAAGAGGTGCAGAGATAAAAATCCAGAATAAACATTAAGTGTGGGTTTACTCAATAGAAAAATGGGTTTTGCGGGAGATATCTCCACTGGGTTGAGGATTCGAATCCCACCCCCTGCACCATTATAAGTAACTCTATAAAAGAAAAAAGGGGTTTGCGGGTGACATCTCCACAGGGTTGGGGGTTTGAAGCAACCACCCTTGAGAATATACCGAGGGTGTGGCTGGACCCTCCTGCATCCTCAATTTTTCTGCGTAAAGGTTTGCTGGGGCTCTGACAGAGGAAAGACTTTTGGAGAAAAAACGAACCGTTTTTGTGCTGACTTTTTGGAGTGCTGCCCTCAAAGCCCACTCAGCCAATGCTACATCATCAGTTTTTTCTTCTTAAAAAAAGGAAAGAAAGAAAGTGGATTCATTTGCGTTTGCGAATGATTGTCTCTGTTGCTTTGCGTTTATCGTCTTCTGAGCAGTATTATGGCTATGACTATGGCTATGAGTAATATTATTGTTGCAACAATTATATACAGATCTAACGGCGCTGTTGATGATGAGTTTGCCGAGGTTACTCCCAGAGTCGTTGTTGCATATGAGCTTCCGTAGGATTCTGTTCCTGCAAATGTGGCCATGACCTTGTATGTGCCTTCTACCTGTGGAGTCCAGACAAGACCATAGTTCCCTCCGATGTCTGAGGTTGCGGTGCCTATGTTTACGGTGCTGCCATCTGGCGCTTTAGCGGTTAAGGTGACTTGTACTCCTTGGGCGTTTGTTGGCATAGGTTGCTGCATGTATAGGTACTCCATCCACGCACTCATGTCGCCATCAGAGATTGCGGGTGTACCCTTCGAGTCGGGAGATTGATCGGTTACTGTGCCAGTTATCACCATACTTGAGCCTTTAGCTACAACCAACTGTGGAGCTGATACAGTAGTTGCACTGGGACCTTTGCCAAAACAGTAAATCTGGTTGTCATAGCCGTTGAGTGACAATAGTTTTCCATCTGCCGCCACTGGATGCTGGAACCAACCTGTTAGCTTCCATATGCTGGTACCTGTGTTAGCATTCATGACATGCAACTTTTCTCCTCGGGGCATTGGAGATCCTGGCGAGTGCTCTCCTGGAGTGGCAAAGACTTTGCTGTCAGTAACTAGTACACCTCCGTAGAATGGAACTGAACCGTATGGCAAGTCTGTGTCTGCACCTGAGCTTCCGCTATAGTATTGCCATGCTAATTGTCCAGTTTGTAGATTGTGCGCGTAAACGTGCCCATCCCATCCTGCTACGTATAGCATGCCGTTTGCTTCGACTTTTCCTTCATAAGCATTGTACATTGCCCAGTCGCTTGAGTACGCTTCACTGGGACCCCATTTTAATTGCCCTGTTTTTACGTCGTATCCGTACCATTGGAAGGTTTCCTTGGCGTATTCAGTGTAGATTCCGTCGGCTATGTTTTGAGCTGAGGATATGCTGGGTAATCCTTGAGGTCTTTGTATTGTCGACTGCCACAGAAGGGCTCCATTGTTTTTGTCGTAAGCTATGATTTGGTTGGGGGCTCCGAATAACCCAGAGCTGCCTGCGCCGGCGTAGATTACGTCGGTTATTTGGAGGATGCTTTGTCCTGGCGTTGTGGATGCTGGCACTGTCCACTGTACTCCGACTGTTCCGTCTAGGGTTGCTCCCATTGGTGGTCGCCATGTCCAAGCAGAGGTTCCTGCGGCTGCAACTGACGGCGGGGCGATGCATCGAGTCGAGTTCCACATCGAAAGCATGTTCGTTACCGGATCAATCGAGTAGACTATAATTTCTCCTGAAGGACCATAGTATATTGTTCCTTGAGGCACATTTGCAATGTCTAGTATCCAATTTCCTGTCCATGCATCATACATTGACCAAGTACCGCCGCTTATACCCAAGACTCCCCCTGGTGCACTCCACAAGTAAGCTAGGGCACCGTGTTGGTTGGGGGATTGGTAGTTGAGTATTTGTCCAAACGCCAGTTGTGCGTAGTCCATTCCTCCGAACACAAAGTTAAGTACAAGTTGGCTAGTGCTGTTGTGCCACCAAAGTTCCTCTCCTGTTTGTAGGTCAACGCATACCCATCCGTATCTGGGTGGGGTTGCGATGTTGTAGTAGAGTCTGCCTTCGATTATGATTGGGGGTTTGAACATCATTTCATACGATAATCCTGCGTAGTAGCTTAGGGCGGTGTCTCCTCCGACTAAGCCTCCGAAGGTTATTGGCTGATTCCAGAGTATGTGGGCGGTGTTTGGTGCTTTGTTTGGGGCTACGGCGCATCCTCCGTCAAAGGCTCTGCTGGTGAGATCGTATGCTGAGGCTAGCCAGTTTCCTCCAAGGGATGCCCAGTTTCTGTTTTCTCCGTATAGTGGTCGTGTCCAGTAGTCGGTTGTTATGGGTATTTCCCGGGAGCCTTCAACTCTGTTTTGTTGGACTGTGAGTTCGAGAACTCGGCTAGTGCTGGGTAAGTATTCGTTGTCTATTGGAATTGGGGGTCCAAGGAAGACTAATGAGCCTGTTATGTGCTGTCCCGGGAAGCTGAATTGCATTTTGTATTTTCCAATCATTGTTGGGGTATACATGAAGTAGGCTCCTGACACGGGGTCAGATGTGTAGGGTCCTTTGGTTTCGGTTGTTCCGTCAGGTTTTGTGATGGTTACGGTGTATCCTTGCCACCTGTCGCCGAATGGTCCCACGGCTGTTGCCGGTGGACTGTCAAGCCACATCATTACTAGGACGTCTTGGTTCACTCCTGTGGGGTTAGGTGTCGCGGCTAGAAACGCGTAGGTTTTTACGTCTGCAGCTTTGACGGTGGACATGCTTACTACTAATGCCGAAAAAGTCAACAGCAGAATCAAAGCGACTGTCGCTAGTGTTTTGTTTCTTGTTAGAATTTTGGTTTGTTGAAGATTCATTTTTAATTCTCCTAAAAATTACTATGATAGCCTCATTGTAGATATAACACTTTGCAAAAAAAGGCAAAAATGGAATTATTCTCAGAAACGGATAATGTGTTTTGCCTCAGTTGCTAAGAGGTTTATCAATAGAAAGTACATTGACAAAAAAAGGCGAATTGGTTGTGGGAGAAATACCCACGTCGATGGGAAAAACCTCACCCCCGGTTATTTCATAAAGAAAACGGGGTTGTGCGGGTGACATCTCCACTTTTGTGGGGGGTTCAAATCCCACCCCCTGACCACAACAAGAAAACTATGAGCAGCTCATTTTGAGACGCTTCGAAATTCCCCTTTTGCGGCAGCCTTAATAGAAGCTGTAGACATAGATGTTTATGGTGATGTTTATGGCGAAGAAAACAACAGTAACCCTGCGAGACGACGTCTACCAAACATTAAAAGAGAAAGCAGGCGCCCGAAACATTTCAAACCAAATAAACAAAATCCTCATCGAATACTTCGCAAAAACCGAAAGCATGTTCGGCGCCATGAAACAAACAGACATAACAGACCTAAGAGACCACAAGGACCGCAGCCTATGAAATACGTCATCGACTCCTACGCATGGATAGAATACTTCATGGGAACACAAGCAGGCAAAAAAGCCAAACCCATAATCGACAGTTCAGAAGAAAAAATAACTCCTACAATATGCCTAGCTGAAGTCTACGCAAAAACCCTCAAAGTAGAAAGTCAAGAACTTGCCGAAAAGCAAAGAGTCTTCATCAAAGAAAAAAGCGCCCTAGCCGTGCTAGATGAGCCAATCGCGGTGGAATCCGCTAGAATACAAACCAAAATGAAGAAAGAAATCGACGGGTGGGGGTTGGCTGACTCTATAGTCTACGCCACCGCACTGCTGAAAAAAGCTGAAGTAGTTACAGGAGATGAACACTTCAGAAAACTAAAAAATGTGCTCTTCATAAAATAACAGTTTCTTCAGGTTGAAATCCGCGCATCCAAACGTGAACAGGGTTTTCCAACAAGATTTTCCGCGCCATCCTTCCCGTCAACTGGAAACAAAAAAAGGAGAAGCAGCGACGAAGAAACGCTCCAAGCCTGGTCAACGGAGTAGGGCTTAGGACCCTATCGCGTAGGCGTTCGTGGGTTCAAATCCCACCCCCTGCACCAGTATGTTAAAACATACAGGGGGTTTATCCTGGCGATGAATGCTTGTTTTTTGATGGTTTTTCATGTTTTAGGTCTTCCTTTTTCTAAAGAACTTGAGGCCTTCAAATTCAGTAACGTATTCAAAACCTGCCTCAATTAGAACGCAGATTTCTCCTGGAGTCTTAGCTACCTTTGAGATGTAGTCTATCTCGCCTTGAAACAGCGCTTCTTCGAGTTGGATGTAGAGGAGCGTATTTTTAATGTTTTTGTGGCCTAAAGCTTGCATTACGTAAAGCAAGTCTTTGGTTTTGTGGTAAAGCATTGTTCCTTTGAAGTGCCTTAACGTATGGAAGTGAATCTTTAGTATTCTTGGGTTGCCGATTTTCTTTGCGATTCGTTTGCGTTGTTGCTGGAATGTGACGGCGTGGTTGTCTACTCTCATGTTTGGGCGGGAGAAAACGTATTCGCCGTAGTTTTTTGGCTGTTGTCTGAGCATGTCGAGGAGTTTATCGCTTAAATGAGTCACTCGTGGGTTGCTGTTTTTTTCTGGTGTGATGTTTACAACTTTGCTTTCGAAGTCGATGTCGTCCCATTTTATTCGCCAGACTTCTCCGCATCTTGAGCCTGTTTCTTTTAGCGTTTGTAGGAATGTGGCCATGCGTTTGCTGCATCCTGCGATGAGCTGGTCGATTTCTGTTTCTTTTGGGAAATCTGTCGGAACATTTTGCTCAGTGTATTGGAAGCCTTTGATGTAGGCATCTGGAAAAAGCTGTTTTGCAATGGTTGATTTTCCTGTTCCTGATCTGCCCACAATTAACCCAATTTTCCACTCCAGCCCTTCAATGGGGATTTCGCCAACGAAGTGTTTTTGAAGTTTAATATCTTGAAGGGTAAACTGTGATTTAATAAGTTGGGTCCTAAACGATGTGTCAGGAGTCCAAGTTTTTACAATATTAAAGGGTGGCATGTGCGTCCCTCAGAAGTCAACCTATTGGTTAAGGATTCCATGTCTATTTCGTCTTTACAGTCAACGGCAACTTGATACTTTTTCTCGTACTCAATTGGCTCAGGTTCTTTGAGGTATCCGTCAAGTTTATCATCGGATAAGTTTAGGAGATATTTCAGATCGTCTTCTCGGCCTAACTCTATTATTAATTCAAATTCTTCCGCGTCAGCAGCTCGGTCATGGGTTCCTTTCAGCTTGTTTAGGACCTGCCTAAGTAAGCGCCTGTCAACGTCTTCAACAGGCAAACGTACAACCGAAACTTCTTTCATGCCAAGTTCTTTAGCAGCCGTCCAACGCTGTTCACCATCGGCAATCAAAAGATCCTTGTTAGTAATTATGGGTACAATGAAGCCCCACGTCTCAAAACTTGTTTTTAGGCGATCAATTTCTTGCCGCGCCATCCTATTAGGATTTTTACCATCCACTCTAAGCTCAGAAGTAGCCACAACCTCCGACTTAAGAATCAAAATCTCTGTCATTAGGCAAACCTTGTTAAAAGATAAGTCGACAAAGCCGTAATAATAACCGAAATTGCAATAGGCTTAATCAAGTCAAGCCAACTCGCAGAAACCTTATTTTTCGCTTCCAAATCATCAAGCTTCAAAAGCATCCGATGAATCACACCATCATTAAGCCCGGTGCCGTCTTTACCTAAAAGCGAAATCAAAGCCTTGTCAACCTGTTTCATGCAGGCTGTGTTGATGTTTATTTGAGTAACGTAGGGGCAAGAGGGGTTTTTGTAGGCCTCAGAACAATCAGCGATTTCAACTTCACTCATGATATTGCTCCAATCAAAACTTCGCCATAATCATGGTTCAAAACTTGAGACTGGAAAACAACTTCAGGAACGTTAGGATACTCTTTTGATAAAACGTCAGAAACAATTTTCTCTGTTTCTACGGTGTGAACCGTTTCCGCAAGGAGCCTATCGTGAAAACTATATTTTAGAAACAGGTTATTGGCATCACGCCTTCGGTAGCGTTTTTGCTTTTTTTCTGGACTGCGAAGGTTCCCCATTTAGCATCTACTCTCTATTTATGGTTAATGTGCCCTGATACGCCGCGCTTTTTTTGCCCTGGTGGCAAGTATAAGGGAGTTGAAAACTGTGTGTTTGATCCTTTAATTTGAACGGTTAAAAGCTTTACGATTAGCCTTCGCTGAGTTGGAGCGTAGATTTGCTCTCACCTTGTCTGCTCGCTTGCCTCATTTTCTGTCATCCCCTAAACTTCTGAGGCGAAGTGGGCTTATGTCCAGTGCCAGCCTCTTTTCGCTGCGATGTATTCTCCGTATTCTTTTTCCAATCGTTGTTTCGTCTTAGGTTTCTTTTGCTCCCGTAAGTGCTATTAGCATCTTTGCTTTGCCTTTTGCCTAAAAGGAGCAGGCAAGCTTGGCTGACGGCTTAAAGATTTCCAAGAGAACCGCCTACGTCGCAATCCTCACGTTAGGACTCGTAAGCATGCTAGGCGACATAGTCTACGAGTCAGGAAGAGGAATCGCTCCTGATTATCTAATGTTTCTTGGCGCCTCAGCATTTATGGTAGGCATCATAAGTGGTGCAGGAGAATTCTTAGGTTATGGCGCAAGATTAATCAGCGGAGCTTTATCTGACAAAAGCAAAGCCTATTGGGTCTTCATATTCGTTGGATACGGCTTAATTCTTGCAATACCATTGATTGGCTTCACCTTCAGCCTTGAACTAGTAATCGTTTTGATTTTGCTTGAACGGCTAGGCAAGGCGTTGAGATCTCCGTCAAGAGACACAGTTGTTTCAATAATAGGCAAGAATGTTGGGTCCGGAAAAGCCTTCGGACTCCACGAAGCAGTTGACCAAATCGGCGCCATAATTGGCCCATTGCTCTTTGCCGCAGTACTGTTCTTCACCGCTAACAACTACCAAGCTGCCTTCGGTATTCTGATAATTCCCTTTGTTTTAATGATGATAGTAATAGCGTACACTTACAGAAAAGTCGGCAAGAGCATAGAAGCTGAGGTTCAAAACATCAAACAAGAAAAAGCGCCTCTTAGCCGTGGCTTTTGGTTTTATTGTTTAGCGGTTTTTCTTAACACGTTGGGGCTTATTCCAGTTGCGCTTATTCTTTTTAGTGGGTCTTTGATTCTTCAGCCTCTGGGTCAGGCGTGGATGGTGCCTATTCTTTACGTGGTAGTGCAAGCAGTCGATGCGCCGATGGCTTTAGTTTCAGGTCATCTGTTTGATAAGCTAGGTGTCAAACTTCTTGTACTGCCATTTGCCTTGGCGGTGTTGCCTGTCTTTTTTGTTTCTTACGGTGGCTTAGTCGGCATTATTTTTGCTTGCGTGACGTTTGGTTTGGTTTTGGGTATGCAAGAGTCGATTTACCGCGCTGCAGTATGCGAGTTAGTGCCGCTTGGTAGAAGAGGCACAGCATACGGTATTTTTAATGTGATTTTAGGTTTTGGCACGCTTGCTAGCGGTGTGATATTTGGCTATTTCCTAGATAAAGGGTACTCAGTGATTGTTTTGGTTGGATTTGCGTTAATGCTGCAATTATTCGCCATCATAGCTTTAGGCCGCAACAGGAAGCTCTTTTCAAACGCTCCAACAAAACAATGCTAAGAATTAGCGGCATCAGTTTAAACTGAGTCTTAAGAGCGTGCAGACTCTCCCCTTGTTCTGATGTAAAGATTGTGATATGATTGTTTTCCAGAACCTTATCATCTTCTCGATAATCACGAACTTGTTTTTCGGGTATTTTCTTTCAAGGGAGAGAATCAGTTGGCAAGAAGGTGCCGTTTTACTCTCCATATACGGTCTATTCTTAGCGACAACTCTTGGATTAGTCTAGCCGTTGCTCCAGTAAGAAACGCTTTGGAAAAAAGACCAAAGAAACTCTTTAGAAAAAGACGGAAAGTATTAATATCAATGGCGACCTTTTGAGAAAAAAGGCTATGGCATTAGCCCTGACAAGCGAAAGTCAAAACTGCACCTGAAGAAGATGCTGACAATGCCTACCCAAACTAAAAAGCAAGGTAGGCAAACATGAAAATGATCGAATTCATCCTCTTGGCAACAGGCGCGGTAATAGGCGCTTTATTGCGCTATAGCATTGTCAACTCTTCAATCACTATTGCTGGTCTTCCCGTAAACGTGTTGGTCGTCAACGTAATTGGCTGTTTCTTACTTGGCATATTTTCAGTTGTGGCACTTTCTTTGAACATAGACCTAAAATACACATTGTTTTTTGCCACTGGTTTTTGCGGCTCATTTACCACAATGTCTTCATTCGCGCTTGAAACAAGCAATTTGATAGACAGCAACCGTTTTAGCCTTGTAGTTTTGAACATAATCGCTAATGTGGGGCTATCTTTGGGCGCCCTGATTTCCGGCAGACTTCTCGGTAATGTTGTAGCAGAGAGGGTACTGTAATGAAAAAAAAGATGTGGAGTGTTACGATAAGAATTAAAAAGAACGATAAGTTAGGCGGCAAGCGACTCCAATCGCTTGTAATGGAAATGCTAGTCAAAGCAGGTGTGAGTGGTGCTACGGTGTGGACTGGTGTCAACGGGTTTGGTAAACGTGGCAAATCTACAATGAATCTTGAAGGTGTCACAATTAACATGCCTTTAATAATTGAAGTGATTGATGAGCAATCAAAGCTTGAACCGCTTCTCCCAGAACTAAAAAGTATAGTCGGAGATAACGGTCTAGTAAGCATACAAGACATTTATGTAATATAGAAGAGCCGATCTGGCTGCTTACTTCATAATGGAAATTACAAATAACTTAACCGTATCCAACTATAACCACTTGCCATCTGTTTGCTTAAACTGCACCTGAACCCGTTAAGCCATTAGGCTAAACGCTCGTGAGAGAGATATTGGGGTTACTCTTTGCGTTGGTTTAAAATGTGAAAGCGGATGCTCATGAAAACGAAAAGCACCGCGTAACCTCCAAGAACTGCAATGTTTATGACTGGACCAAAGAACCCTCCAGTGCCCAATCCGTATCGCGCGAGCTCAACAGTATGCGTCAAAGGCGAAAGCAAAGAGACAGCTTGCATCCAAGAAGGCAGGTCCCCTATTGGGGTGAAAAGACCACTGATAAAGAGCAATGGTATGCGAACAAAGTTAAGCGGCATCATTACTTGACCGGGCGTTTGACCTGGAATAGACGCAAACATTATTCCCAAAGCGGAAAAGGCCAGAGAAGAAAGTGCAAAACACGCAATAAGGGCTCCAACGTTGACTATCTGCGAGCCAAAGAAAGCCACACCCACTATAACAGGGATTATCGATATGCCCACGCCATAGATTATTCCTGCAAGGGTTTTGCCCATTAACACCGAAAGAAGCGTAACCGGCGCGGTTAAGAACCTATCAAAAGTCTGATTTGCACGTTCCATCGGTATTACAACTGGTCCTATTGAGGAAGAGGCGAAAAATAGTGTCTGAGCGATAAGCATGGGAATTTGCTGCGCCAACGGAATGTCTCTGCCGATACTAAAAGAAAGAAACAACGTGAACGGAAAAAGTATTCCAAACATGAGCGCCGCTGGTTTGGTATAGTATGTGAGCATATCCTTAGATGCAATTGCCCACGCTACCCGAATCTCACGTACAAAATGACCTGAACGAGAAGTTGAGATTTCCTTATTCTCCAAACGCTCATTCATCATTTGGTCTTAACGCCCCTGTTTGTCTCTTCTGTTGCTGGTCTTGAACCTGTTAAACTGACAAAAACATCCTCCAAGCTTGGACCTAAAGTATTAACCGTGACAAGCTTGAGGTTGTTATTTTGAGCGTAATTCCAAACCGAAACCAAAACGCTAGACGGATCATCAGTAAAAAGCCTAAACTTATCACCTGCCTTGACGATTTCTCTTGTATTAGGCAATTCCTTAAGGTCACTTAGGGCGTTAATTGGCGTTGTCTCGAATGCGATTTCCACAGACTGCAAGCCTTGTACGGTTCGCTTCAACTTTTCAGGTGTGCCAATGGCTGCGATTTTGCCATGGTTGATTATGGCTACCCGATCACACATCTGGCTTGCTTCTTCAAGGTTATGTGTAGTTATGAAAATGGTTAGACCTTCTTGGTTGAGTTTTCTAATTGTTTCTCGGATAATAAGTACACTCTGAACATCCAACCCTGATGTGGGTTCATCGAGAAAAACAATACTTGATTTATTCATTAGTGCCATAGCGATGCAGATGCGTCTTTTCATACCTCTCGAAAAGCCCTGCACTTTTTCTCCGCGTCGTTCATAGAGACCAAACATTTTCAGAAGATCTTCAGCTTTGGTTTCTCGCAACTCTCTAGGCAAGTCGTAGAGTTTCCCAGTGAAAACAAGGTTATCCCAAGCTGAGAGTTCATTGTAGATGTTACTAACGTCTGGGACTATACCCATCTGCTCTTTTGCCTGAATAGACTGGGTTTGAATGTTGTAACCCATTATCTTTGCTGTTCCCTTAGTGGGCCTTGAGATTCCCGTTAGCATTCGTATAGTTGTTGTTTTTCCAGCCCCGTTAGGACCTAAAAACCCGAAAATCTCGCCTTTCGTGGTCGAAAAGCTCAGATTGTCTACTGCCAAAAGCTTATCAAACTGTTTTGTGAGACCTATTGCTTCAACAGCATTATCCAAACGAATTCACCTTAATGGGGGTCTTGGATTCCTAACAACGTTAACCTTTCTAAGCAAAGTATTCCCCGTGATTTAGTTGCTGGAGAAAAAATCAAACCGCCCTTGGCAAGCTCATACTGTTCGCTACCTACCGTGAATGTGCCTTTGCCGTCTATAACATAAAAGCATACACCGTAAAGTTCAGGACGCGGAGGAATCTCTTGACCCGCTTCAAGGCAGATCAGCACTACGTTAAAGTTGCTGGTTTTAAGCACATCTCTCTTCACTTGCCTACGATCTTCCGCGTGCGATAGTAAACCTTGTTTCTGAGAAAACGCTGCAAGCTGATTCAAATCAAATACTTCTGTCAATTTCTAAACCTTCTCTTCTTTCATTTTTTCTGAGAACTGGGTATCGTAAAACTGAACTAAACTGTCCATTAATTGCCTTCGACTCTTCACCATTTCTATCCCCTCTTTGAGGACTTTAACTCCCGTTTCGGTTATTGTGTAAACTCGACGATCAGCACCCGCCTCTTTTTTCTCCCATTCAGAAGTTACAAGGCTGCGCTCTTCCATTCTTCTGAGCATGGTGTAAATGGCGCCGGGTTCGGGAATATACTTCTCAGCTGTTATTTTCTCTAATTCCTCCATTATTTGGTATCCATGCGAAGGCTTTTCATGTAAAATCCGCAGAACCAGCAGTTGGATGAGTCCTCCTCCGGAATAATGGCAGCTTCCATGTCTGTGTCCATCATTACACATATGTATCAATGATATAGATATATTAGTTACCTATATTGTTATTGGTGAATTAGCCCATATGGATTCATCTTATTCTTAGCAAAGCAGCCTTTTCTAAGAAAGCGATTTTGTTTTATGCAGCATAACTCCATACCACATGAACACCTTAGCTATCACAGCTATTATCACACCAGCAGCCATACGTGTCAATACCGTAAGCAATACTGCATCCACCCCAATCATCACATTTGAAGATGAAAGTTGAAACATTCCAAACAGAAATACACCACCAACGGTTGTAGCGATTAATCCAGCAATAAGCATTCTCTTGAAGTTATCTGAACCCTTGTTCAATGCCCCAGCCATGTAACCTATCAACATTGCACTAAGAACATAACCCAAAATTGTTGGACCAAACCCACCCATCGAACTTGAATTATACAACCCAGAAGAAAACACGCTATACTTAACGGCAAACCACATCGCATAAAAACCACCCAACAGAAAACCGGATGCGCCTCCTGCCCAGCGATTCCAAACCAACCCAAGCAACAACGGAACCGCAACCAAAACAACCATCTCCTCAATCTCACTAATAATCCCAATAACAATACCCCAAGAACCACTCATAAGAGCTTGCATACCATATACGCTCCTAAGATATGGACCAACCAAAGAAAGACCGACAATAATCAAGACCACAATTAGAGGAACAATAATTCCATAAATTATATCGCTTCGATTCCATTCCTTCCAGTTTAAACTCATAAATCAACAGCCTCAAGAGTACTCAAAACTAAATCATTTCACGATATAGGAGTTTACCAGAAAAACGCCTTAGAATTACCCTAATCTTTGTGATTAGATTTAGTACTTTAAGCTCAAGTACAACAATGAACTCAAAGCTGCAAAAGCAAATAGATCAGGCAGAATAAAGAAAGGTCCAAGCCCCGAAGCCTCATACCCCAAAACAGCACTAACTAACGGATTAGCAACAATCGAAAAACAAAACAACGTAAGTGCAATAATGATAAGTATTAAGTTAAATTGTGTTTTCGTCCTTCTGTAAATACCAATGTACACAGTCAACAGAACGGCTGCAAGAGTCATGTTAATGATTGAAAGGATTGTTCCCGCAGTGAAATCCCAATCGAAAGTCCAGCATCCGGAATACAAGTCTTCGAAATGTCCTCCGCCTCGACTTACACCTGGAGAGGCAGACACACACATGACGAAACCTGAACTAGCCATAATCATAATTGACAAAACAGCCACTAACAAACTAATTCGAAATATTTTATTCATCGCAATTCCTCCCAGCTGTTCTGTTCAATCGCAATGCTATTGCGATCTGATGACCATTTGTTTTCATTCTGATTTTTATGTTTCTTAAAAAAAGAAGAGATTGTTGAGAGAAATGAAGTATTCGTTGGTTAATGTTTCTGTCTGACTGATAGTCAAAACCATAGTGATGCCATGGATTGACGCTTTCTGTAGTCTTAGCATCCGCCGTGTCTTCCTTGCCCACCGCATCCATAGTATCCGTTATTATCATGGCAATCGTTCGTTACACAATTATCATCACAATAATCGCCTATTACACAATCTTCTTCAGGGCAGTTGTCTGTTGCACAATTATCATCGCAATAATCGTCTGTTAAACAATTTTTGTCAGTACAGTCGTCTGTTAAAGCTGCGTCATCCAACGTTCCGTCGCTTCCAACAATATCGGAAGCACTTGTCAGTGATGCCGCTACTAATGCAATTGCCATTACCACGAACACTGTGAATATTGTCGCTGTTTTCAATGCTTTCATTTCTATTTCACCTGATACAACAGTCTTTAAAGCGCATAATAGTGGTTTCCCAGAAAAACACCCTACAAACACCCACAAATACCCAAATTTACCCCAAGTCTTTGCATTGCAGAAACAAAATTCTAAGGCCTTACTACTGTAAAAATAGATTAGCATACAATTACAAAAAAACAAAGTGACATGGCTAATATTTTATCCTCAAATACAACAATGCAACCAAAGCTACAAAGATGAACATGTCAGGCAGCATTAAAAAGGGTCCAAGACCCGAACCCCCATAACCAAGAGCTGTAGCTACGAGAGGATTGGCAACAATTGAATAACATAGCAACGTTAACGCCACAATAACCAGCACCAAATTGAACTCCGCCCTTGTCTTCATGTAGGTCCCTATGTAGGTGATTAACAGAATTGTTGAAAGCACCATGTTAAAGGTTGAGAAAATCGATCCGATTAAGAAATATGGTCCAAAATTCAAATTCCAATAGGGTGAAAAAGCGAATACAATGCTCGCTATAGCTGAAATTACTATCGCCGAAACAACCACTAATAACCCAACACGAAACATTTTATTCAACACACTTCCTCCATACATATTAACTCATTTTTTTGCTTTCCCAACTCTTTCCCAAATCTTCTCAAATTCTACAAAGTTCTCTTCCATTTCAGTAGACAAGAGATACGTGATGCCATATCCGCTGCCCACAGGCATTACTATTTTGTTTTTCTCCAGAACTTTTAGGTGCTGCCTTGTTGATTTATAATCCATCTTCAGAGCCTCCGAAAGTTGATTAGCGTTTCGCGGCATCTCTTTTATTGCTAAAATAATTCGCCCGCGCGTGTCTCCGCCTTTGGTACCTGCAATCAGCCACCAAAGCATGTACTGAATTGTCTTAGACGGGCGAAACATAATCAACCAATTCAATATTGACCCGTCAAACGGTTAAAGTTTTTCAAGACAAAACATGTCAAGCCTTCCCTTAACTCCTGTATAGTGAGCAGAAAATGATGTAAGACATTTAGCGTTATACAAGAAAGCTACCTCAGAACTGCCTGAGAATTACCCAAATTCACCCCGACTTTTCGTAAGACGGATGGGAAAAAGGCAAACATCCGTTTCATTTGCTAACTAAGGATTGTTGACTATTACGAACCCGCTGACCTTCGGTTTAATTTACTCCCATTTTCCGCTGCTCTGCTTAAACTGCATCTGAACCACACGGCAGTTCTCGCACCAAATCCGTCGCATCTTAGCGACTGGACTATCATGGGTATCTTTTGTGTAGTGTCGAGTTTCCTTCCTACAAACAGGACATACTAACCATCCTGCAAAGTGCGCGTCAGCTTGATTCATCTGACATAATCTCCAAGTTTCTTCTGGCCTTCAACAACCTCAACTGAGTTTGGTTCTTCCAAATCGGCTACTCTGCCCAACATCATATCGGTTAACCGCTCATTTGCAGCAGCCAAACGTTCAAACTGACCGTACAAAGCATCGAGCTTAGCTTCCAAATTCGCCAAAACCATTGGAAACTCAACAGCCGAAACCGCCAACCGCTTACCCGAATCATATGCAACAGGAAAACCTGCGGCTCGAGCAGCCAAACGCTTATCACTATACTCCAAATGAGGTCTACCTGACAGTGGATCCTTCTTGTCATGTGTGGGGCTATGATCTAAAGCGCCAACACCCTCAACCTCAACTGTTCCAGCTGAAATCCACTCATGGCACTCAGGACGATAAATGCGCCACCTGGGATTATGCAATGGTGTCCCACTCTCGGAAAGCAGCATCCCGAACTTCTGCTCCAAAACAACCCTGGTACGCTCGACAATTCGAGCAGCCTCCATCTCTAACTCATCCACATTAAAACCCTTAATTTGCCCCGGATGAATAACAACCGTAGGTTCCAAACCCAAATTCAACTCCACCCGAACCATCCCAATTAGCACTCCGAGCTTTCGCCAATTCCGCGGTTCCCCCAATTTTTCCCAATCCACACGGCAACGCTCACGACGCAAAACCACAAACTTTAAAGCATGATCCTCAAACACCACAGGCAAACGCAACTCACCGTCACTTCCAGTGAGAAGCTTTGAACCATAAGGCGTCAACTCATAGTATTTCACAATGCCGTCTTGTTTGAGCCGCAGGGCGCCTACTTTGATGAAGCGGTCTTTCCAATAAGACACGTTACTCTTCACGCAGTTAGCGATTTTGACTGCTTCGCTAGCTACGCCATCAGCGCCTAAAACAGCAAGAATCTTTTGCGCTTTTTCCGGTAAAGGCTCTAAGAGTTCAAAACTCTTATTGAACCTTTGAACCGCTCCCTTTGAACGGGGTTCAATGACACGATTACCTTCAACCAAAAAAATCATCCTACTACTGAGAAGACGGTTTTTCTACCTGAAAGAGCGCACGTTTGGTTATTTCTTCAAGTTCATGAAAGTTGGCGCCAAAGTTAGGGCTAAGCCAGCAAGAAACATCTGCATATAGACCGTTGCAAGTTCAATTTCTTTTTGCTTCATCAAGTAGCCTCCGGTTCCTGGTCGATAATTACGGGTTTGGGCAAGGCATGCAAATGTTGAAGTTGATTAAGCATTGGAATAAGATCCTTCACAGTCCGCGAATCATCACCAGTGGCGATGTAGGAAAGAAAAGCAACGGTCTTGGAGCTCTGAAGCAGATAAGCAGCTTCTAAATGGGATTTGATGAACCAGAACATGACGCGCATGCTGATATCCCAGTTTATAGCTTCTGCTTTGGAGCGGGTTTTGCGATCCCAAATCGCTGGCGCCTCAACCTTCGCTGAAAACTGCCTGGGCACATCATCAATCTTTTCAACTATTTTGAATTGGACAAAGACTTCGTTATTGTCTGGATCCCAACGCCAGTAAGTGTCTTTGACACCCCATTTCGCGAATAATCCGTCAATCTCGCTTCGTGTGTAGAGTGCTTTCAACTTTGTAGTTTTGTACGGTAAGTTAGGGTCATCACTGTAAATCTTCAAAATTGGTCCTCCTTGAAAAGTTTGAAAAATTGTTTCCTAGAAAGAAAAAAGGGAAGGAGACTGCGAAAAAACCATAACACTGATATCGCCACGATTTAGAAACGGCTAGGTTTCGCCTCGTGACTGGGGGTACAAATCCCACCCCCTGCACCATTTTTACCCATTTCTTGCTTATTCGGCAAAGGGTTTGCTTGCTGTTGCACCGTTTTTCATTTTATCCCACCTACTAGCAAGACTTTTAAATTTGAATGGGAGTTAGGTTTAAACTCAGTTTTAGATTTTCGGAGTTTTTGTAGGAAGCGACTTATTCTTCCCTATTTCTCGGTGGTTGAAAAAAAGTTAACAAACATTTTTAATTGGGCAAACAGAACTGTACTTTGGTAAAATTGGATTCCGTATGGCATGCAACTAAAGAAGAAGAGGTTATACGTAATCTAGAGTCTAATCTGAAAGGTTTGAGTGAAGAAGAAGCCAAGCTGAGACTAACCAAGTTCGGATACAACGAATTAAAAAAGCGAAAGAGGGTGTCTCTGCTCCAGATTTTCTTGGCTCAATTTAAGAACATTTTTGTGATTATGCTAATAGGCGCCATCATAATTTCTGTCATAATTGGTTTCATTGAAGCACGAGCTTCCGCTGAACCGCACGTAGTGCTCGAGACTTATGTGGATGCCATAGCAATAGGGGCGATTGTTGTCCTTAACGCAGTTGTCGGTTTTGTCCAAGAGTATCGGTCAGAAAAGGCTATGGAAGCAATGGAAAAACTGACCGCTCCAAGGGCAAGAGTGTTGAGAGGCGGCAGGGAAGCCATGATTCCAGCGAAGGAAATTGTTCCAGGAGACATCCTTCTTCTAGAAACAGGAGACCGCATAGCTACCGATGCGCGACTATTAGAAGCTGTAGACCTAAGCGTTGATGAGGCGATTCTAACAGGTGAATCCGCTCCTGTCAGCAAGAATACGCGTGCGCTAACGGTTGAGACCCTTGTAGCGGATAGAAAGAACATGGTTTTCATGGGCACTCATGTAACTTATGGAAGAGGAAAGGCTATCGTAACATCAACTGGCATGAATACACAGTTTGGAAAAATCGCTGAAATGGTACAAGTAGTGGAGAAGGAAGAGATACCGCTCAAAATTAAACTTGACCGATTTGCCAAAAAAATAGGAATCATAGTTATCATTGCCGTCGTCACGATACTTCTTCTCGATTTGGCTAGAACAGGAAGAGTCGAACTCGAGGTACTCATGACATCTGTGGCTTTGGCCGTGTCCGCGGTTCCTGAAGGATTGCCCGCCATAGTAACGGTGACCCTCGCTCTCGGCGCCCGAGAATTGGCAAAACGAAACGCAGTTATTAGAAGACTTGCCTCCGTAGAGACTTTAGGATCCACGACCGTTATCTGCTCAGACAAAACGGGCACGTTGACTAAAGGTGAGATGACTGTCCGAAAAATCTTCGTTAACAACCAAATGATCGAGGTTACGGGAAGTGGCTATGAACCTAAGGGTGAATTCTATCTGGAGGGTAGAAAGATTGACCCAGCCAAAGATCAACATCTCGGTTTGCTCTTAAGAATAGGCGTATTATGCAACAATGCCAGCTATGACATGACAGATGTTATTGGAGACCCAACCGAAGGCGCATTAATTGTAGTTGCAGCCAAAGCTGGACTGCAAGAAAATGAAGTAGAAAGGCTGTATCCACGTAGAAGTGAGATACCGTTTAGTTCAGAAAGAAAACGTATGACAACGATACATAATACGCCAGAAGGACAGCAAGTCGCCTATGTCAAGGGCTCTCCAGAGACAGTCTTGCGATTCTGTGAGCATGTCTATCAGAATGGTGAAAAAGCAAAGCTCGACGAAGTGCTAAGAAAAGAAATCCTCCAAAAAAGTGAGGAAGTGGCCGGTCAAGCTTTGCGGGTTCTGGGAATCGCATACAATGTTGTATCTGATAAACATGCAGTCTTCAAGGAAGAAAGTGTAGAAAAGAACCTTGTTTTTGTTGGTTTTGTTGGGATGATTGATCCTCCTCGTCAGGAAGCTAAAGAAGCAGTTAGGTTATGCGAACGGGGAGGAATTAGGGTAGTAATGATTACGGGGGATCACAAGTTAACCGCAGTGACAGTCGCAAGAGAACTTGGAATAATGAAAAGCGGGACGGCGCTTACTGGCGAGGAACTAGACAGATTAAGTGACGAAGAATTTGAAAAAGTAGTTGAAAAGGTCTCGGTCTATGCAAGGGTTTCACCCGAACACAAGCTTCGAATCGTAAAAGCGCTAAAAAACAAAGGTAACATAGTCGCTATGACCGGCGATGGAGTGAATGATGCGCCTGCACTTAAGCAGGCAGACATCGGTGTGGCGATGGGCGTCACTGGAACCGATGTGACAAAGGAAGCTTCGGACATGATTCTTGCAGATGACAACTTTGCCACGATTGTCAATGCGGTAAGAGGTGGAAGAATCATTTACGATAACATTCGCAAGTTCATCAGATTCTTGCTCGCGCTTAACTTCACCGAGCTGGTTCTTATAGGCTCTTTCGCTTTGATTGGTTTGCCTATTCCTCTGCTCCCCGCGATGATTTTGTGGTTAAACCTAGTCACTGATGGTCCGCCTGCCGTGGCTTTAAGTATGGATCCACCGGCTGAGGATGTGATGCAGCGACCTCCTCGCAGCCCAAAGGAGGGCATAATGCATGGAATGCTAATTTTCATCCTTGCCTCTTCACTTATTCAATTGATTGCGGAAATTGGGGTCTTTTGGTGGGGATTTGGGGTTGCGGGTTCGGTGGAGAAGGCGAGAACCATGGTTTTTCTGGTCGCATGTTTCTTTGAGTTAGTCGTTGTGTGGAATTGTCGATCGGAAAGCCGCAACGCCTTTAGAGTGGGTTTTCTTACCAATAAGCCGCTACTCATAGCTGTGATGATCTCTGTTTTCTCGACTTTAGCAGTGATTTACGTGCCGCCATTACCAGCTATGTTTCAGACTGTTCCGTTGGATTTGCTTGAATGGACCGTTGTTATCTTGTTTTCCTCTTTGGGGTTCCTTGTAGTTCCAGAGGTTTTTATGAAAAGAAAGAATTCGACGAAAAAGCAAAACGCCCTCTGATAAATCTAGATGATGTCTCAAACTATCTTCGCCTTTTTCTCGAAAACCGAGCCAAGTTCCCTGTAAGTAATCGTCAAAAAGCCTACAGAAAGTGAATTCCTAACGGTGATTCTTGAGGTGGGATTTGAACCCACGTTTAAATTTAACGCGAAACCTATTTCAATAGAACCTTAGGTGCCTCACGATTCGTAAGTTCAAATCCCACCCCCTGCACTCCAATAGGACCGCTTTTCTCAGGAATGTAGGTAGCTTTAAAAGTTTTAAAAGTTTTTTCTTAGCAAAGGTGCAACATCAGGGTGGTCAACAAAAGTCCTGTAGAATTGCCGTACGATAAACTTGAGCATTGGCCTCCGATGACATACAGAAACAATTCAGTCCCTTCCTCAGAGGCCATCGCCGCTTTCACCGATTTTCTTAAAACAGAAAACACATCCAAACAACCCAAAGAATTGCAGCCCTGGATTCCATTCTGCGAAGGCAGATGCGCCTTTTGCTATTTTCCGGTTAACTGCGAAAAACAAAACGTTGCTGCATATATTACAGCGTTAAAGAAAGCACTGGCCTTCTACGCAAAAAGTAAGTATGTGCAGTCAAGCGTTTTTAACGAGCTTTATGTAGGCGGTGGAAGTCCCACAGTTCTTCCAGAAGAACAAATCGTAGATGTTTTAGATTACTGCCGAGAAACTTTCAGCTTGAGTGAAGACTGCACCACAAAATTCACGGCGTGTACCAACAATCTTTCTGAAGAAAAAATACAACTCCTATCATCAAATCAGGTTGACCAGTTAGACATAGGGATCCAAACATTTGATGAAACTTTCCGCAGAATCCTGATTCTTCGGGACAGTAGTGCAGACGCAAAACTGAAGTTGAAAGCAGCTAAGAAACAGGGCTTGCACCTGAGCATCGACTTACTATACAACCTGCCAGGACAAACACTGGAACAATGGAAAAATGACATAAAACAAGCGCTAGAGCTGGAAGTTGAAAGCGTAGACTGTTATCCCCTTGATTTATACGCAGAAACACCATTAGCAAAAAGAATCGCCACGGGTGAACTGCCTCCTGCTGGCGACTACAAAAAAGAGCTTGAGATGTACCTTGAAGCTTATGAAACATTTAAGATAAACGGTTACTTGCCCACCTGCCACAACAGGTTTTCAAGGATCAAAGAAGATTTTGACAAACCTTCTTCTGAAGTTGTAGGCACCGGTGCTGGTTTTTTCATGGGCCACATAGGACGTTTTCTCTACTCTGACATTGAAGACGTAAAAGAATACATAAACTCGATTGAGAGTGAATCTTTCCCATTGGCACGACTCGCAACGCTTTCACAGGAAGACGAAATGAGAAAAGCCATGATGCTGATCTACATTCGGGTTCCAGTGGACCGCGAGAAATTCAAAACCCAGTTCGGCAAGTTCCCTGAAGAAGCATTTCCAGATGCTATCGAGAGATTGCAGCGTAAAGGGTTGATTGGGTTAGAAGACGGCAAAATAAGACTAACGGAGAAAGGTGATCCTTGGAGATTCAACATAGCTTGGGAGTTCTTCAAATAATATCGCGCCGTTGATAATTTGCTTAATAAAAAGATAATGAGACTTGAAAACATTAAGCGACTTAATTGGGCTGTGATGTTTTTCTTTGGAGAAGTGCGTTTACAGCGTTAACCAGAGCGTTGCATGCGGTTTGTCTATCTTCCAAAGAGCTATCGGTCTCCAAGACCTCGATTTCTTTCTCTAAACTTTGTACCTGCTCGATAACGGCTTGCTTCCTTTTCTCATATTCATCATGAAGCTTTTCTTGTTCAACAGTAAAATTCTGCACGGCTAATTCAAGCTCGTTTTTTGCGGAGGTCAGCCTCTGAGATGTTTCAGCCTCTTTCTTCGCTTTAGCCTTCTTGGTGAAGCTAAAGAAACTAGTTTTCGTTTGCCCTATACGCGCAAGGTCTTCTTCAAGGTCGTGAACATTTCGGGTTATACGTTCGACGTCAGTGTTTCTTTTCAACCCGTTCGCTCTTGTTTTGGCGGCGTATTCTTCATCGATTTTTACGAGAAGATGATTAGTTTCCGAGAGAGTCTTTGCGGTCGCCTCAAGAGCTGACTCTTTGAGCCTTCTTTCTGCAAGTTCACCCTCGACATCGGTGAGTATTTGAGAACGCTCCTTAACGAACTGGTCGTCCACGCTTATGGCTGGGTTTGATTCAAACTCCGAGAGAACCTCTCGCAGATTCACCAACCAGTCATCGAAATACTGGCTAAATGGTGAAAGGGCAAATGTTTGACTGCCAAGCTTGCTTAATCTGCTGAGAGTCTTCTCCACAACCTCCGAAGAGGGCACAACGGTTTCCTCTTGCAGGTACTTGCCGCCAGAACGATGCTTCTCGGTTTTAGCCTTAGCTTTGTCATGTTGTGACTTCTGGTATTTTTGACCAGCGCTTCGACGCGAACCACTTTTCGGTTTATATCCCATAAACAAAACCTTGTTCCTCAAAGATATTTAAAATGATATGATTTCTCAACCGACAAACGTTTGAAGACAATGACTAACAATTCAATGCACAAAGCGCAAAACCGAAGCAAACAGGAGGTTCGACCTATATATAGATTCAACCTGAGTGTAGAACCAGAGCTTGACGCAGTATAGTCGAAGATTCTCTGCAAAAAATGCGGATACGCTCCTCGATCCTTTACACTTTTCTGATCTTGGGTTTCACGTGGACAATATTCGGCACCTATGTCTTAGTCGGTTCCATCGGCGAGCGATTCAGCCAATTCTTCTACGATGCCTTCAGCGTCAACGTGATCGTAGCTTCCGTCGCTTTGTTTCTACTCTTGGCTGCCGTTCCGTCTAACGGGATTGAAAACCGTTTTCCCCGAGCAAATAGGGTTATTCATCAAATCAGCCAGAATACTCTGCCGATATACCTGCTCCACGTTATGGTACTGGAATCGCTTCAAAGAGGATATTTTGGATTTCAGATAAGCATCACAACCATGAATCCAGTTATCGAAATTCCATTAATCACCGCTATTACCTTATCCGTTTGCCTCGTACTGATCTACCTTCTGAAGAAGGCACCGTTCTTGAGAAGAGCAATCGGTTAAAAACGTAATAAAAAATATTGCAAGTACTCTGCTTGGGCTAGGCTTGTTTCTGTTTTATGGCTGCCAGTTTTCCGCCTGCTCTTATCACAGCTCTGTCGAGTTCGCTGAGGTCCAGTTCAACCTGCACCGTTGCGCCTGTCGTGTTGTTCTTTATGATAAGGTTTTTCTCCAAGTTTCCAGTGTTCAACTCAAGGACGTCGCCTTGGGCAATGTGCGTGTAGTCTTGTTTGTCTGCGAATGTCACTGGGACTATGCCGAAATTGATTAAGTTTGCAAGGTGTATTCTGGCGAAGCTCTTGGCAAGGACAGCTTTGACTCCGAGGTACTTGGGCGCTAAAGCCGCATGCTCCCTGCTTGAGCCTTGACCGTAGTTCTCGCCGCCCACGATGAAGCCTCCGCTCTTCTGAAGGGCTCTTTCGGCAAACGCAGCGTCAACATGGCGGAAAGTATACTTGCTTATCTCGGGAATGTTGCTTCTAAGAGACATGACTTCTGAGCCGCCAGGGAGAATATCGTCGGTTGAAATGTTGTCGCCAAGTTTTAGCAACACCTCGCCTGTTAACTTTGCCTGCAAGGGTTGGAATGTAGGCAGAGGCTTGATGTTAGGTCCCATGACTATTTCTGTTGTGTGTGATGCTTCGGTTGGGAAGATGAACAGGTTGTCGTCAATGAGAGATTTTTTGGGCAAGCTAATCTTTGGGTATTCGCCAAGTTTTCTCGGGTCGGTGATTTCGCCGTAAAGTGCAGATGCCACAGCGGTTTCTGGGCTTACCAAGTAGACCTTGGCGTCCTGGGTTCCTGACCTGCCTTTGAAGTTGCGGTTAAACGTTCTAAGTGATACGCCACCGCTCGAAGGTGCCTGCCCGATGCCGATGCATGGACCACAAGCGTTCTCGATTATTCTGGCTCCTGCTCGGATTAGGTCAACCAGTTCGCCGCTCGTCGCTAGATTCTCCAGAACCTGCCGTGACCCAGGCGAGATTGTGAGGCTCACTTTGTCGCTGATTTTCTTGCCCTTCAAGAGCGCGGCTACCATTTTCAGGTCGCGCAGTGAAGAGTTGGTGCAGCTTCCGATGCACACTTGATCCACAGGGGTTCCCTGAACTTGGCTGACTGGCTTGACGTTGTCTGGGCTGTGGGGAAGCGCGATTAATGGCTCAACCTTCTTCAGGTCTACGTCAAGAACTTCACTATAAGCCGCGTTGTCGTCCGCGGTAAGTGGCACCCATTGTTCTCCTCTTCCCTGACCTTTGAGAAAGGCGTGTGTGACCTCGTCTGAGGGGAATACGGATGTGGTGGCACCTGTTTCTGTTCCCATGTTCGTGATTGTTCCTCGCTCAGGAACAGTAAGGGTTTTGACTCCGTCGCCGAAGTACTCTAAGATCTTGTTGACGCCGCCTTTCACGGTGAGTTGCCGCAGAACCGCGAGTATCATGTCTTTGGCGGAAACAAAAGGCGAAAGAACACCAGTCAACTTTACGCCGAGAACGTCAGGCATCTCCAGGTAGAAGGGCTCTCCAGCCATAGCCGCCGCAACGTCAAGCCCCCCAGCACCGATAGCTATCATGCCCATACCTCCAGCGGTTGGCGTGTGACTGTCACTGCCCAGAAGCGTGTATCCTGGCCTTGCGAAACGTTCCAAGTAAACCTGATGGCATATGCCGTTTCCCGGACGAGAGAAAACGATGCCGTATTTGGCGGCGACGCTCTGCAGGTACCTGTGGTCGTCGGCGTTCCTGAAGTCGTTCTGCAACATGTTATGGTCGACGAAGCTGAAACTCATTTTCGTCTTGACTTTGGAGACACTCATTGCTTGAAATTCCAGATACGCCAGAGTTCCAGTTGAGTCCTGTGTCAAAGTGTGGTCTATTTTGAGGCCGATTTGCTCGTTAGGTTTGATTTTTCCGTCGACCAGATGGCTTGTGATTATTTTCTCGGATAAGCTTTTGCCCATTTTAACATCCACTAGTTAGGTTGATCTGCTGTGTCACTTAGTTAGTTTACGAGAATGAAGAATCACAGATTTAAGGTTCTTGTAACAAAAATAGCCCTTTTCAGGTCGCTTGGTGCGGGCTTTTTCAAAATTCAAGAAAGTGAGGCAAGGTTGAATGTTCGTCACTGGTATTGTTTTATCATCGTGTGCATCAGGTCAGTCTTCGTAATCATGCCCATTATTTGCTCAGGATTAGCTGGGTCGATGACGAGGACACGTCCTGTCTCGTACTCACTCATCTTCTTAAATGCATCCAAAGCGGTTTCTCCCGGGTGAACAATGACGGGCTTTCGGCGGATTATTTGGCCGACCAAAGTCTTGTCTCTTCTTTCCTTGTCAATTACCGCGGCCTCTTCAAGAGTAATCATTCCAACGGGCTCGCCGTTGTCGTTTACTACCGGGTATGCAATGTGTTGCTGTTTTGCCATTAAATCCAACAATTGGCTTACCGTCATGTTCTGAGGCACTGTCTTGACTTTTCGGGTCATTACGTCTTCGACTTTGACGTGGGCAAGTGCATCTGTCTCTCTCAGCATGAGAACAGGCAAGTAGCCGTAGGTTTCTTCCATTTTCTTGGCTTCTTTAAGCGCGGCTCCTCTCTTTTGCACAGCTGCACGAACCACGCGCTCATACACTTTAGGCTCTTGCTCTATTACCCACGTGTTGATGATGCCGTTTTCAACTGCACCGTAGAAGAAATCTTCCCCTGCTTTAGTTCGTATAATCACCGTAGACCATTCATCCAAGGGATATGCACTGCCGATGGATATATCCGCCAATTCATTCGTGAAATCGGTGCATGTCCGGCAGCTGGGCATGATGCGGTCTTCAATCTCAGATATGGGAATCCGTATAGTATCATTCGCCGTTTGAACCACAAACTTCGAGGACAAACGCATCTGCTTGATTTCTGAAGGCTGAATATTGTACGTCTTGGTTATGTACTCCAGTAATGGAGCCATGGAAAACGTGCCGAAACAGAAAAGCCCCAGTGTTATAGCCAGATTACTGCCGATCTTATGCTGCCACGCTTCCATCTTGCGAAGAGCAAGCACATGGCAGGGCACTCCGACGAAAGCGATTTTGGTCTTTCCGTACCCATAAACTGCGCTGCCGTAAGCTTTGGCGACTGATGAAGGAAAGAACTTGCTTCCAACCGCAGACAATATGTCGTCAGGTACGAGAGCTACTGAAGCCTTAGGTTTAGCTGGATTATCAGCTTCCGCCTGAGAAACAATGGCGCTGTCGAAAATCTTCTTTTCAACCCCGTAAGTCAAAAGCGAAGTAACCACTCCGCCTCCACGGCTTTGTTCTCTAAGCTTTGGATCTACTGCTTGGGCAAGCACGATTTTCCTGTAGTAACCCAAAGCTTCATTCTTGACGGGCGCGTCCGCAACAAACTTTAAAGTCCTAAGTAATAGCGCTTCAGAATGAGGGCATATCTCATAGCAGATTGGGCACAGGTCCAAGTCTTTGGAGCAGTCATGCAAACGATTAACTTTTTCTGACTCTACCTGCAACGCGCCAACTGGGCATGCAGCCTCGCATGCTCCGCAAAGCGTACAGAACCCATTGCTGATTATCTTTTTGTTCAAAACGTTGTAGGCTATGAGCGCATCATTTTTTGATTGCATGATTACCCTCGCCCCATGACATATTTGCGTTTTGCGTCTTAAATACGTAGCCATTCATCAAGCATTTTTTTGACGCAGAAAATTAAAGCAGAGAGCATTGATTTGACGGTGAATATGCCCTTAAAGAGTAAAATAGCAAAATTTACATGGAAGTTTAGAGCCTGCAGCGGCCTATCTGGAAGGGGTCTTTTCGTTTTTTTACAGGTGCCTCTTCAAAAAGTCAAACCGCCGAGACAATCACTGGAGTCGAAGTCTGATTGAATTTATAAGCTAGTTTGTGTATATGAGCAGTCAACGTTCTGTGCAATCGGAGAGAAATCGCAGAATGTTACCCTACACCATTGAACAACAAAAAGGAGGATAAAAAATGACAGAAAGACAACAAGACGTTATCTTCGTTGGAAACAAACCACCCATGAGCTATGTGCTGGCAATCATTACCGCGTTTTCTTCAGGTTCACCGAAAGAAATCACCCTGAAGGCACGAGGACAAGCAATAACCACCGCAGTCGACGTGGCTGAAATAACCAGAAGCCGTTTCTTAAAAGACTTGAAAGTGACCAAGATAGCCATCGGAACACAGGAAATGCCACCAAGAGAAGGCGAAACCAGGTCCAGAATGGTTTCAACGATAGAGATAGTCCTTTCAAAAGTATAAAAATTGCAGAGCAACGGTAGACAGGATTTAGCTCTCCAATTCTTTTCTATTCTTTCTACATTTTGTAAAAATCAAAGTTTCTGCGTAAAACAGTTCTCATAAAGAAAAGAGAAAGTTTCAGTTTCCGCGCATTCTTGCTCAAGATTTTGCTTTTTTGCGCTGTTCCCTTTCCGTGACGTAGGATTCAACTTTCTCAACGATTTCCATGAAAGCTTTCGCCGCCGGAGAATCCGCATGTGCAATCACGAAAGGCGAGCCCTTGTCCGCATCCACGCCCACTTTGGGGTCTATGGGGATGCTGCCGAGAAAGGGAACCTCTGCTTCTTCAGCCATCTTTTTTCCTCCGCCAGACTGGAATATGTCGACTTTTTCTCCACAGTGAGGGCAGATAAATCCGCTCATGTTCTCAATTACTCCGATTATGGGCATGTTCAGTCTTCTGGCGAAAGTGATTGCCTTCTTAACGATGGCGCTTGAGAGTTCTGAGGGCATGGTGACTACGATGACGCCGTCTATGTCAGGTAAAAGTTGGGCGATGCTTAACGGTTCGTCGCCTGTTCCTGGCGGCAAATCGATGAAAAGCACGTCGAGTTCTCCCCAGACGATGTCCTGTAGGAACTGGCGGATGGCTCCCATTTTGAGTGGGCCTCGCCATATGGTTGGAACTTCTTCAGGCAAGAAGAAGTCTATGGAGATGACTTTCATGCCTAATGGTCCCGTGACTGGGAAGGCGCCTGGTGGCCCCATTTTCACTTGTTGTCCTGTTAAGCCGAGGAGTCTGGGGACGCTTGGTCCATGAATGTCAGCGTCCAGTATGCCTACCTTGTTTAGGTTGGCGTGTTTGGCGAAGGCTGCAGCAAGGTTAACGGTGACGGTGCTTTTGCCTACGCCGCCTTTTCCGCTTATCACGGCGATTTTATGTTTTATCTTACTCATTCGTTCCCTGAGGATTTGCTGTTGCTCCAAAAATCTTTGTCTGCGTGCTTCCATTGGGTTGGGGGCTTCGTTTGTTGCGCTCACGGAAAACACCTGAATAGATGATTTTGGATGTTTAGTAGACTAAAAAAGGGTTTCGTCCTGCCGCGTTATAGTTATAGTTTGTATCCGATTTTGCGGAGAAATTCTCGGCGTTCCTTTATGTCCGCATCGGTTTCTATGCCCTTGCTTTTCAACCCGTCTATGACGCCCATTATTCCTCTACCTTGATCTGTTTCGGCGATTACAATTTCCAGAGGGCTTGCTGTTGCGGCAAAAATGGTGCAGACTTCAGGTACTTTTTTGATTTTGTCCAAGACGTTGATGGGGTAAGCGTTTCGCAGGATTATGAGGAAGCTGTGGCCGCACGCGATTTCGAAGGCTTTCCCGGCAGCTAAGCTCCTTAGTTCTTGGTCGTTTCCTTCGTGCCTGATGAGGCAGGGTCCTGAAGATTCGCAGAATCCTAAGCCGAACCGTATGCTGGGTGTAGCGTTGACGAGGGCTTCGTAGAGGTCTTCGGCTGTTTTTATGAAGTGCGCTTGGCCTAGGATAATGTTGGAGTCTTTTGGCGGGTCGATTTTGACTGTTTTGAACTCGAGCATCGGTGGTTCCTCTGTTAGTTAGATTCGGCGGTTTTGTTTTAGGCTTTGCGGTTCCAATTTTTTTGGTGTTACTGGCACAAGGGCAAACGGCTCTTTCTCTGGTAGGTCTGTATTGGAGCTTTTCAAGTCAATAGCATGTTGAAAGCTGAAAAAAGGGGAGGGGGTAGGCAAAACGATAGGGCCCTATCAGAGGTCAATTTTCATGATAACGCTTGCAAGTATAAGTCAAAAACGTAAGAATTAAAACCCCAACAAACATCACCTTTTAACTGTCCCAACTAACACAGACCATTCAGAGATAAAGAGGGGCAGACAAAACCTAAATATCATGGAACCCGTTAAAGATTCAGAAAAACAGTTGCGGGCTGGTAGTTCAGTCTGGTATGAACGCTTGATTTGCAATCAAGAGGTCGGGGGTTCAAATCCCCCCCAGTCCACTTCAACATCAATTTTACTAAATGAACTTGTTTCAAGATTTTTTATTCCCATCATGGATACCAAATTTCAGGCTTTTTCGCTCAGACTTTAGTTATTCCATCTCGCACCTGCCGCTACTATTTTTGATCTTTGGATTAGTCTATGCGAGTTTTGCTCCTTTGACAGATTAGCCTCCGGGAAGAGGGGGTAATGTGACCAGTACGAGCTTGACTTGGTCCGAAAGCCAAGTGCTTGCATTTTTCAATTGTGAAACTTACCAAAACTTGATGCATGCATTCCCTAAACGCTCAGTTGAATTCCTGTTCTACAATCACCTTCGGCGAGAAGAGAGTCAGGCGAGCGTTAGAAACAAGAAATTGTTGGGCTGTCTAGACGGAGTATAGCCTTTTTTTGAATAGAATGTATTGCTGATTTTCGGATAATGTTTATTATGGGCCTTAAACGTCTGCTTGCTGGGAAAGAGGGCTTGATTCAGATCAGCAGGTATGGTAGGGGCATTGTGGTTTTGTGTTCGTTGTTTCTTGCGGGCTTCTTGGTTGCTTCAGCTTATGCTCAGCTCGTAAGTACTCCAACTATTAGGCATATGCAATCTGCGCTGCTGCCAATTGCGGCTCCTGGGAGCTCTTTTCAAAACACCATTCTTCCAGCTAGGTACGATCAGCAACTTGGGATGACTTTTGTTGAGGATTTCGTAAGCTTAGCCTACAACGTTACAGCGGTGGATCAGACTGACCCGTATGGTTATGGGCCAGCGTATCTTCTGAATGGTTTGTCAAATCGTGGCTATTGGTACCAGGTTGGTCTGTCGTACAATTGGCCTTATGCAGGGATAAGCGGTTACAGTCAGGGCTTCGCTTTTAACTATCAGGTCTTTGCGCCCAATCAGAGCGCAGTTTACCCGAGAAATGGCGGAGGCGGATTGCAGGCTTTCTCTGGCCCCGTGAACTCTGGCGACAAAGTCCTGCTTGTGCTTAGCTTCTACGAGGACGTTGTTGTCATGTATGCTGAAGACTGGAACACGAGTGCGTATGCGATGCAAGTTTTTAGTGCTGAGGGCGCCGAGTATTTTGAGGGATCTCCGTACGAGCCGGCGAACTACAATGGGTTCTTCACAGGACTCATGACTGAATGGTATCACCCGCAACCATATTATGGAGACCAGTGCAAAGTTACATATTCGAATGACGATTTTGCCCTCTCAGCAGCTTGGATGTGGATGGATGAATACGATCCCTACAATTACTCTTGGACTGGCACATGGTTCTCCAACACGGTTGGCCCAGTTGATTTCTCTCAAAACTCAACTCAACTGCATACGTTTACTTTTGGAGGCATCATCGAATCCTGCAACGCCTACGAGTTTAACACTGGTTCTATAATACCGCTTCCGACATCCATAACTTTGATATCTGCTAGTCAAACTGTCCCGCTATCAGGATCCAACGACTTTGCAGTCTGGTACGTATTACATGGTCGACAGATGGCCACTCATGCACGAGGTGGAACGCTAACCTTGAGCGCCGACAACGGCACTTATGTTGTGGTATCTGGAATTTCCAGCGGGTCGTCGTCTACTGAATCGTGGGTTCTTAACTCGCATGCTTCCAACGTCACCGTGGCCTCGGGATCGGATGTGACGTTCGTTTACTATGATCTTCTCGCTCAGCTTGCAAGTTACACGGTGTCTGGCGGCGGAAACCCTCCCGATGTTACGATAACACACTATACAGCTCCTGAAGATGCTTCCTCGCAACATGCCCTTACAAGAATGGATGTATCAATTCCATCCTCTACTTATCAGACGATTATGGTTGCTCGTGGCTCAACAGTTTCTATGCCTAGCTCAATTTCAAACAATTCCCAAGAGCGGTGGGCAATGAATGGCAGCTCAACTTGGACCATTACGAGCGCAAATCAAATGCTCGCCCGAATCGTTTATCAGCGTCAATTCTTGCTAAGCTTTGCGGGCGCCCAATTAAGTTGGCAATGGATTAACGCTGGCACCACAACGGAAGTGACCCTCCCTGGTGTGTCCGAAAGAACGGTGGGCTCGGGGCAAAGAGTAACCTCCTACACCGTTGACGATGCGGCCCCAACGTTTATCCAGCCCACGACTGGAATGGTGACTATTCCGATTTTCATGAACAGTCCCCATAAAGTTTCAATCAACTTGATAAAACAATTCCAGATAAGCCTGAATGTTTCAATCGCCAAAAACGTGGCCTACATCACACCGCCCACCATCAACGATGATGATTACTGGTACGATCAGGGAACAGCTGTAAAACTTGTGTTGAAAAGCGTGCTTGATCGTGTTTCGGGGGTAGGAGAACGGCTAGAATCCTACAGTGTTAGCGGTGTGGTTACAAACGTTGCAGAGGTAAATCCAATCACCGTGCTCAATCTGAGTGCAATTTCATCTCCCGAAACAGTGAACGGAAAAACCATTAGACAGCACCAAATTAATATCACTTCGGGCTTTCTGGCATCGATCACTGATTCACCCATACCTGGCGATGCCGGATGGTACGACGCAGGGTCGCTCGTCACAGCTGTGTTTAACTATTCTTGGAACTACATTCAGGAACAATCAAGAACCAACGCGATAGGCTATGCCATAAGCGAAGGCGGAATGACTTCGCTAAATCGTTTGGGAAATGGAACTTTCCCAGTCCAAATAACCGTGACCGCGCCTAGAAACGTTAGCGTCTATTCCGTTACACAGCACGTGTTGTCCTTTTCAGGCGGCTTTAACGTCGTGCCTTCAAACATTTCACCCACCAAAGACTCCTTCTTCGACGCAGGAACATATGTTACCTTAGCCACCGACTCAACATGGAAGTTGGCCAACGAAAGCACAAAACAGAGAATAACAGGGTTCACCCTCGACGGCACAGAAACCAACTTCAACGGAACGGAAACAGCGAAACTAACTACATCAGAGATTTACTTTGACAGCCCCCACGAGTTGGTTTTCAAAAGCATCACCATAGTACCTTCTCTTTTAACATTAGAGGTGCCTGCAAACCTCGTTGCCTTAACTCTAATCATAGCGATAGTGATTATAGTTACTGTCGCTGTGACCTTGATTATAGCGCGACGCGGTAAGCTCGACTCAAAACGAAAGAAGTAGGTCAAATAAACTGTTCCCTGTTAAGCGCGCTAGCATACCCCTCTCTAACCGCATACTACGCGCTAGAAAAAGGGGGGAATTGCGGGTGATATCTCCATTGTGTGGGGGGTTCAAATCCCCCCAGTCCATAATAAATCACTAAATGAGCTTGTTTTGGCTGTGCTCTATGATTAAAAACCATTTTACAGCAATTTCGGAACATCTATGCGCGCCACAAACAATAATGCAGTTGTTCAACACACCACAATAAAAATAAAATTTAAACCATTTCGACATGGCAATGACATCTTGCAGGTTCCAGCTCTACCCAAGCTGATTTCAACTTTAGCCTTTTAGAAAACCGAATTTCTCATCTATCGCCATCGCAGAGTTCCTTCTTAGAGTCTTTTAACTCAGCGACTTTCTAAAGGTGATACCTGCTTTTCCCTTCAAATTCCTCAAATGAGCTATTGGCTTGACCTTGTTGTTTTCGTCAAATTCAAATAGCCAATGTGCTTTGACGTAAACTCTTGCTCTGCGACGGCTTTCTGCATAAAATCTTTGGTTGCATCACCCATGTTTCTTTTTCTGTTGTTTCATGAATCGTGCATTCTTTACGCACTATACAATCTTCACAGCAAAGATTAACCATTTTTTTGGCAATCCAAAGTTATTGTCTTATCCATTATCATTTCAGCTCTCTTCTAGTAGCATGAGCAAATTTTGTCGTTACAAAAAAGGAACTCTCGACTTGCAGAGGCGCAATTTGAATCAGGCTAGAGCTATCAATCAAATGCGCTGTACCGTCGGGGCAGTACACTTTTCCGCCTTCAGCGACTTTGTTATAACGTTTACTGCATGGCTTAAGCTGGGAGCAGCCATTACAATCTCTTGATAACACTTTTTCTGTCCCTCCATTTTCCCTTTTATGTTCATATTGGTTCGGAGCCTCTTAAACGTATCGGAAATCGTAATAAACCTTAAAAGGGACGCTTTGGGAAATAGTGCTTCTAAAAC
>Ga0315288_10000877_pt1 | contig 38286 bp, 35 predicted proteins | sample YL17G11_20_MG_FD_203454 | JGI IMG/M metagenome (GOLD analysis project Ga0315288, IMG submission 203454) | Sediment microbial communities from Yellowstone Lake, YNP, Wyoming, USA - YL17G11_20 | ecosystem: Environmental > Aquatic > Freshwater > Lake > Sediment | place: USA: Wyoming | collected...
CAAACTGGGAGCCGGATGGTGTAACGCACCACGTCCGGTTCTGCGAGGGTCCGGGAGTAACGGTTGGATGGTTGAGATCGTGTGGCACCGCCGGGAAACCAGGCGGCAACAGAGAAGACAAACATCAGCCTGTACCGATCGGAGAACCCGGTCTACTCACCAAAAGTTGGTCCAGATTTTCCTGCCGAAACCTTCCGCATCCTCAAAGAAAAATGGGTACGGATTGGTTCCAGTAAAACACTTCTTGCCAATCACTGGGACGATCTTGAGCGAACAGTACACACGGATGCTAATGGATAGGACAGACTTAGATCTGTGGAAGGATTGTTTATAAACCCTTTAGAATCAGACAGTTAGGTTATTGTTAAAACCAAATAAACGGAAGCAGATTAATTAAAAAACAAAAGGAAAAATGTGAAGGCCGGTTGATCTAACCATTTGGATATTCAAGAAAGACTGGCCCACCTCCCCCCTACATTACAGGCCTGTTTGGGGGATTTGACAACTATTTAAAAATCCATTAATATTCTTTAATATTTTAATTCGGAGGCTTATGATGTATGCAGTGGTAAAGACCGGAGGGAAAGAGTATCGGATCTCCAAAGGGGACATCATCCGGGTAGAGAAACTGGAAGGAAAAGTGGGAGATCCAGTGGCGTTAAAAGATGTCTTGATGGTATCCCAGGAAGATCAAGTTCAGTTCGGAACTCCCCATTTAACCAATGTCTTGGTGATGGGTGAGATTGTCCAGCAGGTCAAGGGAAAGAAGGTCCTTACCTATAAGATGAAAAAGAGGAAGAATTATCGACGATTCAAAGGACATCGACAGACTTATACTTATCTAAAGGTTAACGATATTGCTTTGAGCGGATAGGCTGGAAAAATGGAATATTGGAACAATGGAATAATGGGTTAAACCATAATTCCACCATTCCAGTATTCCAATCATTGAGTTTTTAGGAGGCAGTTATGGCACACAAGAAAGCCGGAGGAAGTTCTCGGAATGGAAGGGATAGCGCGGGACAGCGCCTGGGCGTCAAACGATTCGGCGGGCAATCGGTCCAGGCAGGAAACATCTTGGTCCGTCAAAAAGGGACCAGGATTCATCCCGGAGAGAATGTGGGATTAGGAAAGGATTATACCCTCTTTTCCAGAATTGATGGGATCGTAAAATTTGAAAAGAAAGGAAGAGATAAAAAGCAGGTGAGTGTTTACACCCAAGCTCTTTAGCCCTGCACCATGTTAGGTGCAGGGCTTTGGCCCTGAACCCAATGTGGTTCAGGGGCCCTCCACTTAGCCTGTAATGAGTAAACCCCGTTAGAAATGGCGTGGCTTTAAACCATACCCTTTCTGAAAGGTATTTAAATTCTGAATAAGGTTCATCCTCACTTTTATCCCGCAAGGCGGGACTAACGGGGTAAAGATGAAGTTTGTGGATGAAGTCAGAATCCATATGAAGGCAGGCAATGGTGGAAATGGGTGTGTCAGTTTCCGGAGAGAACGTTTTGTTCCCAGAGGTGGTCCGAATGGCGGTGATGGAGGGAAAGGTGGGGATGTGATCCTTCAGGCAGACGCTCAACTTTCTACCCTTCTCGATTTAACCTACCCAAAACAATTTCTTGTCCAAAAAGGGACTCACGGCAAAGGTAAAGACCAAGCCGGAAGGAACGGAGAGGATCTCATCATTCGGGTCCCAGTCGGGACCCTTGTTCGAGAGGATCAAGATGGGGAAGTGTTGCAAGACCTTCTCTTTGATGGTCAACGGTTCGTTATCGCAAGAGGAGGTCGTGGCGGCAGAGGGAATGCACGGTTTGCTACTGCCACAAATCGTGCGCCCCGTCATGCCGAAAAGGGTGAGAAAGGGGAGGAATGTTGGCTTCGGCTTGAACTGAAACTTCTCGCCGATGTTGGCCTCATTGGTTATCCCAATGTCGGAAAATCAACCCTTCTCTCCAAAATATCTTCTGCCAGACCAAAGATTGCAGACTATCCCTTCACCACGCTTGTCCCCAATCTGGGAGTGGTGACCAGAGAGGAACACCGACCCTTTGTGGTGGCTGATATTCCTGGATTAATCGGAGGTGCCTCACGAGGAGCAGGCCTTGGATTGACATTCCTCCGCCATGTGGAGCGGACACGTCTTCTCATTCACCTCTTAGATATCTCTGAAGGATCCTCTCAAAATCCCCTCAAGGACTTCCAAACTCTCAATCATGAATTGAACTCTTATCACCCTTCGCTCCATGAAAAAACTCAAATCATTGCACTCAATAAAATCGACATTCCATCGGTTCGTGAAAGGACGGTTGATTTGGAGGTCCAATTTAAGAAGATAGGACATCCTCTCTTTCTGATCTCTGGCAAAACAGGAGAGGGGGTAGAAGGGTTAATGGAGATGGTATCTCAAGCCTTGGAATCCATTTCGGGTCCGAAGTATGAGCAATAAAGATATCCGAAAAAATACGCTCTGCAAGGCAAGAAGGATCGTGGTCAAAGTGGGTTCCAGTATTCTGGCTTCTGTGGAGAAAGGGCTCCGCCACGAGGTTTTTTCCCATCTGGCCAAAGAGATCTCAGAGTTAAAACGCCAGGGTTATGAGATCGTCCTGGTCTCCTCTGGAGCGATTGCTGCCGGAATGGAAAAATTGGGGTATAAGACCCGTCCCCAATCCATCACTCAGAAACAGGCCACAGCAGCCGTGGGTCAGAGCCGACTCATGAACATCTATGAAAATTACTTTTCACGCCATCAGCAGATGGTCGCCCAGATCCTGCTCACCCATGATGACTTGAGCCACCGGCGGAGGTTCCTCAATGCTCGGAATACCCTCCTGACTCTCCTCAAACTCGGGATCATCCCAATCATTAATGAAAATGATACCGTGGTGGTCGATGAGATCAAGGTGGGTGATAATGATAATCTCTCCGCACTGGTCACAAACCTCATCGAAGCCGACCTTCTCATCATTCTGACCAATATCGATGGACTTTATGATGCGGACCCCAGACTGAATCCCAATGCCCGGTGTATTCCTTTAATCGAGGATATCGATGTGGACATAGGAGGAATGGCAGGGGAGACCACGAGTGAAATGAGTGTTGGAGGGATGGCAAGTAAGATACAGGCTGCTAAGAAAGCCTCCCGCTTTGGAATTCCGATGGTCATCGCCTCTGGAACGAGAAAGGAAGTCCTCCACCAGATCCTGAGAGGAAAGGAGATTGGGACCCTGTTCCTTCCAAAAGCAACAACATTGAGCAGTCGGAAGCACTGGATTGCCTTCAACCTGAATCCAAAAGGCGATGTGATCGTAGATGATGGAGCAAAAAAAGCCATTGTCCAGAGGGGCAAGAGCCTGCTCCCTTCAGGCGTGGTGAAAGTCAGAGGGGGATTCGACCGAGGAGACTCGGTCTCTTGCATAGGTCCTCGAGGGAAGGAGTTCGCCAGGGGTCTGGTAAACTACAGTGCTTCAGAACTGGAAAAGATCAAAGGCCTCAAAACCGAACAGATCGAAAAAGTCTTGGGCTACAAATATTCTGATGAAGTGATTCATCGAGATGACTTGGTGGTGCTATGAAAATGGACTTTAGGCGAGAAGTGAGAGAAATGGCCAAGAAGGCAAAAGAAGCCTCTCATCCACTGGCCCGATTTTCTACTGACAAAAAGAATAAGGCATTGTGTGAAATGGCAGATGATCTGGAGCGGAGCCGAAACCTCTTGATCGAAGAGAACCAAAGGGACCTCGCTGCCGGGGAGAAGGCCCATCTCTCTTCAGCCATGATGGACCGGTTGAGATTGACACCAGCGGTCATCCAGGGAATGGCAGATGGACTTCGTGAAGTGGCCCGCCTACGCGATCCCGTAGGCGAGGTGGTCGGTATGTGGAGAAGGCCAAATGGCCTGATGGTCGGAAGAATGAGAATCCCCATTGGTGTCATCGGAATGATCTACGAATCGAGACCCAACGTCACTGCCGATGCAGCAGGCCTCTGTCTCAAGTCAGGCAACAGTGTCATCCTGAGGGGAGGCTCAGAGGCATTTCATTCCAACCAGGCCATTGGCCGCATCTTGCAAAAGGCCATTGTTAAGATCGGTCTCCCACAGGAGGCAGTCCAGGTCTTCCTCCTTACAGAAAAAGAGGCTATACAAGAGATGCTTCAGCTGGAGGACGAGATCGATCTCATCATTCCCAGAGGAGGTGAGGCATTGATCCGATTCGTGATGGATCATTCCAGAATCCCTGTCATCAAACATTATAAAGGGGTCTGCCATATCTTCGTAGATGAGAGTGCTGATCTGGAGAAATCCATTCGGGTCTGCCTCAATGCCAAAGTTCAGAGACCTGGCGTGTGCAATGCCATGGAGACACTTTTAGTTCATGAAAAAGTGGCAAAGCAGTTCCTGCCAAAAGTTGCAGAGGCCCTCCAACAAGAGGGGGTGGAACTTCGGGGCTGTCCGAAGACTCGGAAAATTCTTCCCGGTATTAAAGAAACGGAAGAGGAGGATTGGTATCAAGAATATTTAGATCTTATCCTCTCCATTCGTGTGGTGAATGGAATTGAGGAAGCGATGGAACATATTGTGACTTATGGTTCCCTTCACACAGAGGCGATTCTTACCTCTGATTATGAGAACGCACAGAGGTTTTTAAGAGAGGTCAATTCTTCCTGTGTCTTGGTCAATGCTTCCACGAGGTTCAATGACGGATTCGAATTGGGTCTGGGAGCGGAGATTGGGATCAGTACCTCCAAGCTCCACGCCTTTGGTCCGATGGGATTGGAGGAGTTAACCACTACCAAATTTATTGTCTATGGAGAAGGACAGATCAGAGGATAACGGAAATTGCAGATCGCAGATTGCGGATTGCAGATTGAAAAATCTGAAATCTAAAGGGAACCTCTAATAATTACCAATTTGTCACTCCCGCGCAGGCGGGAGTCCAGTAATGTCAAGACCTTCTGGATTCCTGCTTTCGCAGGAATGACATTTTTCGAGGTAACCTAAAATCCTAAATCTGAAATTAAACCAGAAGATATGAAAAGAGAAGAGACTGAGCGAAGGATTGGGTTATTTGGAGGAACCTTCAACCCCATCCATTTTGGGCATCTCCGGGGGGCGGAAGAGATTCGGGAGGCCTTCGGACTCCAGCAGGTGATCTTCATCCCGGCAGCCATCCCACCCCATAAAGTGGCAGAGGAAGTCATCGAGGCGAAGCATCGTCTTGAAATGGTGAAATTGGCCACCGTTACCAATCCCTTTTTCTCCACCACCGATATTGAACTTTTAAGACCTGAGAAATCTTACTCGATCGATACCATCCGATATTTCCGACAGAGGCATCAGGAAGTCTTCTTTTTCATCTTAGGAAGGGATGCGTTTGTGGAGATAGAGACTTGGAAGGAATTTCAACACCTTTTCTCCCTTTGCAACTTCATTGTGATGACCCGTCCTGGATCTCAGAAGACCCTTTCTGCCTCGGTACGAGTCCCCGCCTGCCGGTCGGGCAGGGATTCCACCTCCCCACTTCCAGAGGCCTTGGTCACTGTTTTCCGTTATGATCAAGACATCAAGGGTTGGATCCATCCTTCGGGTCATACCCTCCACTTTAAGGAGATCACGATTCTTGATATCTCTTCGACAAAAGTCCGGGAGATGATCGAAAGGGGGGAGTCTGTGAGGTATCTCATCCCCAGCGAGGTGGAGGCCTATATACAAGAAAATAGACTTTACAGCCATGAACCAGGTAAGGTTCATGGTAAGTCCTGAACTCGGGTCGTTCAGGAGGCTTTGATATTGGAAACTTATCATTGAAAATTTTTGATATAAAGAAATATTTTTTTGTTGTCATCACTTTTTTTTCTGGTATAATACTTTACTCAAAATTACTCGTTTAGGAGGATATGGCCACCGATTCGAGGACAAAGTCCTTGCTCTGTTTGAAGGCAGCCATTGAAAAGAAGGCTCTGAATCCGGTTCTTCTGGAGTTGAAAGAGATTACTTCCTTCACCGATTACTTTCTTCTCCTGAGCGGTAAGTCAGACCGCCAGGTTCAGGCCATTGCCCAAGCGATTGAGGAGGCCCTCAAAAAGAGGGGGATTCGGCCTCTTGGTCAAGAAGGAACGCTCGGGGGAAAGTGGGTCTTGATGGATTACGAAGATGTGGTGGTCCATATCTTTCTGGAACCGATTCGAAACTTCTATGATCTCGAAGGGCTCTGGCTCGATGCTCCACGAATCGATTTGCCCCGTTAGAAAGCCCTGCCATTTATGGCGGGGATGCTGTGTGATGCTGTCAATGAGTCTATAACTCTTCTTAGAAAAGGCGGAGTTTAAAGCTCCATCCTTTCTAACGGGGTTTACCAAAAAGGGGTGAAGAGTGGTGAAAGGACACTTGGATTTAAAAAAGGGAATGGATAAAAAGACCCTGACACGATTTAAAAAGACCCTTCTTAAAGAAAGGGAACAGATCGTCGGAGAGGTTAAACAGACCTACGAATCTTCAAAAGAGGTGGGGCAAGATGGGATTCAGGACATTGGAGATGAGGCAGCCAATATTTATAACAAACAGATCTTGCTCAGCCTGAATGAGAATGAACGGGTGAGGCTTCAAGAGGTCGACGAATCCCTGGATCGTATTGCGAATAGAACCTATGGTATTTGTGAGGAGTGCGGAGGACCGATCAGTCTCAAACGACTCGAAGTCAGGCCTGTTGCAAAATATTGTGTTCCTTGTTTAACCAAAATGGAGAAAGGAAAGTTATAGGTATGTTAGTTCGGCTACTATTGATCATGATTCTGATCGTGATCTCTCTTTTCTGTTGGATCTCTTTAGAAAACCCTCTCGATATTGAATTTCACTTGTTTGGGGAGACCCTTTCCACGAGCGTTTCCGCCCTCATGATCACCTCCTTTGTGTTGGGTGCCTTGCTGGTCTTCATTAGCACTTTGGCCCGGGATGCCAAACGGGCCATCGAAGGCTACCAGAAGTCCCGCCAAATAAGAAAAGGGCAATCCCTTAAGGAAGAGTTAAATAAAGGGATGGATGACTTTCTTCGAGGGAATCTACCCAAGGCCAAAACCCATTTCGTTGAGGTTTTGAAAAGAGATCCCTCACAGATCGATCTCTATTTCAGACTTTCGGAAATCGCTCTCAAAGAGGGTAATGATGAGGAAGCCCTTTATTGGTTGGAAAGGGCACGGCTGATTGATATGAAGAATGTGGACATTCTTCTCAGTGAGGCTGGGCTATACCAACGGATGAAGCGATTTGACGAGGCCATCCGAACCCTGAACCTCGCCATCGGTTTAGATGAAACGAATCTTAAAGCGTTAAGAAGTTTGAGGGAGATCTGTCTGAACAGTCGAAGGTGGGAGGAGGCCATCCGAATCCAAAAGTCGATTCTTAAATTGACCAAGGGAAAACAGACTGAAGAGGAGGAGACCCTATGCTACTTGGGATTGAAGTATGAACATGCCAGGGAACTCTTAAGCCAAGGGGGCGAAGAAAATCTGGAGAATGCCCTGAAAGAGGCCAAAGAGATCGTTCGAGAAAGGAAGACTTTTCTGCCTGGATTTGTATTGTTGGGCGATATCTACCTCCGGATAGGAAAATGGGCCTCTGCTGGAAAGGTTTGGGGAAAGAGTTTCACCCGATTTAAATCCATCATCTTTATTGTTCGATTGGAGGACCTCTATCTTGACCGGGAGGATCCGAGCACCCTTCTCCGCATTTATCAGAGAGCACTGAGACAGAATCCGAACAACTGGGTGATCGCCTTCTTTTATGCCAAACTCTGTTTGAGATTGGAGATGCTGGATGAAGCCCTTGAGGTCATCAATGAGATCAGTCTAAAGCGAATGGACTTTCCAGCCCTTCACAGGCTTCTGGCAGAGATCTACCTCCATAAAAAGGATTTCGGTCGGGCGGCCCAAGAGTTTGAGAAGACTTTCGAATTGAGCGGTACTTCCTACCTCTCCTTCTCTTGTTCTGCTTGTGAAAGGGAATCGATAGAATGGGTCGCTTACTGTCCGCAATGTCATCAGTGGAGCACGTATACGATCAAAGAAGACGAGAAGACGGTTCGCTTGCCTTCCCCTTCCTTTCCTGAAAGGGCATACTTCCCTTTATCGATACCCGAATAAACCCCGTTAGAAAGGGGTTTCGTTAAGTCATTAGAAATTCAAGGGTAAATTCCTTTCAGTCTATTCTATCTATTTCGGTCTTTTTGAGTTAATTCAGTCACAATTTTGTCACAGTAATCCTCTAACCAAGAGTCATCAGGTAATAAATCGGCACTTCCCTGGTACCCTCCATCCATGGAATGCTTTAAGCATTTTACATAAACTTGAGGATCATCAAGGTAAGTAATTAACGGTCAGGAATAGGGGATTGGATAGTGTCCTAATTGAATACGATTTAAAATCCATTTATGGATTTTGGAGGCAAAATTTTCACATGAAATCCACCATAATCCACAAATGGTGGCGCTGTTCTAATTGGGTTAAGTAAGGGCCAAAAAGTGCCCCTTACCGAACCGAGGGCTGCTGATCTAATTTTTTCAAATTTGCTTAACATTAATGATCCCCAAAAGCATGACAAAAATTGGACATAAATGGTAAATTATTACTATTTTTCAATCATTTTTTAAAAGTCAAAATGATATTTATCTTTAAATTCAAAGCGTTAATACAATCCCATATTATGGTCCGAATATTGCTTATTTTCTGAATATCTTCTCTAACCTTGTATGTATTTTTTTTCTTGATAAAAAAAACTTGACAAATTTTTTAATCTATATATATTTAATTGATTTTCTGTATTATCATTATTATAATGAAAAACGTAATGATCAAAGAAACCGCCAAAACCCTGGAGGGATTTTATGAGCCCTAAAGAAAAAAAGCTTATTGAATTGGCTGAGAAAGTGAAAGAATGGGTTGAGTCTCCTGATGGACAGGAAAAGCTCCGCGAGGCTCTCCGCAATTCTGAGGAGATGACCACTAAATTGCGTCAAGCCTGTAGCGTTGATCCTCGCACCATGAATGATCAAATAAACTTGTAATACATGCCGTAGATGCCTCGATACGAAATATTCCCCTATAGTATCGAAAAGCTAAAAGAACTTTTTTCCACAAAATCCAGAGCTACATCAGCCCTTGTTAAATTAAAGCACCATATTGGTTACTTTGAAGATTATTTCAAAGAGTTGAAGGCCAAAAGTATTCTCATTGAAAATGAATACGTTGATCGGGATTTTCTTGACGATTTTTGTGGGTATTATATACGTTGTTTTGCCGATTACGAACGTAAATGCAAACGCTTCCACTTTTTTGACATTGAAATTACAGACGAGGAGTTCGTATCCCTTTTAAAAGGAAACGAAGGACGATTATCCAAAGATTCGCTCCAGAAGGCATATTTAGGTTTTTTTAGTCATAAAACCACTTCCTCAGACAATAATAGGGAGAACATGCTTAAAAACATATCCTTCGGATGGTAATCGGAGACATTTTCCAGTAACCCGCTCTTATGAAGCAAATCTCTTTGGTATCCCTCTCAAAATAGAAAATACTTTAGCATTCCAAGAGCAAGATCATGTTGTTGCAGCATGTGCAACAAATGCCCTCTGGTCAATGTTCCAAATTACTGGGTTAAATTTCAATCATCCGATTCATTCTCCAATTGAAATTACTAAAATGGCGAGTGCCCTTTCTCCTTTGGATCCAACCAGAACGTTACCGAATGAAGGATTAACAAAGGCACAAATGGCACATACCATTCGTACCGTGGGCTTGGAACCCTACCCAGTAGCCGTTCAGGACGAATATATTTTGAAAAACACGCTGTACGAATATTTGACGGCCAGAATCCCAATGGTACTAATCTTTTTTTTGTACAACGAAAAGGAAAGAAAAATAATAGGTAGGCATGCGGTTACACTAACCGGTTATAGCCTGGGAGCGCAGGAAGCTACACCGTACGGACAAACGGGTTTTCTTTCACGTGCCTCTCGTATTGACAAAATTTATGTCCACGATGACCAAGTTGGGCCATTTGCCCGTATGGTTTTTGATGGCAAAAAAATAGTCTTGGAAGATGAAAAAGATAAATCTGTTGGGATGGATTCTGTCAGTACTTCATGGCAAGACAAAGAAGGTGAAAGGGGCAATATCCGAGCACTACCAGAGTTGGTCTTGATTCCTTTATACCACAAGATTCGTTTACCTTTTTATCTTATAAATGGCATTGTCTCTCTTTTTGACAATTATATCGAAGAGATTAGACGTATAATTCCGATACCGAATAATAGACCTGAATGGGATATACACTTAACAACTGTAAATGATTTAAAAAGAGAAATTCTTGCCTCTGATTTTTTCAAAAACCAGGAATATCGCCTTGAGATTCTGTTAAAAGGGATGCCCAGATTCATCTGGCGGGCAATCGCATGGAATTCGAACATGCGATTGATTGAACTTTTATTTGATGCCACAGACATTGAGCAAGGTCCATTTTTCATCTGCGCCATTGAACACAATAAGCCTTTTTCAGTCATTTTAAGGCAACCACTAAAGGATCCAAACCTAATCGAAGCACTCAGAATTAAACCGCATTGGAAGATTTTGGAGTGGTTTGAAAAAAACCCCTTATTTTAATTTGGACGTACGGTCTGGTTCACCCGTACACATAGATTTTATACCTTAACAGGGTAGAAAAAAGAGTAGTAAAGGGGTATTATATTTGTACATTAAGACGTTATTCCGTTAATACATGGGTTAATGCAGGGATTAATACATGGGTTAAAGAACCCCCCCCTTCAATTTTCATTGACACCCTGTTCTTATCACAAAAAATCACTCATTTTCACCTTGGAATCACATCAATTTTCACAACAGCATTTTGGGATTGATTCGGGTTTTCAGCCCGAAGATCACCCCCCATACTATCCCTGTTCAGATACCACTTCCTTCCTTAACTTTTCATTTCCAAAAATTTCAAAAAAGGTGTATATTACAACCCATATTTGATGAGGACTATTGCCAGTCTATTCAGGACGGCATCGGAGCCTTTTAAGGGGCTTAAAGGTTTTTAGGACAAACATCGCAGCAGTATAAAAAATAATGTTAGGCAGGAGAAAAGAAAATGAACGGAAGATTATACAGAGCAGTAACTCATCCAGAAGGATGGGGCGGACTTCCAGACTATGAAATTCGAGATGGGAAATTCTATCGGACTGTCTCTCATCCTAAAGGCTGGTCAGGGCTTCCGGATTACGAAATTCGGAGTGAGGGTAAGGTCTACAGAACTGTCTCGCATCCTATTGGATGGGGTGGATTACCTGATTACGAGTTTCGTCAAGAAGGGAAACTGTATAGAACAGTATCACATCCCGCTGGATGGGGCGGGTTGCCGGACTACGAAATTCGATAATAGATTCGTCCAACCAAAGGGCCAGTGGGTGGCTTATAGCCACCGCTGACCTAAATCGTTCGATAGGAGGATGTGAAAATGAACTACTGGCGAATGCAGTTGCATCCCAATGAGGCGGAACGTGCGGCTTATTACGCATCGGAGAGTCTATCGGCCGGTTTCATTGGGTTGGATTTCGAAACGGATGTTGGAGACCTGCTTGCTGACGAAGACCAGAATATTTTGGATACGCAAAAAGACTATGTCGCCTTTGCTAAGGAAATGGCAAAGGGTGATAAGGTCCTCGTAATTGTGCATCATTTTCCGTTTGCGGTGGTTACGGTTGACGGAGATTACAATTACATTAGAAGAACAGAACCAAAGCTGGGGGTTTGGTTTCGACATTTCAGGAGAGTGAAGGACATCACCTATTTTGCTGACTACAACACGAACGCAAAATCATGGGAACAATACGTTATGACGGACACTATTTCCATATTAAGAGATCCAAACTCCAAATCATATAAACTAATTGAAGAGATGAGTAGGGCAACATAACCATCGGCTCCACCGGATCGCCGATAAATCCGGCTTCCGGTGAGCCGTGACGTTGAGGCTGTAGAAAAAGTCCTGAAAGCATGGTAATATCGCCATATTCTTGATAGAGTGGTACTAAGAGACCGCTTAGTAAGAAGAGGAGAGATATGGCGAGATACAAAGAGTATGATTATTCACAGGGGAAGTTCATACCGATTCACTTTGATCGGCAGATCTTGCCCGGGACTTTTGAGTACAGCCTTCATTACCTCATCGACAACGAGATAGACCTCTCCATCTTTGATGCCCGGTACCGAAACGACGAGACCGGGGCTCCTGCCTATGATCCTGCGATTCTTTTAAAGATCATTCTCTATGCTTACTCACGAGGGATCACCTACAGCCGTAAGATAGCGCAGTGCTGCCGGGAGAACGTTATTTTCATGGCGTTGTCGGCAAACACAGAGCCTCACTTTACGACGATCGCAGAGTTCATCTCGACCTCGGGCCAGGAGATCATTCATCTCTTTCTTGAAGTATTATTGATCTGTGACGAGATGGGATTGGTTGGCAAAGAGATGTTTGCGGTGGATGGTTGCAAGCTGCCATCCAATGCTTCGAAGGAATGGAGCGGGACGAGAGGAGAGCTGGAGAGGAAAAAAAAGAGGATGGAGAAGGCGATTCGTCAGATGGTGAAGCGGCATCGGGAAATGGATCTGACCGAGACGAACAGGGGCATCGTTGAACAAGAGGAGCAATATGTAGATACTCTGAAGAAGAAGGTAAAGAAGATAAAGGCATGGCTACGGGACAACGAGGACAAACCCGGCAAGACCGGTAAGCCCCTGAAGAGCAACATCACGGACAATGAGAGCGCCAAGATGAAGACCTCTCACGGGGTGATCCAGGGGTACGATGGGGTAGCGGTGGTAGACGGGAAGCATCAGATCATCGTGCATGCCGAAGTCTTTGGGGCGGCACAGGAGCATGATCTGCTTATTCCTATGATAGAGGGGACGAGGGAGAACTTCGAGGCAATCGGCAATAAACAGGATGTATTCGAAAAAGCGAAGCTCACAGCCGACAGCGGATTTCATACCGAGGCGAACATGAAGGAGGTCATGGGGCAGGGGATTGATGCGTATATTGCGGACACACAATTTCGGAAACGGGATCCCCGGTTTTCGGACGTTGACAAATACAAAGAGCGATTCAGAAAAGACAGGGCCGAGTACTATGGAGTGGCCAACCTCTACAGGCCGCACAGGGATTTTACGATCAGCGAAGACAAGACTCACTGCATCTGTCCTGCGGGCAAGCGTCTTTACCGCAATGGGGGCAATGTGGTGGTGAATGGCCAGCGGGCCATCAAGTTTCATGGGAGAAAGACCGACTGCCGGATCTGCGAACTGAGGGAGAGATGTTTGAGACATCCGGACAGGACGGAAGCAAGACAGGTGTACTTTTTTCAGGGGAGTGTGGGGTCCAAGCCGGAGACGTTCACACAGAAGATGAAACGCAAGATCGATTCGATCAGAGGTCGTCTGATCTACAATAGAAGACTCGGGACAGCGGAGCCTCCGTTTGCCCATATCTGTTCCATATTGGGGTTGGATAGATTCACCTTGCGGGGAAAACCAAAGGTGAACACGCAATGGTTGTTCTACTGTATTGTGCATAACCTGACAAAGGTCCACAGATATGGAGAGGGGCTTGCCTGAATGGATTGATGGGTGGGTATCGGGGTGTGAGCTATATCATGGGAATAAGAATACTGCATCAAGGAATACGAAAGTTTCACCGAGAGACGATGATAATTTCTTATTTTCTATCCAGGTGAAGGAACACTTTTTAAAAAACTGACTTTTTCTACAGGCTCGTTCGCTAAAGCTTATGATCTGCAAATTATGTGATGAAAATAAGAAACTAATTAAATCCCACATCATTCCTGAAGGATTTTTTCGACCTTTAAGATCAGGAAATATGGTTCCTGAAATCCATTCAAACAAAAACGGTGTGTTTCCCAAAAAGTCTCCAGTTGGCATTTATGATAAAGCTATTTTGTGTGAAAAATGTGATAAATATCTTGGAGTGTGGGATGGCTATGCCCAGAAACTATTGATTCAGGATTTTTCTGAAGAATTGGCGGTGCAAAATGGGAAAAATAAGGCGGCATATAGGATTGATAGATACGACTATAAGCAACTAAAGTTGTTCTTTTTATCTGTTTTATGGCGTGCTTCAATTTCATCACAATTATTTTATAGTAAAATACAAATTGGGCCACATGAAAACATACTTAAGGAAATGATTGCCAGGGAGAACCCGGGGGAACCTTTTGATTATGCCGTTACATTAGCAAAATTTAGTGATCCACGTGTAAATGCTATATTAGATCCTCATAAAACAAGGTTTGATGGGATCAATTATTGTCAATTTTATATCACAGGCTTTGTTTTATACATTAAGGTTGATAAGAGGGAGCCGCCTGATTTCCTAAAGGAATTGTGCTTAAAAAAAGAACCACCATTTTGGATTATATTAAGAGACTTGAATAAGAGTAAAGATGGGAAAATCATAAAGGAAATTGCATCAAAAGCTATTAACCATCATTAGCGAACAAACGCCTTCACTCAGACAGAAAAGCCGTGGCATTTATTTTTTAGTAAAAAAGAAAATCTAAAACTCTCTCTTGCGTATGACCAGTTGGCTTTTCCGCAATTTAGACGTAACCATCCCTCCGATTCTCCCATCTTATTGACACCTCTTTCCTAATTTGGTACTCTCTCATTGAAACTAAGGCCATCCATTATTAACCTTTAACCCAAAGGTGGATATATGGTCTGGAGATGAATTTAGACCCCATTTCTGAAAAGGGAATGGGGTTTTGTTTAGGATTATAATGAGATGAAAGGAGGGAAGGAATGATGTGCTTCGCTACACAGAAAAGCGGGTGTCAGTTCCCTGATAAATTGAAGGGGAAACCAACAAACTGCACTCCCAAACAAATTAAAGAGTGTCATGGTTCTGCAAGAAAGCACCCTTGCATTCCCAAGAAGAACAAAAGAGATAGCTAAGGCCATTAACATTCTATCCTCTGGTCAGATACTCAATATTTAGTGCCGGATTTTAGAGGCACTCCCCCCCAATTCTCCTTGACATCCCGTTTCTAATTTAATACACTCCAACTGAAACCGAGGCCATCCGTTATTAACCTTCACCCCTTAGGTGGTTATATGGTTTGGAGATGACTGTATACCCCATTTCTGAAAAGAGAATAGGGTTTTTTCATTCACTAATGTTTAATATCTATAGACCAACGAGAATTGAGTGGTAATTTTTAAACTGCCAAATCCTCAAAAGGAGGGTACAATAATGCTTAAAAAAAAGTTAATTTTAGGGGTTTTTTTGTTAGTTTTCATCCTTCTCTCTGGTTGCATGAGTGCCGCTCAGCATCAACGAAGTCTTTCCTCGACCCAAGAGCGAGAAATGACTCTCGGAATTGTTCAGAAAGAAATCCGGGTTGGAATGTCACAAGCTGACGTGGCAACTGCTTTGGGTTCACCTAACATTGTGACAAAAGATAGTAGCGATAAAGAGACTTGGATTTATGATAAAATGGCGACTGAGGCATCATACTCCAAAAGTCATGGATACGGAACAATCTTGCTACTTGGTTTTTCCAAAGACGCAGGGGCAGTAAGCGCAACTCAGAAAACCTTAACAGTGGTCATCAAATTCAATGAAAAGAATTTGGTAGAATCATTCTCCTACCATGCCAGTAAATTTTAAATTTGGGAGGACAACTATGAAAAGGAGCTACATTGTACTGGTATTTTTAATCCTATTTATATTTGGTTGTGCGACAACCGGCCCTCCACCTAAGACACAACTTCAGATACGTGAGTTTCAGACTCGCTCATATGAGACTAATGATGTAAAGATGGTAATGAAGGCGATGCTTAACGTCCTTCAAGATGATGGATTTATTGCCAAAAATGCAAATGTTGATCTTGGCCTCATTACTGCCACAAAGGAGATTGATGTGGAAAGTAAAGGGGAGGCATTCTTTTTAGCATTGCTTGCTGGGAGAGATGCTCGGTGGAAAAAGAACTCTATTATAGAATGCTCAAGTAATATAAGCGAGCTTGGAAAGTTAACTCGTGTGCGTATTAATTTCCAAATGAAAATCATGAACAATAAAGGAGAAGTTGTGGATGTTAAGCAAATTGAAGACCTGACATTTTACGAGGAATTCTTTTCCAAAGTAGATAAAGGAATTTTTATTGAAAAGGAAATCTATCAAAGCAAGGGATCAGAAAAGAAGAAAACCAGTATTTACAGTTTTGAAGAGATAAAAGAGTGGCATAACAAAGTAAAAGATCGGGAATGGAAAATAATTAGTGAGAGTGAAGGTATTACTTATTGTTACGATTCAAAAAACATTAGCTATTCATCTACAGGTATTGTTAGGGTGTATACGTTAGCAACATATGAAAGTAAAAATTCTATAAATGATAAGATTAATCACTATCGACAACTTGGGTTATCTACAAAGGGTTATGAGAATCTTTATGGTACTCTGACATTACAGGAGATAAACTGTACTAATAAAATGTATCTACCGATTTTCTTTATGGATTATGACAAAAATCGTAACCCATTGAATCAGTCCTATGATTTATCAAGCAATGGTTGGAGTGAGATACCTTCAATAATGCCAACGCTTGAAAAACTCCATAAGGTTCTATGTCCAGGGGTAAAGTAAAGAATTATCCGTGGTAAACGACCATTTCTTTCTATAGATGAAGTCAAAAGCAATCTAAAGAAACGAGGTTAACATGGCAATCCCCCCTGACTCCAATCAACTCGTTTCCTTTAAAGAACTCCTTATTTCCCAAGTGGCAAATCAGAGATAGAAAAAAATATTCATAAGGTGAGTTAGATGATTACTCCAAAAGAGTATATAGAAGATATAAAAAACAGGCAAATCAATTCGGATAAAGAATTTATACTGGATTCTCTTACTGGGGCGATAGACAGATTACAAAAGGCATTCCCAAGATATGGAAGCTTTCTAATGGAGTTTGTGCAGAATGCAGATGATGCTAAAAGCCGATCCCTCAAAATCGAAATACTACAAGACACCATAAAAATATCAAATAGCGGACTTGTATTCTCCGAAGAAGATGTCAAAAGCATCTGTAAGGTTGGACGTTCTTCAAAGACCCCAAAAGACTATATTGGTTACTTAGGCGTGGGATTTAAGGCGGTTTTCATTATATCTGGATGTCCGCAAATCTATTCAGGCGGTTTTCAATTCAAATTCGATAAAGCCTCATGGCCAGATTCGGAACATATCCCCTGGCAAGTAATCCCTGTATGGATTGATAATTCAAATGTGGATTTTTCGGAATTTAAAACCATTTTCGTTTTACCTCTTAAAGCCCCTAACCTGATAGAAAAACTTAGAGAAGAAGTGAATCCAGAGCATTTGAGCAATAGGATTTTACTTTTTTTACGGAACATCGAAAAAATTGAGATAATAGATATTGAGCAAGATTCTAAAAGGAAAATTAAAAAATCTGAATTTTCCAGGACATCAGAGTATGAAATTTACAAAATAGAAGAATATGAAAATGACATCTTGAAAGGTAACGACCTCTGGTTAATCTTTAGATCAACTTGCGATGTGCCAAATGATGTCAAGGAAGATTACCTGACTAAAGAATGGGAAAGAGAAAACGTAGAAAAAAGAGAAATACTGGTTGCTTTTAAATTAGATGACGAGAATAATCTTATACGAGAAGAAAAAGGCACAGCCCACATAGGGGTCTTTAGCTTCTTGCCCTTAAAGGAAATACCAAGTGGGTTGAATTTTCTTTTACAAGGAGACTTCTTGACAACCCCAGGGAGGGGTGAGTTAGCCCGTAAGTGCTTATGGAATGATTGGCTTGCTGACGAAATATATAATTTGATTATTAAGAAATGCATACCAATATTCCTAAATCACGACAACTGGAAAATGAATGTCACAGGAATTCTTTATTCCTTAGAAGGTGGCCATGAACTGTTTGAGGGGCATATAAAAACACCATTAAATAAATACCTTGAAACTAATGCTACTTTGATTGCCGAAGATGGTACACCATCAAAAAACGAAGAATTAATATCGGTAAGGGAAGAAATCAGAGAATTATTAACAGATGACGATTTAAGAGTAATATATCCGAAGAAAAAAATACTTCACAAAGAGTGCAAAAATCATCCAAGCTTATATTTGGAAAAAGCACCCCAAGATATCTATTACTTCATTATATCATCGGAAAGTGAAACATTAATAGAACTAAAGGCAAAAGGAAAAGAAATCGAATGGTTCAAGAAGCTTTATTCCATGCTTGTAGAGAAATATTCCCATGATTATTTCCGAGCCTATTATTCCCACTATAATGTAGCCCATGATGATTTCTGGAACAGTATGCAAAATCTTTCGAGACCTATCATACTGACAAATAATTACAAGGTGGCAAAAGTTGAAAATTGTTACATTAATCCAAAAAAAATTCGGATTCCAGATCAATTAAAGCAGGAGTTCAATTTAGTTCATCCACAGCTTGTAAAGGATGAAAAATTTGAAGAATTTAGACGGAAATTGAACGAGGTAAGATATCACTATGCCCGCCATACTAAAAAAGTAATAAGAGAACTAACAGAAGAAGACATTAAGGATGCTCTAAGAAAAAAAGAAACTCTCGAAATGAATAATGATAAATGGAATGAATTGTCAGAAAAAGGAAGAATAGATAAGATCAGAGAGATTAAAAGGTTGTGGCATGATGATCTTGTTTCATTGGAGGAGTATAATTATCTAACATTGAAGAGTAAAGGAGGGAAATGGGAAGAACCTAATAGCCTCATTTTTCCAAAGGAATACAAGCCAGAGCACAGTATCGAAACCTTGGTCGAGAAGGGGATACTCGATTGGCCTTTAAAATTTATAAGCTCAGAATTTATAGACAAGAACGATGATGATGAAATTAGAAGATGGCATAACTTTTTTGAGGAATTAGGGGTAGATAATATAGTCGAAAGCGAGAAGAACAAAATTGTCCAGCGTATTGCCGTCCTGACAGCATTGGAATACGAAAGGAGAAACGGAAGATTACCACGAGAATTAGGTGAATCAGAAAAGAGTGGATACGACATAGAATCAAAATCAGAAAGTGAGGAGAGATGTATTGAAGTAAAGGGGGCAAGCGATTCTTCTTACGATATATTTCTGACGGTAAATGAATTTAGGGTTCTCCGAGACAAGAAAGATAAATATTTTGTTTACGTCATTACAGACGCTCTTAGAGAACCGCTTTTACATTCCAGCCGAGGTATCAAGCTTCTTGAAATTACGGATACAAAGATAATTATCCCATTTAATAAATGGGTAGAGGAAGCCAAGGATGATGAATTCAAACCGTAGATACAAACTCTAATTGAGAAGGGAATATTCACCAAAGAGGAGTTTGTGGAGATGGTGAGGGTGGTGGACGAAGAGATAAAGAGTAAAAGGACTTGAGGAAATCGGAATTTTGATTTCTTTGGAAGAACCGAGCAAGCACATGCGGACAGTTACGGAGATTGTTAGCTATGAATAAAAAGGTGATAAGAATGCCTATCAAGGCTTACCAACGCTGGAAGAATTTTGTTGGCAAATATGGCGTGCCATGTATGATTTCAAACCGTTGGTTGAGCTTTCCGGAAGAATCTGCTGGTCATTTCCAGGCAGGTGAGTTCATACGTATTGATGTTATGACCCTGGATTCAAATGAAAAGCCACGCAGGTTGTGCGAGTTAGTTGTCACCAGGGAAGATTTGGTCCGTGTTATCAATATGGTAAAAGAGAAGTGATTCAACAACTTCCTGTTTGAAAGATCGTTGCAAAAGACCAGTGGTCAAATGGAGGTAATTGAATGGGCAAGTATTATGAAGTCAAAGGAAAAAATTCAGAAAAGATTTTGGAGGAAATGACTAACCTTGAGGCTGATGTGGGTTCTCCAGTTCTTGAAATGCAGAAGGCTGCAATAGCAGTAAGAGTCGCAGGCCAGATACATGATGCCATCGCTAAGGCAACGGAGGACTTCATAAGGATGACTGGCGAACTGGCAAGGAAAACTGATGACCTAAAAGGTTCAATTGATCAATTCCGAAAGTCCACCGAGCGGAGTTCCAAAGCCCTTAACTGGTTTACATTGGTTATAGCTGCAACAGGTCTGCTAAATCTTGGCCTGCTCATATATAGAGCCATATGTCCTTAGAGGATAGAGCAGGGCTGGTGATGTTCTCATAATCCGTGATAAGAAATTGGCTTCGGTCTACATAAAGAACTGGCAGGAGCATGCTCAACATTCGGAGATCTAAAAAAGAGTATGTCACAAATCTGTCACAAATCACTCAAGAAGAGATTAGGTAATTTTTCTAACATGCTGAAATCATTGATGGAGACGATGAGTTTTTTTCTACTGCCCCCACAATGCCGCTGTTGTGAAAAATTTTTAGACGTGGGACAACAGGGAATTTGTTCGGACTGCCTTACGGAAATCCACTGGATCGAACCTCCATTCTGTTCAGTGTGTGGAACCCCCTTTGTCTCCCAAGAAGTCAGAAGCCATCCATGTAGTAGTTGTTTGACCAAGAGAAAATATTTTACAATGGCTCGGGCCTTGGGAGCCTATCATGGTTCTCTCCAGGAAACGATCCATCGATGGAAATATAAGGGGAAGGCCACCTTAACCCCTTTCTTGGGGCAATGGATGACAGAAGGGCTCTACCGTTATTGGGATCCCAAGCGTTTGGATCTCCTGATCCCTGTGCCGTTGCATAAACAGCGATTAAGAGAACGGGGGTTCAATCAAGCCCTCCTCCTCGTAAAAGAGTTAAGCCATCGAACAGGGATCCCTTACCGAAAGAGGATCCTTCAAAAAGTAAGGCCCACACTCCCTCAAGTCAATCTCAGTGGTGTTGAGAGGGAGAAGGGAGTAAGAGGGTCTTTCGAAATTGTCAGAAAGGAAGAGTTGGAGGAAAAAACAATCCTTCTGGTGGATGATGTGTACACAACCGGTGCCACGGTCAATGAATGTTCGAAAGTGTTGCTGGCTGCTGGGGCAGAAAGAGTGGATGTCTTCACCTTAGCCCATGCCCTAAAAACATCATAAATGCAAGGGTTCCAGGGATCAAGGGGTCCAGGGGTCAAGTGAACCGATTAAGACTTTAGGTCAAGAGGCAATGACTCTATATCACAATGACACCCAAACATTCTCAGAGAATGAAACACTTGAACCCATGAACCCTCGAATCCTCGAACCCTTCTGAGAGAGGTTTTGAAGAAACAGATGGCTCGTACAAAAAAGTGGTCCATTCTTTGGATATTGATCCCGATCGTCGTGATGGGGATGATCGGCCTACTCTTAATCCATTATTTCCTCGATCCTGACCTTTATAGAAACGTCATTCAGGAATCATTGGCTGCCACTCTGGGTAGGGAAGTCTCCATTGGTAAGGCAAAGATAAGTGTGTGGGGGGGCGTCGGCATTGCCTTTGAAGAATTTCGAATAAAGGATCGCTCTCTGACCTTCGACCTCCTTCGGTCTAAAAGGCTGATCTTGAAGGTGAAGCTTCTTCCCCTTCTTAGAAGAGAAATCAAGTGGAAGCGCATCGTTTTCGAGCAGCCCACTCTCCATCTCCAAAGGGAAAAGAATGGGCGGTTCAATATATATGATGGACCCTTGACCACAGAGGGGTTGAAGGCTTCAGAGCAGAAGATGATCCAAACCCTCTCCACCCTCTTCGGGGGGTCTTTCACCCTTCGAGATGGAGAGATCTCCTTCTCGGATGAGAGTCTTAGCGGCTCGCCTCTAATCACGAGAATCCGATCTTTCAATCTTCAAATCTCGAAGGTCTCTTATGGTAAACCTTTTCCATTTCAGATGAATGGAAAAATCAGCCATTCCAAAAAAGAAGGCCAGTTCTCCATCGCTGGGACAATTCAGAATCTCCCCGAGGACATGGATCTCTCCAAAGGAAGGTTGGAAGCAGAGGTGAAGCTCAAAGGAATTGAGACCTATCATTTCTGGCCATATCTTAAAACGTTGCTCCCCATGAAAACGATTTCAGGGACCCTTGACCTGAATGCTCATTATCAAGGGACCATCTCCGGAACGTTCAAAACCTCTGCCAGGATCAAGTTCAGGGATGTGGTCTATGACCATCCACAAGTTTTTGCACACATTCTAACCCCAAAGTGGCTAAACATTATTCTCGATGTAGATTATGATTTGAAAGAGATTAAGGTCCCTCGCCTCTCTCTCGAACTGCCAGAGATAGAAGTTAAAGCAAAAGGGAAGATCTATGGGATTGGAACGAAGGAGATGGGCATGGAAGCCGAGGCCCAGAGTGGCTCGTTCGATCTTTCAGAGGGGAAAAAATTCATTCCCTATCGGATCATCACCCCAGATGTCTCAGATTCGCTTTCCCGTGCAGAAGGAAATGGTTCTGTCCAGATCGTTTCTGTCAAGCTCTCAGGGAAAATGCCTGAGATTGAACACTGTGATCAAATGAAATACGCCCATACGCTCTCTGTTGAGATGAAGATTAACAAGGCCCGAGTGAAGTTCCCTTGGAACCTTCCGGCACTGGAAGACCTCAAGGGCCACCTTTTTTTTAAAGAAGGGAACCTGAACCTGAGCGAGGTGGAAGGAAGGCTTCTCCATTCCTCCATTGATCGGGCAAATGGAACCTTCTATTATCTTCTCTTTGTCCCGACTCTCCAGATTTATAGCGAAGGAAGATTAAATTTAACGGACCTCCCTTCCCTGATGAAGATAGGGGAATCAAAGAGGGGGTTGTCTGAAACCCTCTCACCCATGACCTCCCTTACAGGAACGGCACAATATCAGCTTTCTGCGAAAGGAGAGTTGAAACCTCCGTTTCATTTTCAGCATCAAGGAGTGTACCACCTTTCTAAGGTTCGTTTTACACATTCTCAGATTCCCTTCCCTATCCTGATCGGAGAAGGGAAAATAGATCTTTCCAATGAGAACCTTCAGTGGTCTGGAGCAAAGGTAGAATTTGGTCATTCATCACTGCTGATGAATGGATCATGGAGGCGCGGTGAAAAGTCTGAACCTTTTGAGATGATCGTTAGAGGTAGGGTGGATCTAAAAAACTTATTGAGTCTTTCTCAATCTCCCATCTTTCCGGAAGAAATAAAATTGAAGGCAACGGAGATTGAAAGTCTTTCAGGAACAGGTCAATTTTCGTTCAAAGCCCGGAGACCAGCAGGCCATCGATCTCTTTCCTATGAAGGGGAATTCATGCCTAAGGACGTCTATCTTCTTCCAAAAGGAATCTCCTCCCCACTTATTTTTAGAGACGGGATTCTCTCATTCTCTAACCTCGGTGTGATTTTTTCAAAGATGAGAGTTCAATCCGGAAATTCTTCTCTGACATTGGATGGGTCTATTAAAGAAGGGAATCTGAACCTCTCCACTTCGGGATCGATCAATTTGAAAACTCTCCATTCCCTTCTTCAATCGCCTCTCATCTCAGATCGGATAGGATCACAGATGGATGAGATTCAAGAACTTAACGGAGGAGTAGATGTTCGTGTGAAATGGTTCGGGAAGACGGGGGAATGGATCAGTGCTTTAAGGGAAGGAGAGATCCGATTGAGAGGGGTCTCTTTTCACCATCGGAAGATTCCTGTCCCCATCTCCCATATTGAAGGGGCTTTCCTTTTTTCCCCCGAACAGGTTCGATTCGATGAGCTGAAAGGAAAGTTGAGGGATTCGCCCATCGTTTTGTCAGGTTCAATATCACGAACTGGGCAACGAGTGGGATCGGGCAAGGTAGTCTCATTTCAACTCTCCTCCTCTCAATTGGACCTCGATCCGCTCTTTCCAAAGAGAGAAGAACCTATTTCAGCTTCGTTCGAAAAGCTCAGTGATTGGCTTTCAAATTGGTCCTTCGATGGCAAAGTAAATATTGACCAAGGAAAGTATCGAGCTCTTCACTATCAAGATTTGAAGGCTGAGATGAAGACAGCCGATGGAAAATTGCTTATCCATCCCTTTCAAATCAAAGCAGATGGAGGTGACGTCTGGGGCGAGGGATGGATACAACCCACAGAGAAGGGGATAAGATTTGAGATCAAACCCCGCATCTCTAATATGGAGGCCAAGGCTTTTCTCCGAACCGTTCTTCAAAAGGGTGAGGAAGAGAAGGTAATTGTGTCTGGGAGGATCTACATCGACAAGGTGGAGTTAAGGGGAGAGGGAGAAAATTTTCAAAAGGTGAAGGGGTCACTCAATGGGGGGGTGAGGCTGGAGATAGAGGAAGGGGTAATCGAACGATTTAATATCCTCTCTAAAATCTTCTCCATCCTGAATGTCTCCCAGTTACTCAAGGGAAGATTGCCAGATTTGAAGACCAAGGGGCTCCCTTTTCACCAGATCATGGCCAATATTTATGTCAAGGATGGCATCGCATCCACAGATGATTTCGTGGTCGATAGCGATGCCATGAAAATCACCTTGATTGGAAAGGTCGATCTGGGTAAGAACCAGATCGATGCAAGGATAGGGGTTCATCCCTTGGTTACTCTCGATACGGTGCTGAGTAAGATCCCCATTGTTGGTTACGTCCTCACGGGTAAGGAGAAGGGCTTCCTTTCCTTTATTTATGAGGTAAGTGGAGATCTGGATGATCCGAAGGTTGAGGCCATCCCTATTAAAAGCCTGGGACAGGGCTTTTGGGGAATTATCCGGCGCCTGCTGGAAACGCCCCTAAGACCATTCCAAAAGCCCACTCCGCCTTAACCCCCCTTCATCCCCCCTTAAGTTAAGGGGGGAATTGAGGGGGGTTACAAATAATTTTTTTCACAAATTCAATTTTTCCCTTGACACAAACAATATCTTGTTGTAATCATCATAAATCATACTAAATATAGCCCTTCTAACCTGCCTTCCGAAGGCGAGAAGGCTTACCATTCAAATCTTCCAAACATAAGGTGGGGAATAAAATGTCAACTGTGATCGAGATAAAAGGGGATCGTCAGGTATTTAAGGATGATTTTGAAACCACAGATATGGCTCTCTTTGTCCGTACCTCTGACGAATCGATGCACGATTGGAATCGCCAGAGAATTGTGGATGCCCTCATTCGGGAGACCTATGTCGACCTGGATACGGCAAAGGAGATTGCTCGGGACGTGGAGGATTTAATCGCCACCTCCAAGATCAAGATGATCACTGCACCCCTCGTCCGCGAACTGGTGGATGCTAAACTGATCGAAAGAGGTCTTGAACAGGCTCGTAAGATGCACACCCGTTTAGGAATGCCTCTCTTCGATGTAGACCAGCTCATCCTCCATCCGAATAAGGAGAATGCCAACGTTCCTCACGGGCCTGAGGCCACGAATCTCACCCTTGCCGAAAGGATTAAGAAGGAATTTGCCCTGCTCTCTGTCTTTTCTCAGGAGGTCGCCGATGCCCATATGCGTGGAGATATCCATCTCCACGATCTGGGTTTCGTGGATCGGCCTTACTGTAGCGGACAATCCCTCGAATACATCAAACGCTTCGGCCTCAGTCTTCCCAACTCGATTGCTATGGCCAAGCCCGCCAAACATCCTGAGGTATTGCTCGCCCATATGGTGAAGTTTGCTGCAGCTCTCCAGAGCCATTTTGCTGGAGCGATTGGTTGGGACTCTGTCAATCTCTTTTTCGCGCCCTACCTCACGGGGATGTCAGATAGAGAATTAGAACAACTGGCTCAGATGATGATCTTTGAATTTTCCCAACAGGCTGTAGCCAGAGGGGGTCAAGCGATCTTTACTGATCTCAATCTCTATTGGGAGGTTCCTAAGCACTTTGAGGATGTTCCTGCGATCGGACCGGGCGGCGAATTGACGGGAAAGACTTACAGTGACTATATGAAGGAATCGCAACGCTTTGTCTGGGCTCTCTTCGACGTTTTCCAGGAGGGGGATGGATCCGGAAGACCCTTCTTCTTCCCCAAGCCGCTGGTCCATATCACCGAGAAATTTTTTAAGACTCCCGGCCATATGGATTTTCTCCATCATATCTGTGACGTGGCATCCGAAAAGGGCAACACCTATTTCGTCTTTGACCGCGGGGAGACGGCCAAGATCTCTGAATGCTGCCGCCTCAGTTTCAAACTGGAAAACACCGACTTAGAGGATGCTAAACAGCCCTGGAAGATGCGGTATTGCGCCCTCCAGAATGTCACACTCAACCTTCCAAGAGTCGCTTACCTTTCGAAAGGAGAGGACACTCAGCTCTTTTCCAAAATTGCCGAGTTCATCGAGATAGCTGTGAAGGCCCATCTGGAAAAGAAGGGTTTCATTGAAAAACTTCTCTCCTTAGGGGAAAAGGGACCGCTGGCTCTCCTGGCCATGGATCGGGATGGATCTCCTTATCTGAGGATGCATCGAGCCACTTTTTTGATCGGTATGGTGGGCCTCAATGAACTCGTTCAGATTCACACCGGCCAGGAGATGCATCAATCAAAACAGGCCTTCAAATTCGGACTGAAGGTGATCGCCCATATGAAACTATTGGTGGAGAAGTTCAGCCAACGTTATGACATGCGTTTCGTTCTGGAACAGACCCCAGCGGAATCGACTGCCTATCGCCTTGCTAAATTGGATCTCAAATATCACTCACCGAAGTCGGGTTACATTGTGAAAGGAGATATCTCAAGGGGGGAAGTCTATTATACGAACTCAACCTATTTGAACAATGCTGCGGTGCTGAACCCTATTGAGCGGGTGAGACAGGAAGGACTCTTCCACCCTCTGATCGAAGGAGGTGCATTGACCCATATCTGGCTGGGCGAGGCGAGACCTTCTAAGTTGTCACTGGCCAATTTTGTGATCAAAACTTTCCAAAAGACTCAAAATGACCAGATCGCCTTCTCGCCAGAGTTCACCACTTGTAACCTCTGCCATCGGACGAGCCGGGGGATTCGCCCCTCGTGTGTTTACTGCGGATCGGAGGATGTCGACGGCATCACCCGGATCACCGGCTACTTCACCAAAATCTCAAGTTGGAATAAAGGAAAAATTGGAGAACTTCGAAACCGGTATCGGAACCAGGCCTTCATGGAAGAGAAGGCAGAAGGGATCGAGCTGAAAGCAGGATAAACTCTGAAAAAATGCCAAATTTCAAATTTCAAATTATAAGATAAAAAAGTTTTAATTTAATTTGAACTTTGGATTTCATTTGGCATTTGCCTGCCTGCCGGTAGGCAGGGATTTTGACATTTGAAATTTAGGTTCTATGGAGGAGGGAATGGGATCAATAAAAATCTTCATCAAAGCGAAATGTCCCAAATGTCCAGCAGTCAAGGACATAGGAACGGAGTTAAAGAAGGAGGGAGTCCCGGTTTTTAATTACGATTTGGACACCATCGATGGCCTGGCTGAGGCCTCCTTTTACAGCGTCCTCTCCACCCCTTCCATCATCATCGAGGATGAGGAGGAGAGAGAGGTTAAAAGTTGGAGAGGAGTGGTTCCGACCCTTCAAGAGGTAAAGGAACACCTCTTCGGAGGTCTTTCCTGAACCAAAATCTCTTTCTGTCTTTAAGCAAATCTCTGTCTGCCGACAGGTAGAGATGAACATCGAGATCAAAGGATTTTTAGAGACCTCCTTTGTGGATTGGACAGGAAAAATTTGCTCTGTTCTCTTCCTTCCTTATTGCAACTTTCGGTGTCCATACTGCCATAACCACCCCCTCATTTTTCATCCGGAGCAGTATCTTTCGATTCAATTTGAAGAGATTCTCGTTCGCCTTCGCTCTTTTGAGGATTGGATCGACGGGGTTTGCCTCACAGGAGGAGAGCCTTCCCTTCATGCAGATCTTCCTTTCCTGATCCGAGAGATAAAACGAAATCGTTTCTTGGTCAAACTCGATACCAATGGTTCAAACCCACAGGTTTTAGAGAATCTGATCGAAGCAAGAGAGATCGACTTTGTCTCCATGGATGTGAAGGCACCCTTAGATCCCTTTAGTTATCGGCGCTCGATCGGCCTCCCCATCGACCTCAACCCCATTTTAAGGTCGATTGAAATCCTGAAAAGAGGAGAGGTGGAGTATGAATTCAGGATGACCGTCGTTCCCGGACTTCACCTAAAAGAAGATATCCAAAATCTGGGTTCTCAATTGAGAGCTGGCAAAAGATTCGTTCTACAGAACTTCAATCCTGAGAATCCATTAGATCCTTCTTTAAAAGACATCCTCCCTTATGATCCAAAGGTATTGAAGGAGATGGAAAGAGAAGTTCAAAAGATGGTATAATGGAAATTAAAAATATGAACCCATCTTCCCCAAAAGAATTCAAGATGAAAATCGAAATGTTGGAGAAAGAACTCACCGAGAAGAGCCAAGAAAGAGACCTATATGCCAAGGAACTGCAGGTCTTGTGGAATCTTTATCGGGAGAAGGTAAAGGAGGACGCCAAGAAGATTGCGGAGAGAGTGAGGGAAATTGTGGCCGAGACGCGTTTCCCTAATGAGAATTTTCAACCCAATGGAGATTTGACAGTAAGTATCGGGGTGGGAACATTCTCCCCTTCCATTTCAACCCTCACGGATTTGATTCGTGAGGCGGACAATGCTCTTTACCGGGCCAAGGGGGCAGGCCGTAATCGGGTAGAGGGATAAAATGAAGACGATTATCGTCACAGCAGGAGTGATCATTGAACAGGGGAAAATCCTCGTTACCCAGAGAAAAGAGGATTCCTACCAAGGCCTTCTCTGGGAATTTCCGGGGGGGAAGGTGAAGGAGGGGGAAGAGCCGAGAGGAGCCTTGCGAAGAGAGCTGAAAGAGGAATTGGATATCGAGGTGGAGGTGGGAGTGATTTTTGAGGCTGTTTACCATCCCTATCCAATATACCCCATCCTTCTCCTAATTTACCATTGCCATATTGAGAAAGGCGTTCTCAAACCCATCGGATGTCATGACTTCCGATGGGTGGACCTCGAAGAATTAAAAAGATTGCCCATGCCACCTGCTGATGATCCTATCCGCAAGCATTTAGGCTCATCTGAAGGAAGACTCCCTTCCTAAGAAATTTTTTATCATCCCAATGTTTAATCCTTTTTCAGAATCCTTTATCAATTTCCTCATTCTCAAAATAGAAGGTGTCAACTAAATTTGTATTGGAGAAAGATTGGAATTGGAGTAGAATGGGTTTGGAGATGAGCTATGGAGAGGGATTCACTCCAGAGGTATGCCGAAAGCTTAGAAAAAACCATTCAGAGTAATCATCATTACCTGAAGGAGAATGTAAAGAACTTCCAAGAAATGTGTCTCATGGTCACCCCTGAAAGAAATGTTCCTCCGGAGATCGTCCTCGATATCCGGCAGCTCTATAAAGAGATCCGGACACGACTGACAGAGATCAAGGCGATCGAACAACTCCTCCAAGGGAAATACCGGCAGTATTACCGCCGGGATGCAATGCGCGATAAAGAGATCTTGGAATTTGGATTCATCGCGAAGAACTGTTATTCCAAATTCGAATATACATTGATGCAGAAGGAGGCGCAAAAAAAGGCAAAGGAGAGGGAAGGGGTTCTCAGGGTAGACCAGAAGGGTGTACCTTGTCAATGGTTTCGCTCAAAAGAGAATCAGGTCACTTTTGTAAGGAACCTACGGATCCTGAACGATTTGGATTATGAGATGCCATCCGATTTGGCGACTGGGGAGAGGCGGGAGGTTACTCCAAACAGACCGCGAAGCCTTACCCTCTTTGTTTTTTCGGGAGAGGAAAGAATAATCGACGATCTTCAATCTCGAATTCGATTACGGGAACACGACATCATGGAGCGATACGCCCGAAATGAGCTCCACGGTCTTCTTGCCCATTTGAGAGAAATTGACCCATTAGCATTGGAAAAGAAGTTCAAAGAGTTCATCGGAAGGCAAGAATTTTCGAAACTCAAATGTCTGCTCTTGTCTGTTCATTCGCCCGAAAAGCTTATGGGCGATGTATTGGGTTTAATCAAAAAGGCTTTGCAAGGAATGGGAGAGGGAGAAGTCAAAACACTTTCTAATTGACACCCTCCTTTGAAGTGGCTATAAAGAGGTTCAAAACTAATACAAACGCAGAATTAATTTTTACATTTAGATCGGCTCCCCTCACCCTTCCCCTCTCCCCTTGAAGGGGAGAGGGAGGGGGTGAGGGGTTAAAACGTTATGACCGTTTAGAACCTCCCTACCGGCAGGCCCTGAACCTATCATGGTACAGGGCAGGCAGACGTTTTGATCGCTTGACGAAATGAACGGTCTAAACGAACTCAACGATCCAAACGATAGGATCAATGGATGAATCAGAACCTTAAAGATTTTTACTTCTTCAGTAATTTTTTGAATCGTAAGGTTTATGACCCTTCCGGAAAGAGGGTAGGTAGTATCTCAGATTTAGTTGCCGAGAGAGCAGAACCCTATCCACTGATCATTGGCATAGTAGTCAGAACAGGGGGAAGAAAGAAGTCAAGAAGAGTCGGAACGACTGTCGTACCGACACCCGACCAAGGGAGGTTTTACCTCCCTTGGGAGAAGATCATTCAAATGGAGCCCCTAATCACCCTTCTCGAAAAAGATCTTTGCCCTCTTGCAACATCCTTTTCTGGAAAGGATATTGTCCTTCTTCAGGAAGAAGTGATGGACAAACAGATTGTAGATACCTTTGGAGCAAAGGTGGTGAGGGTCAATGATCTCCACTTCCTTCGGATTGATTCTCATCTCAGGCTGGTCCACGTCGATGTGGGATTCCGTGGGTTGATGAGAAGAGTGGGATGGGAGAAGGTGATGGATCAGGTTCTGCGCTGGCTCTTCTCTTACGACCTTCCCAATCAATTCATCTCTTGGAAATATGTCCAACTTCTCTCCGGATCGGATCTCCTCCAACTCAGTGTGTCCCAGAAAAAACTTTCTCACCTCCACCCTGCGGATTTGGCTGATATCATCGAGGATCTGAGCGGTCGGGAGCGATCGGCTATCTTCCATGCTCTGGATACAGAAACCGCTGCTGAGGCCCTGGAGGAGATCGACCCGAAGATTCAGAAATTTCTCATCGAAACGATCTCCGCGGAGAAGGCCTCTGATATTGTCGAGGAGATGTCGCCCAGCGATGCTGCCGATCTTCTGGCCGATCTTCCTGAGGAGAGGGCTGAAGAGATCCTCGAAGGGATGGAGCAGGAAAAAGCAGAAGATTTGAGAGAACTCCTCGTTCACCCTGACGAGGCAGCAGGTGGGTTAATGACCACCGCCTACCTCAGTCTGACCCCAGAGGTGACCGTAGAAACAGCGATCGCCCGACTAAAAGCGGAAGCCCCCAATTTAGACACCCTCGACTATATCTACCTCGTCGATGAAGAGAAGGTCCTCCTGGGTGTAGTGAGCATCCGAGATCTCCTCACGGCTCAATCTCATCAACCTCTCTCCCAAATCCAGTCTCCCAGGGTGGTGAGCGTTAAACTGGATGAAGACCAAAATGAGGTCGTGGAAGCGTTTGCGAAGTATGGATTTCGAGCAATCCCTGTCGTAGATGAAGAGAACCACCTGAAAGGAGTGATTGGTTTCCGGAACGTTTTAGAGATTTTGGCACCCGATGCAGGATAATTTAATCTCCAATAACCAAATCCCTAATGCTTCCTATAGTGAACGACTTAAGTAATTTGACGTGCTCATAGCTGTCATTCTGAGTGAAGCGAAGAATCTCAAGGCAATGAGACCCTTCGCTAATGCTCAGGGTGACAACTTTTTTAAGTCGTTCACTATAGTCATTGAGTCACTGGGTAATTATTATTTGGAGCATTAAAATGGTTACATGAATTCCCCTCACCCTCCCCTCTCCCCAAGGCCTGGGGAGAGGGTTAGGGTGAGGGGTATGACTTGGCGAATGTCATCTATTAAATGCTCTTGTCAATAAGTCATTCAATAACTAATGACTTATTGACCTAATGACACAGTAATTTTGGTGATTGGCACTTGGTTATTGAGCACTGTGATTTTCCAATAGTGATTTGACGAAGCAACTATGACCAATTACACCAGATGGGTTTCAAGTTCAAGGAGCTCTCTGTGGAGGACGGTGGGCCTCTTCTTTATACTGATGGGGCCAGGCATCATCACTTCCAATGTCGATAACGATGCTGGGGGTATCACCACCTACTCCTTAGCGGGTGCACAATTCGGACTCAAACTTGTCTGGTCTCTCATCCCCATCATGATCGCTCTGATCGTCATCCAAGAAATGGGTTCCCGGATGGGCGTGGTGACAGGAAAGGGTCTCTCCGACCTGATCCGGGAAAAATTCGGAGCGAAGATCACATTCTATCTGATGGTCGGTATGTTCTTAACGAATATGGGAAATGTCATCTCCGAATTTGCAGGGGTGGCGGCAGGGATGGAAGTCTTCGGGGTGAATAAATTCATCTCCGTTCCTGTCAGTGCTCTTCTGGTCTGGTGGATGGTGGTGAAGGGAACTTATAAATCGGTGGAGAAGGCCTTTCTGGTCGCATGCGTTTTTTACATCTCCTACATCATCACGGGTGTTATCGTCAAACCAGATTGGGAGAATGTGCTTCAACAGTTTTTGAAACCACAGTTAAGTCTCAACCCTCCTGAGATGACGATGGTCATTGGACTGGTGGGAACGACCATTGCGCCCTGGATGCAATTCTACCTTCAGGCTTCGATCGTTGAGAAGGGGATTAAAATAGAGGATTATAAGTTTGCCCGATTCGATGTGGTTCTCGGCTCGGTCATCGTCCATATCGTCGCCTTCTTCATCATCCTCGTCTGTGCAGAGACCCTTTTCAAAAATGGGATCCGAATCGAGACGGCCAAGGATGCAGCCCTCTCTCTCAAACCTCTGGCTGGAAAGTACTGCACCTATCTCTTTGCCTTTGGGCTGGTCAATGCCTCCCTCTTTGCAGCATCGATCCTGCCCTTATCCACGACCTACCTCATCTGTGAAGGACTGGGTTGGGAAGTGGGAATTGATAAAAAATTTGTGGAGGCACCTCAGTTCTACGGCTTTTACTCCTTGATGATCTTCTTGGGAGCTGGGATTATCCTCTATCCGAACCTCCCTCTCATTCCGATTATGTACTTTTCACAAGTGATCAATGGAATGGTCCTTCCCTTTGTTCTTATCTTCATGCTTCTGCTCATCAATGATAAGAAGTTGATGATGGGATATACCAATGGTCCCATCTTCAACATCATTGCCTGGGCGACCTCAGCTGTCATGATCGGCCTCACCCTTCTCCTTTTAATTCAGATAATTTAAAGCTGACAGGTTTTGGGTTAGGGTTAGGAAGCCGGTTTAGTAAGGGGTAAAAAGGTTAGGGCAAAAAGATTTTAAAGACCAATGACATAACCCATTAACGAAACGGGCTTCTTTACCCTGACCTTTACCTTTGACCAAATAGGGGTCAACAACGAGCTTTCCTGAGAAGGTGTCGCCATTCGTCATCCACCCTCTCCTGAATCCTCTCAATCTCCTGTTCTGTGAGGTGGCTGAAACGGCCTTGAAGCTTTAAATACTCTTTGATGGGAACGGCATGAGATTCTTCTTGAAGGGTATAGGATCTTCCATTTTCGATTTCATAAAGTGGAAAGACCCTTGACCGGACGGCAAGCCTCGAAATTTTGATGGAGAGTTCTGAAGGAATCTTCCAACCCGGAGGACAGGGTGAAAGGAGATGAATAAATCGAGTCCCCCTGATCCTTTTCGCTTTTTCTATTTTTCGAAAGAAGTCCTCTGGATAGGCAATCGTAGCGGTCGCCGCATAAGGGATTCGGTGATCAGCCATGATCGCCATGATATCTTTCTTAGGATTCTCTTTGGGCCGTTGAACTGGAGTGGTGGTTGTCCAGGCGAGCCAAGGCGTAGCTGAACTCTGTTGTGTGCCAGTGTTCATGTAACCCTCATTGTCATTGCAGATATAAATAAAATCCTCATTTCTCTCTGCTGCCCCAGAGAGGGATTGAAGACCGATGTCAAAGGTCCCACCATCTCCAGCCCATACCGCCACTAACACCTCATGATCACCGCGAATATCCAAAGCCGCTCTGACCCCGGAGGCGGTTGCTCCACCTGTGACAAAGCCAGCGTGGACAGCAGTCATTCGGAAACTGGAATAAGGCCAAAACCCTGGGATAATGGACCAGCAAGAGGCAGGGAAGACCATCACGGTCTTCTCCCCAAGGGCTTTAAGCGTCATCCGCATGCCAACAGCTGCTCCACATCCAGCGCAGGCGAGATGACCATGACCAAGATTCTCTGAAAGAGGTATCTCTGTTTTCTTCATTGGACTTCAATCCTCCGATCTTTCGCCCCTCACCCTCCCCTCTCCCCCAAGGGGAGAGGGAGGGGGTGAGGGGGTGTCTATCTCTTCAGTCCCAGCCACAAAATTTCCTCTTCAGGCTGTGAATGCTCAAATGTATATTGGACAGCTTCCTCGATGAGATTTGGGGTAATATCTCTTCCACCCAATCCTGAGATGAATCCAAAGATTTGGGGTTTAGTCTCTTTGGGGTAGAGGGCAGCTCTCAATTCCTGGCAAAAGATTCCCCCGACTCCGGCAGAAAGGTTTCTGTCGATGATTGCTAACTTTTTTGCCCCTCTGATCGCCTCATAAATTTCTTCGGACGGGAAAGGTCGAAATCTCTTGATCTTTATTCCGGCGACGCTGTATCCCTTCTGCACCAGTTTCTGGATAACGATCCTTGAGGTACTGGTCACGGTTCCAGAAGTCATTAGAAGAACCTCGGCTCCCTCTTCCCCATATCTCTCAATGGCACCATAACCCCGACCAAACATGGATCTGAATTCATCATCCACCTTTTTAGCGACCCCAGGAACCTGCTCCATTGCCTTTTGAATCTTGTATCGGAATTCAAAAAAGTGTTCAGGGGTTGCGATCACTGAAAAGGCCATGGGTTCCTGAGTATCGATCGAATACTCTGGACAGTAGGGAGGCAAGAATTTATCCACTTCCTCCATCGTCGGAATTTCTACAGCCTCGGAAGTATGGGAGAGGACAAAAGCATCGAGGACGACCATGACAGGAAGCTTGACCGACTCTGCAATTCGATAAGCCTGAAGGATGGTGTCGAGGACTTCCTGGTTATTTTCGCAATAGAGTTGAACCCATCCCGTATCCCGTTGAGAGAGGGAATCACTCTGATCGCTCCATATGTTCCATGGTGGACCGAGGGCCCGATTAACATTGACCATCACAATAGGGAGTCTCGCTCCAGAGGCCCAGTGGAGCATCTCATGCATATAAGCCAATCCGTGGGAGGAGGTGGCAGTAAAACATCTGACCCCTCCTGTGGAGGCTCCGATGAGGGCAGCCATGGCAGAATGTTCTGACTCCACTTTTAAGAATTTTGTCTTCAAGCGACCACTTGCGATGAGCTCTGAAAGCTCTTCCACAATCGTTGTCTGCGGAGTGATGGGGTAGGCAGAGACGAGGTCTACACGGCTCAATATCACCCCATAGGCAACCGCCTGATTTCCCGTGATAACCTTTTTCATCGTGCCTCCTCTTCCAAGGAAATGGCCCTACGAGGGCATTCAATAAAGCAGATCCCACAGCCCTTACAAAAATCGTAATCCACCTGATGGGCGAGTATCTCATCCCTCTTTAATATGGAAGCATCAGGACAGAAAATATAACAGTTCTCGCATTCATTGCATGTACCACAACTGAAGCATCTTTCCGCTTCTTCTAATGCGATGCTCTCTGTGAAGGTGGAGGTCACCTCTCCAAACCCTTTGATCCTTGCTTTTACTAGACCTTTAGATTCCCTACGCCTTTTTGAAGGTTCGAAGTAGTCCATATTCAATTCTTCAAAGGTGACGACATGGGGATTCATCGGTCTCTCTTCAGGATGAAGATGTCTGAAGATCGAGATTGATGGACCATCTCCTATCAGAATTTGACGGATCGCTTCCTCCGTATCTTTGCCTTTTAGGTAACAATCGATGGCTAAGGCGGCTTTCTTACCCGAACCAATGGCATGGGCCACCGTGCGCTGATTTGATGCGAGATCTCCACCCGCAAAGATTCCCTTTACGTCTGTCCTTCCGTCAATCTGTGTGAGTACGATTCCCTCCCTTTTCCCGATCCCTCTGGGAAGAAAGGAGGTTTCGATCTCCTCTCCCACAGCGACGATCGCAGTATCGGTATCTATGAAAAAATTAGAATTGGGAACAGGCACAGGCCCTCTCCGACCACTTTCATCTTTCTCCCCTAACTCCATCCGAAGGCATTCCAACCGTTTTAAACTCTCTTTTTGTTGAATCCGAATGGGATTGACCAAATATCTAATTTTCACTCCCTCTTCCAGGGCTTCAACGATCTCATCCTCAAAGGCTGGCATCTCCTCCTTTGAACGACGATAAAGAATGGTGGCCTTCTTACCCAGCCGAATCACTGATCGCGCAACATCGATCGCTGTATTCCCTCCGCCGATGATGGCAACTCTTTCACCTATCTTTACCTTCCCGTCACGATTGATCCTCTTAAGAAGATCAAGACCACCAAAGGTGCCCCTTTTCTCTCCAGGAATGTTAAGACCTCGACTTCGATGAGCACCTGTGGCGATGAAGATGGCTTGATAATCCTTCAATTCCTCTATCTTTATCTTCTCCCCAATAGAGATATCGGGGCGAATCTCCACTCCTAACGCCTCGATATATGAAATTTCCCCGTCTAAGACATCCTTGGGCAATCGATAAGCAGGTATTCCCATTCTCAACACCCCGCCTGCGGAAGGAAGGGATTCAAAGACGGTAACCTCATAATGGAGTTTAGCCAGATGATAGGCGCAACTCATCCCGGCTGGTCCAGATCCGATAATTGCGATCTTTTCTTCCCTCTCCTTTGGAATTTTTTCAATTTTCTTAGGGAGAGAAGCGGCGGAATCAGCCACAAATCGCTCCAGGGCATGAATAGCGATCGGTTCATCAAAATTTCCTCGATTGCACTTTGATTCGCAGGGGTGGAAACAGACCCTGCCACAGATTCCAGGGAAAGGATTCTCTTCCTTGATCAAATGCCACGCCCCTTCAAAATCGTCTTGGGTTATCTTCTGGATGAAACCAACGATGTCATTTCCGGCAGGGCAGGCTACATTACAGGGTGGGGTTTTATTTTCGTAAAAAGGACGTTGAGTCCTCCATGCCCCCGTCTTATTCCATTCCATATCCCCCAGGGAAATGGAAATCATTGGCATTTCGGATTCCCGATTAAAAATGATTTGTTTTCCCATTTCAAATTCCCCCCCTCACCCCTCCCTCTCCCCGTTGGGGAGAGGGGAAGGGTGAGGGGTAAAGGTTTTGAAGCCTTCCTTTTTGCTTCATTTATGCAATATTTTAGAACTTCACTTCTTGATAAGCCTCTCTTGCGGCCTGGGCATTCTCATTCTTCTTCCCAGGAATCTCCTCACGTATAGCCAGGGCAATGGAATCAATGCCTACTAATCCTGTAACTTTCGAAAAGGCTCCAAGAATGGCCGTATTGACAATTGGATTCGTCCGAGAACCTAAGCCATTTCGAATGGCAACGGAAGTGGCATCGACGGTGGCTATGCGAAAATTCTTTAGATGATCAAATGCTTCAGGGGATTGGCTTGAATTGATCAGAATCCATCCATTCGCTTTAAGTCCTGATGTTACATCAACCGCCCCTATCAGCGTTGGATCCAGGACAACAATATGATCAGGTTCATAGATGTTGACCCTCAACTGGATAGGTTGTTTATCAATCCTCAAAAAAGCCATAACCGGTGCCCCTCGCCTCTCCACTCCAAAGGCAGGAAAAGATTGGACATGGAATCCTTCATGGAAAAATGCGACGGCCAAAACTTTGGAGGCCACCACAGCTCCCTGACCACCTCTTCCATGAAATCGAATCTCGATCACGAATGACCTCACAAAATGTCTTCGGTTCAAAGGTTAGGGTTAAAATGTCAGTTTCTTAGTTGCCTGCCTGCGGTAGGCAGGGGTGATGTCTACGAGCTTTCTCACTCTTGTTTTTCTTATAACATGGTAGAAATTTTTTGGGAAGATGGTGTGATCTTCTCAAGATAATTTGTTAAGATTACAAATCCTAAGAATGATATCATTTACATTAGGTCCGAAGCCGTCATTCCCGCGAAAGCAGAGATTTTATTGAGGGTGATCATTTTACAATTGGTCCGTTTCCATTCAATCAATCGAGATGAAGTCCTCAGAAATAAGGGCAATC
>Ga0315288_10000878_pt1 | contig 38283 bp, 32 predicted proteins | sample YL17G11_20_MG_FD_203454 | JGI IMG/M metagenome (GOLD analysis project Ga0315288, IMG submission 203454) | Sediment microbial communities from Yellowstone Lake, YNP, Wyoming, USA - YL17G11_20 | ecosystem: Environmental > Aquatic > Freshwater > Lake > Sediment | place: USA: Wyoming | collected...
CTTTGATTTTACTGCTCAAATCTTTATCAGTTTTATGTCTTTTCATACTCCCTATTATACAATTAAAGTATGGGCAAATCAATACTTCGACACGGCTCAGTATCGATTGGTAAATCGAGATTCATGATTGCTGCTTTGGCCAGTTTTATAGTGGGGATATTTCTGGGCGATCTTATCAATCTGGATTTATGGTGGCTAGTTGGTGTCGCCGCCGGCATTATTCTTGCGCTTGTAATCTTCTGGCAGGAAATCTATCGGCGGCTAGGATTATTTATTTTGCTTGGCCTGGTTATCGGGCTGGGATATTTTAATTTTTTCAATAACCGTCAAGGATCAATCGAGCTGTCTTATGGCGAAGAACTCGCGATCGAAGGTCAAATTGTCGGTCATCCGGATTTTTCCGGTAGTCAAGCAAATTATATTTTAAGCTATGAAAAGACAAAAATTCGGCTGACTACTGCTCGGTATCCGGAGTACCATTACGGCGACGTCTTGAGATTCAAAGGCGTAATTGAAGAGTCGTATCCATATTTTTTCCATCAAGGCATTTTAGGCCAAGTTTATAGCGAAGAGACAATCGAAAAAACTGGTCATCGTGGTAATATATTAATCAAATATATCTATCTCACCCGTGATAAATTTGAAGAATCGCTCAATAGATCTTTATCTGAACCCTACGCTTCTTTTGCCGCTGGCTTAGTTTTGGGCTCAAAAAGAAATATCCCCGATTCGTTGATGAGCGATTTTAACCGCACCGGCACCACCCATATTATTGCCGTTTCTGGCTACAATGTGACAATTATTATCATTTGGATTGGCTTATTTTTAGGAATATTCTCGAGAAAACTTAAGTTTTGGGGGTCACTCGTAGCAATATTAATCTTTGTGATTATGACTGGCGCGCCGGCTTCAGTGATTAGAGCGGGTATCTTGGCGGGATTAATTGCTTTGGGACATTTTGAGGGGAGAAGAATCAATATGCTGATTATCTTATTATTAATAGCATCCTTGATGTTGCTGGCTAGTCCCTACGCTCTTAAGTATGATTTGTCTTTTCAACTATCTTTTTTGGCCTTTGTCGGGCTGGTTTACCTTGGTCCAATTATCTCTAAACTCAAAATCATTCGTTGGATGCCAAATTTCTTTAAAAATACATTTTCCGAAACTTTGGGAGCGCAAATTATGGTCTTACCGATTTTGATCTACGCTTTTGGCCGTGTCAGTTTGATTTCACCAATAACCAATATTTTAATTTTGTGGGTTATCCCCGCGAGCATGGTTTTGGTTTTTGCCGTTGGCATTGCCAGCCTCATTATAAATGGTTTAGGGCAAATCGTCGGCTATATCGGCTGGTTATTTCTAAAATATATCATCGTAATCGTTGAGAACTTTTCCAAAATTCCTTGGGCTTCTTATACCATTAAAACGACTTCTTGGTGGTGGATGGTTATTTTTTATTTCCTTATCGGTTTGATGATATATTATAGTAAGGTAAAAAGTGCGAATGAAAAAAAAGAAATTCAAGCTCCAGTTACTTTTGGGTAGTTTAACCGTTGCCATTGCCTTAATTGGCTTGGTTTTGTTCGGCAGACCTCAGGCCGCTGGCGATTTAAAGGTCTATTTCTTGGATGTTGGCCAAGGAGATTCAACTTATATTAAAACGCCGATCGGGGAAGATATTTTAATTGATGGCGGCGATGATAATGCGGTTTTAAATGAGCTTGGGAAAGTGATGGATTTTGGCGATCGTGAAATCAATTTAGTCGTTTTATCTCATCCTCATTCCGATCATTTGGATGGCTTAATAGAAGTATTAAAGCGTTACAAAGTTGATGAAGTATGGGAGACGGGGGTTGAGTATCCCTCTGGCGGATATGAAACGTGGAAAAAAGAAATTTCTGATAAAAATATTCCAGATAAGTTTGTTGTCGCGGGTGACGAAAAAAATTTGGGTGAAGTTAAAATTACCATCCTCTATCCCCTATCGTCAATAGAAAAAAAGACGATTGATAATTTAAATAATGCCTCGATCGTTAATCGGCTAGACTATAGAAAATTTTCAGTTCTTTTTACCGGCGATGCCGAGAAAGAGGCCGAGACGCAAATTCTAAAAAGCAATCTTTATGCCACAGTTTTGAAAGTGCCTCATCACGGCAGCGAAAATGGATTGATCGAAGATTTCCTAAAAATTGTCCGGCCAGCGGTTGCGGTGATTTCGGTTTCAAAAGACAATAAATTCGGCCATCCGAATGGATCACTCATCGAAATGCTAAACAAATATGCCGTCAGAATCTATCGAACTGATCAGAATGGTCGGGTTGAAATCGACTCTGATGGAGAAAATTATTGGGTGAAAGCTAGTCAATAAATGATATAATAGTTTAGAAATGTCAGGACATTCTAAATGGAGTCCCCAGCACAACTCCTTCCTGTTTATTGAATTACATTCAATCACACAGGAGCGTCGTATGCGGGGCAAGCAAATTAAACATCGAGGAGAACAAAGTGTCAGGTCACAGTAAATGGTCCCAAATCAAACGTCAGAAGGGGGCGGCCGATGTTAAACGCGGGGCGCTTTTTTCTAAATTAACCGTGCCGATAATTTTAGCGGCAAAACAAGGCGGTGGCGAGCCGGAGAATAACTTTCAGTTAAAAATGGCGATCGAGAAAGCCCGGACCGCCAATATGCCGAAAGAAAATATTGAACGGGCAATCGATCGTGGTTTAGGTAAGGCCGGCGGAGCCCAAATCGAAGAAATTCTTTACGAAGCCATCGGTCCAGCGGGAATATCGATAATTATCGAAGCGGCGACTGACAATAAAAACCGGACGGCAAACGAAGTCAAAAACGCTCTAACCAAGTTTAGTGGGAAACTCACTGGCTCCGGCGCGGCAACTTATCTTTTTACGCGGATGGGGAAATTACTAATTGACTTGACGGATAAAAACCGGGAAGAAGTCGAAATAATGGTCATTGATTCAGGCGCAGAGGATTATGAAGATCAAGATGATATGATGGCAGTATATACTCTGCCAAATCAGCTTGAACAAGTTAAAAAAAATTTGGAAAGCCAAGGGTTAATAACCAAAGAAGCGATGCTATCTTGGGAACCAAAAACGATGGTCAATATCGGTGATGAAGCTGAGGCGGAAAAAATATTAAATTTAATGGAATCATTGGAAAGTTTAGATGATGCCGTCGCTGTCCACGCAAACTTCAATATTCCGAAAGAATTAATTAAATGATCTGGTTAAAGGAGGAATTTTGCGAATCTTAGGTATCGATCCGGGGACTGCCCGATGCGGGTATGGGGTAATTGATATTGATGATAAAAAAGGGGATATTTCTTGGGTTGCCCATGGCTGCATCGAAACCGATAAACTCTTGCGAGATTGCGAGCGCTTGAACAGAGTTTTTAATGATATAATAAAGCTGATCGAGGACTATAAGCCAGATCAAGTTTCGATTGAATTGCTTTTCTTTTTTAAAAATGCCAAATCAGCCATGCGGATTTCAGAGGTGCGTGGCGTAATACTGCTTGCTTGCGCAAAAAAGGGCCTTGCCTTACAAACTTTCGAATACACGCCGATGCAGGTGAAACTGGCAGTGACCGGTTATGGTCGATCAGAAAAAAAAGAAGTGGCTCAAGAGGTAATTAAGGCCTTAAATCCCGGTCGGAATATCAGCTCAGGCAAAAAAGATGGTTTTGATGACGCGGCCGACGCTTTAGCGGTCGCCATGGCCCATTTTCATAAATATGTTGAAGACGGAATTAAATAAATAATATAGGGAGGTTAAGTTGCCGAAACTTAGACAAAATATTGTCACAGGCAAGTGGGTGGTAATTGCGCCTGAAAGAGCAAAACGCCCGGAAGATTTCGTGATGGCCGCGGCGCCTAAGCGTCATATCGATGAAAAATGTCCCTTTTGTCTAACTAACCCCGAAAGTGCCTATAAATTTTCGATTAAAGATGCCGAGACAGAACATATTTACACAATTCCCAATAAATATCCTGCTTTCGTTAAAGATGAAGAGATTATTGATGAGGGCGGCGATTTTTATTTTTCGACCAAATCTGTCGGCGGCCACGAAGTGATAGTGATTAAAGACCACCAAAAAGAAATTTATGAAGGTGGCTGGGAACTTTTGGATGAACTTTTTGGGGTATATCAAAATCGTTACCGGTGTTATTGTAAAGATCCAGTAATCGAATATGCGATGCCAATTCATAATTTGGGGCCGGAAGCCGCTGCTTCGATTGAACACCCCCACTCTCAATTTTTTGCTTCTTCAATTATTCCCAATTTAGTTGAAGAGGAAATGATCGGCTCAAAACAATTTTTCCTCGACAAAAAAAAGTGCGTTTTTTGCGCTATGGTCGAAGAAGAAAAAAAGCAGAGTATTCGAATAATCGCTGAAAATGAAGATTTTCTTGCCTTCACTTTCTTTGCCTCAAGATTCCCGTTTGAGATCTGGATTTTACCGAAGGCACATAATCCCGAATTTGAAAAAATCAGCACAGGAGAACGTAACAATATGGCTAAGGTGGTCTATGATGTTCTGGCGAAATTGAATAAAACTTTACGTTTCCCTCCTTTTAACTGGTGGATACATACAGGGCCGACCAAAGAAGATCACCTTGGCGAATATTATCATTGGCATATGGAAATTGCCCCGCGTGTTAGTAAATTTGGCGGCTACGAGATGGGTTCAGGGATAGTCATTGATGTCGTCTCGCCTGAACTAGCGGCGCAGTTTTTAAAAAAGGCCTAAAAGCTTGATTTTTTATGCTCTCCAGGGTAAGATATGGCACAGACCAATTTTTTTTTGTTTAAAATTGTAAAATGGTAAAATTTTTAAATCTTATTAGAAAAGATCTAAAAAGATTGCTATGAGAAATATTTGCCTTATCGGGGCGGGAGAATTTGGTAATTTTACCTCTGAGGTTATGAATTTGTTACCTCAATTTAGGATATATGCGGTAGTTGATACTGACAAAGAAGCAAGAAAAAAATTGGCTCATCAATTTAAAGCCAAGGAATTTTCCAATTACGAAACCGCGCTTAAAGACCCTTTAATTGACATCGTGATGATCAACACCCCCAATTATTTACATGCAAAAATGACCATTGATTCAATCAAAGCTGGCAAGCGGGTTTTGTGCGAAAAACCTATCGGGATTAATGAGCGAGAAGTTAAAAGGGTTGGCGACGCATTAAGGAAATATCAGGGGCGATTATTAGTTAATTTTCTTTTGCCCCAAAGTGAACTTTATAAGAAGTTGGGGCGAATTATTAAAAATAATGTTTATGGTGAGGTTAGGTCCATTAAAATTCAAAATCTTGCAACGGAGGCGACGATTAAGACACCGTGGTATTGGAACAAACGCCAAAGTGGGGGTTGGTTTTTGACTGCCGATATTCATTTTTACCACTTGATTAGATGTCTCAGCGATGATAAGATAAAATTTCTCAAATCAGTTGAATATCTATACCGGAAAAAAACGGCTGCAATCTGGACAGAGTTGCAGCTTAATCACGCTCCGGTTGAAATTTACCACGATTTTGCAAAAAGCTTTCAAGATGTTGATTTTACCGCGTCTTTTAAGTTTGAAAAAGCCGAAGCCATTATCAAAGGATGGATTCCAACATCTTTGTCAATAAAACAAAAAGAAGGTAGCCAAATATTCAAAATTGAAGAAGATCGAAATCTAATCTATCAACGATTAATTGCTCAAAATTTAGCTTTTCTTGAGTATTTAACAGCAGAAAAATCTTTAAGTTATTTTCAAGAAGTTTTAGAAGCTTCGGAAATTGCTTTTGAAGCAGAAAGTAACGCCGGGAAGAAAAATTTATGGAAAAATCTAAAATAAAAATTGCTTTTTTATCTACTTTCCCGCCGAGGGAATGTGGATTGGCAACTTTTTCCAAATCTTTTGTCGATGTTTTTGATGATCTCTATGTCAAAAATCAGGTTAAGGTGGTGGCCGTAAGTGACGAGCGAGGCAAATATCAATATTCACCGCGGGTGATTTTTGAGATTGACCAGTTTGACCCAAAATCATATGTGGAAGCGGCCGGATATCTTAATAAAAGTCCGATTGAGGTGGTATCTTTGCAACACGAATATGGCATATTTGGAGGAGAAGATGGAAAGTTTATTTTAAAATTCTTGGAAAATGTTAATAAACCGGTTGTTACAAGTTTGCATTCCGTATTACCAAAATACTCCGAACACCGTTATAAATTGACGCAAAAGATCTTGGATTTATCCAGCTCAGTGGTAGTCATGACTAAGAGTGCAAAAAAAATTCTTTCGGAAACTTTCAAGATTAATCCCGATAAAATCAAAATAGTCAAACATGGTGTTCCGAATGTTAGATTTGATGAAAAGTCCAATGCTAAAGAACTGCTTTGGCTTAAAGATAAGATTGTATTAAGCACTTTTGGCTTAATTAACCGGGGCAAAGGAATTGAAAATGTCATTAAGGCATTGTTGCCAATCGTCAAAAAATTTCCCCAAATAATTTATTTAATTATTGGCGTCACTCACCCCAATGTTATTAAGATAGAAAACGAAAGTTATCGAAAAAGTCTTGTTAAATCAACTTTAGATTATAAGCTAGAAAACCATGTTAAATTTATTAACCGATATTTGGAATATGGCGACCTGGTGGATTATTTAAAAGCGACGGATATTTACATGGCGCCCCAAAAAAATTTTAATCAAGCATGTTCGGGAACTTTGTCTTATGCAATCGGTTGTGGATGTACAATCATATCTTCTCCTACCTATTACGCCAAAGAAATTTTGGCCTCAGGAAGAGGGATTATTATTGATCCTAAGCCGGAAAATATTCAAACCGAAGTCATTAAACTTTTGAACTCATCCTCCAGCTTAGGAAAGATAGGGCTTAATGCCTATCGTTATTCTCGCGATATGATTTGGCCCTCTGTCGGGCTTGGCTACTTAAAAGTGATTGAATCCAATCTGTTTAGAAAAACAAAAAAATGGCAAGACCGGTTGCCTGATTTCAAAGAAGCGCCATCATTAAAACATCTTAAAAACTTGACCGATGATTTCGGAATAATTCAGCATGCGGATTTTGATTTGCCAAACAAAAATTTTGGTTATAGCTTGGACGATCAAGCGCGAGCCCTAATTGTCTGCGCCCAGTATCTTAAATATTTTAAAGATGATAATGCCAGTGTAAAAAAACTTTTTAGAATCTATTTTAATTATTTAAAAAAGGCCATAGATAAAAAAGGAATTATTCACAATTTTATTAACTTTCGACGAAAATACAGCGATGATGTTGGTTCGCCCGAATCAATGGCAAGGAGCTTTTGGGCATTATCGCAACTTTATGCGAGAGATAAGTTATCCACGCTAAATAAGCAGGAATTAGATAAGCTTTTATTTAGTTACCGCGAAAAACTTACGGTAGAAAAAATTAGAGCCAGAGCTTTTGCTTTATTTGGTTACGCCGAGTTAAAAGAGAAGAAAGAGGTTGCAAAATTGGCTGACGAGATGGTTATTCAATTTAAGGAAAATTCAAAAAAAGGCGGTTGGGAATGGTTTGAGGATTTTTTCACCTGGGGAAACGCTATTTTACCTTACGCGCTGTTAGTAGCATATCGAGTCACAAAAAATCAGGAATACCTTAAAATTGCATTACAAGCGATTAATTTTTTGGAGAAAGTTTATTATGATGACGGAACACCATCGCCTGTTGGACAAAATGGCTGGTATTTTAAGGGTAAAAAGAAAGCCCTTTTCGATCAACAGCCGATTGAGGCGGCCGACATGGTTATGATGTATAACGAATTATTTCATTTGTTAAAAGATAAAAAGTACCGTGAAAAAGCTAAAGAATGGATGGGTTGGTATTTTGGCAATAATATTAAACAGGTATCGGTATATGATAACACCACCAGAGGCATTTACGACGGGATCACTAAAGAGGGAGTAAATAAAAACCGAGGGGCAGAACCAATCATAACTTATCTCATGGCATATCTTTCCTTCTGTAGGCAAGATAAGGTATGATAGAATAAGAAGCTCAAGAGAGGAAAGGAATGAAGGGTAAAATTTTACTCACCGGTGGGGCTGGCTATATCGGCGCCCATATTGTTAAAGACCTTTTAAAAGAAGGCCATGAAGTAACGGTTGTTGATAATTTATCATCAGGATTTATTAAACCAATCCAGATATTGCAGAAAAAATATGAACGCCAGTCGCAATCTAATTTAGATTTTCATAAAGGTGATCTAAGAGACAAGGATTTTCTTAGAGATATATTTTCTAAAAACAGAATTAATGCAGTGATTCATCTTGCCGCCAAAATTGACGCGGGAGAGTCAATCAGTCACCCTGAACTATACAATCAAGAAAACTATCTTAATAGTATAAACTTGGTTGAAGCAATGACGGCTAAAGGGGTAAATAAAATAATTTTCTCTTCTACCTGTGCGGTTTATGGGGAGCCAAAATATATCCCAATCGATGAGCAGCATCCAACTAATCCGAATAGTCCTTACGGAGAAACCAAGCTTGATTTTGAAAATTATTTAAAAAAAACTCAGAATCTGGAATACGCTATTTTTCGTTACTTTAATGTTGGAGGAGCTGATCCGGAAGGTTTGGTCGGCAGATCACATCTCGGTTTTAACGATTTGCTGGAGAACATTATGAAAGTTGCGTTGGGTCAAAAGAATAACTTAGAAATTTATGGCGCTGATTATGATACAGAAGACGGAACACCAATAAGGGATTTTATTCACGTAGAGGATATTAGCGCAGCACATATAATCGGTTTAAAAAACCTTGAGAAAATTAAAGGTGCAATTTTTAATCTTGGCTCGGAGACAGGCTTTTCGGTTAAAGAAGTAGTTGTTACGGCTGAAAATGTCCTGGGAAAGACAATTCCGATAAAGATTGCCCAAAGAAAAGAAGGTGATGTCAGGAGTTCTGTCGCCAGCGCCCAAAAAGCTAAAAGTATATTAGGTTGGCAACCGCAATATTCAGATCTTGAGACAATAATTAAAACCGATTGGAACTGGCGAAAAAAACACATTGATGGATATTAAAAAAGGAGGAAAGGTGGCCAAAATTAAGTTTAAAGACAGGATGAGAGTTCTCTTTGTTTCCTCTGAGGTCGCCCCTTTTGCCAAAGCGGGGGGACTGGCTGACGTTGTCGGATCTTTGCCGAAAAAGTTAGCGACAGATTATGGCCTAGACATTAGAATCATGATGCCTAGATATCGTTTTATTAAGGTTGAGGACTATCAGGCCGAATTAATTATTAAAGATATCAAGATTAAACTGCCGAACAAGCGTCCGACTAAAGTGAATGTTTATAAGACCTTTATCCCTGAAACGATCATACCGGTTTATATGTTAGATATGCCACCATATTTTGTTGGCGAAGATGTCTATGACCATGGTGTGCAAGGCAGAGAACCATGTGTGCCCTTTATTAATTTTTCTAAAGTAGCTTTAGAAATTATCAAGGCGATGGATTGGCAACCAGAAATTATCCATATCCACGATTGGATGCCAGCAATAATTCCCAAATGGCTTCGAACAATCTATAAAAATTCAATTTTCTTTAAAAATACATCGACCGTGCTTACGATTCACAATATCGCCTTCCAGGGCAAAATGGAATTTAATGAAGCTAAATTTTTAGGGCTAAAACGTCGGGAGCTGGTTCAACCATTTTATATGAATGGAAACAAGGAAATTAATGTCTTAGGTGAAGGGATATTAAATGCTGATGTGGTTAATACTGTCTCGCCGAAATATTCACAGGAAGTTTTGACAAAAAGATACGGTTCTGGCTTAGAAAAATTACTGGTTTCTCGCAAGAAATCATTCACTGGTATTTTAAATGGTATTGATTATTCCAACTTTGACCCTCGTCACAATCAAGATACTCCGGTAAAATACTGGATTGACTCTTTGGATAAAAAGGTGGAAAATAAGCTTTATTTACAGAAAAAATTGGGTTTAACTGAATCAGCCGAACTGCCGCTTATCTGTGTTATTTCGCGCCTTACCGAACAGAAGGGCCTTGATTTAATGGAAGACGTCTTAAAAGATTTAGTTGATATGGGAGCCCAATTTATTATTTTAGGTTCTGGCACTGACAGTGTTGAAAAAATTTTTATTAAAGCGGAAAGAAATTATCCCAAAGCTGTGGCGGCGGAAATGAAATTTGACGCCAATTTTGCTCAAACGGTCTATGCAGGCGCTGATATGATTTTAGTTCCATCAAGGTTTGAACCATGCGGACTTTCTCAAATTATTGGCATGCGTTTTGGAACAATTCCGATTGTCAGAAAAACCGGCGGACTTGCCGATACCGTCAGAGACGGGTACACTGGATTTGTCTTTCGCCATTATGATAAACACGCTTTTTTGTGGGCAATCCAAAGGGCCGTCGACATTTACTACAACCAAAAAGATTTTTGGCGTAAAATGCAAATTCGAGCAATGCGCAAAGATTTTTCTTGGAAAGGCTCGGCCAAAAAATATATTTGGCTATATAGAAAAGCAATTCGTCATCATAAAGAAGAATTAAAAAGTCAAAATAGCAAAGGAGGATAACTTGTTTTGGGCAAATTTTTTGCACATCTACCAACCGGCCAAACAACAGCCGGACATATTAGCGGCAGTAACTTCCCAAAGCTACCGGCCGATATTAGAAAATTTAGCTAAGCATAAAAAGGTAAGGTTGACCCTGAATATTAACGGTGCTCTTTTAGAACTCTTTGACCGCGATCGCTATCATGATCTAATTGATATTTTACGAAATTTAGGCCGTGAGGGCCGAATTGAATTCACCAGCTCTGCTAAATATCATGCCTTTTTGCCTTTAGTTGAAGAAAAAGAAATTATTCGACAAATTAAAGCTAATGATGAAACGAATAAATTTTATTTGGGAGACGCCTACCAACCAAAAGGATTTTTCCCGCCCGAAATGGGTTGGGACGAAAAACTAGTTCCAATTATCGAAAATTTAGGTTTCGAATGGGTCATTCTTGACGAAATCGCCTGCGGCGGCAAGGTCGGACAAGTAAATTACAATAAAATATATAAAATAAAAAATAGTAAATTATCAGTATTTTTTAGAGAACGTCGTTTAAGTAATTTAATTATGAGCGCAGTGGTTAGATCGCGAGAAACACTGTTAGAAGCAATGAAAAAGGATTTAAAAAGCGGTCGGTATTTAATCACCGCTATGGATGGTGAAACTTTTGGTCATCATCGACCAGGACTAGAGAAATTACTTTTTGAAGTTTTCGAAACGCCTGAATTCGAATTAGTCCAAATCTCCGATTTATACAAATACTATAAAGAAACTCTCGAAGTTAAACCAATAAAATCGACTTGGGCATCAAGTCCTCAGGATATTGAGCGTGGGGTCCAATTTCTCTCTTGGCTTGATCCGGAAAATATTATCCATTCTTTACAATGGAAATTTTTGCATCTGGTGATGGAAGAGTTTTATCAAATGAAAGAGACCGATGCGGCTTGGAAAATTGTCAGAGAAAAAATGGATATTGCTCTTTCATCGGACGCTTTTTGGTGGGCGTCGGCCAAGCCCTGGTGGAGTCTGGAAATGATTGAAGAAGGCGCTTATAGTTTGCTGGATGCCATTCGTTCTATGCCCAACATTCCTAAAGAAAAGCTAGACAGAGCGGCAAAATATTATGAGGAGATAGTTTCCATTGCTTTTAATTGGCAGCGTAGTGGAAAAATTCGTCAGATGGCAGCAGAAAATAATAAAATCCTGAGAATTCCGTTCAAGGACAGAACCTTGGGAGTTGGCGGAAAAATGCGAGGGGATTATTACGCTTTTGTTAAAATGATGAAAGAATTGGAGAAAAAAGCCGCAATCGCTGGTGAATACGAAAAAGCAATTTTATGGCGAAATGCTCTCTACAGTTTGGAAAGAAAGCTTGATATCTATGACGCAATCAACGCGGTTGATCTTGTTAGAGTAGAAATTCCCAATGAGGAAGTCGAAAAAACGATCGCCAAGTATAGAGATCAATACCGGGAAATCCGAGGGGGGCAACCGGAGCAAAGAGGAGCATAATTGATTTTAAAAGAACGAATTAGCGAGGAAATTTCTAATGCATTTGTAATTTCTCCAAATGAAGTAGATTTAGAAATCGGTTCTCATTACGGAGAGACGCGTCTTATTAAAGGATCTTTTTTAAAAGACGATAAAAAAAATTTCTTTCGAGGTCGTTTCTTAGATTCAAGGCAGGCTAAAAAAGTTTTTGATTTATCAACCTACCTTTTTAGTAGTGGTTTTGACCAAGGACCAGTGAGGGTTCCTCGTCCTCTTTACCACAGTCCCTCTAATAATTTTTTTATTTATGAAGAAGCAGTCGGCAAAACCCTTTTTGACTTAGTTGAACATCATAAACTTAATCTGGTGGAAATTAATAATGTTATTGATAAAATTGCTCAAGGTATGGCTAAGCTCCATAAATTATCAGCGAAGATTGACTTGGGCCAAGCCTTTATTAGAGATCAATTGAGTATACTAGACACAGGTTTGTCTAAAATAGAGCATCAGGATAAAGAAGAGGTGAAACGTTATAGTAACTTGTATGATAAATTAATCAAAACATCTAAAAAGATGACAAATGACTTTTGTCAAGTAATTCATGCTGATTTTCAGGCAACGAATGTTGTTGTCGATCCTCAACTTAGCTTTATTGTCATTCTCGATTTTGAAAGATCATTTTTAGGTGATCCCGCTTTCGACGTTGGGACTTTTTTAGGTTATACTTCTTTAATGCTTAGTTATCACTTTGGATCAGACCATAGTAGACAATGTCTTAACCTATTTATTGATAGATATTTAGCCAACATCAAAGATGAAGATTTCGCTCTAGACCTAGGTTTGAGATCCAAATTTTATCAAAATTTTACCTATTTTTATATTATAAATTTTATTTTGAATTCTCCTTTAACGATAGATCACAGAAAAACAATAAAGAATATACTTAATAGAATCGAAAGCAATGCTGGAACTTAAAACTTCAGTACAATATTTAACCGGGGTCGGGCCGGTGATGGCAAAGAAATTAAAGAGGTTAGGGATTGAAAACGTCCGTGACCTTCTTTTTTATTTCCCCCGCCGCTACGATGATTTTTCTAAGCCGCAGAACATTAATCAATTGCAGGTCGGCCAAGACGCAATTATCAAAGCGTCAATCGTCCAAATTAAACAATCAAGAACTCGCCGCAGATGGATGAGTATCATTGATGCACTACTTGCTGACGGCACGGGACAAATAAAAGCAATTTGGTTTAATCAGCCATTTTTAATGAAAGTTTTAAAACCCGGCCAGGAATGGCTATTCGCCGGCAAAATAAATTATGATTTTAAAACTAAACAAAAAACGCTGACTGTGTCGCAATACGAAAATCCGTCAGCTACCGGACCGATCATCTTGCCGGTTTATCCAGAAACCGAGGGTTTAACGAGTAAATATTTAAGGAAAATAATCAGGCCTTTAATATCAAATGTTGATAATTTGATTTCTGATTTTTTGCCTGAAGAAATTAAAACAAAAGAAAAATTAATCGATCTTAAAGACGCCATAAAAGACATTCACTTTCCGCTGCTAACTAATAATATTCAAAAATCGCAACGGCGGTTAGGCTTTGATGAATTATTTTTAATTGCACTTCGGATGATTGAAAGAAAGAAAGAATTCCAGAAAGAAAATGCGCCGAGAATCAAGATTAATAAAATATTTCTCAAGGATTTCGTTAGCAAATTACCTTTTAAATTGACTAACGCTCAAAGAAAAGCCGCTTGGGAAATAATTTGCGATTTGGCGAAAAGAACACCGATGAACCGATTGTTGGAGGGTGATGTCGGTTCAGGTAAAACTGTCGTTGCCGCAATGGCCGTGGCAGTGGTAAGTAAAAATAATTGGCAGTCAATCTGGCTGGCGCCTACGGAAATTTTAGCTAACCAACACTTCCAAAATGTAAAAGAGATACTAAAGCCATTTAATATTAAAGTAGGGATACTGACAGCTGCCAATAAAACAGCCGATCTTGAAAATGATGATTTAATTATCGGTACGCACGCTTTAATTCAAAAAGATGTTGCATTCCCTCGGTTAGGGCTGATTATTATTGACGAGCAACATCGGTTTGGTGTAAAACAACGGGCCCATTTAAGAAAACAACAAAATTTAGTACCACATTTATTATCGATGACCGCGACGCCAATTCCTCGGACATTAGCTCTCTCTTTTTATGGCGATTTAGATTTGTCAATTTTAGATGAATTACCGCCTGGCCGACAGAAAATTATTACAAAAGTAATTGATCCCAAAAATCGCTCAGAGGCTTACTCGTTTATTGGCGATGAAATCCGTAAAGGTAGACAAGCTTTCGTAATTTGTCCCTTAATCGATGAGTCGAAGAAAGGTAGCAATAAATTGTTTGACCTTGATAAAAAATCAGTCACGAGCGAATATCAAAAATTATCAAAAAATATATTTCCGGAATTTAAAATTGGGATGCTTCATGGACGGCTAAAATCGAAAGAAAAAGAAAAAACTATGAAAGATTTTAGTTCAGGCAAGTTAAATTTAATCGTTTCTACGGCTGTAGTTGAAGTCGGAATCGATATTCCCAATGCGACGGTGATGATGATCGAAGGGGCTGAGCGTTTTGGTTTGGCCCAGTTGCATCAATTCCGTGGCAGGGTTGGCCGCGGCAAACATCAGTCATATTGCTTCTTATTTGCTGACAGTTGGAGCGAAAATACAAAAAGGAGACTTCAAGCGATGGTTAATTGTGATAATGGATTTGAGTTGGCGGAGAAAGATTTACAAATTAGAGGACCTGGAGAACTTATTGGTATTCGTCAATCAGGTCTGCCAGATTTGAAAATGGCCTCTTTATCAGATATAATTTTAGTGAAAGGGGCAAGAGCTGAGGCTGAGGAAATTATTGCTAAGGGGATCGAAAAATATCCGCTCTTACAGGCCAAGATTGCCGAGTTCGAGAAAGAAACTCATTTAGAGTAAAAAAATGCTGGATCAATTTGTTGAAAAATATCGTTGGTATATTGGAGTCGGGCTGATAGTAATTATTTTGGGCGGGATAGGAATTATCTATCAAGATAAATTAAGTCGTGAGCGTCAAGGTAAAGATCAAGACCGAGTTACTGAGCTGACGAAACAAAACGACGAGCTGAGAAACCAATTGAGTAAATTATCAGCCGGACAAGTGGCCGGTGAATCGGTCGAACAAGAAGGCAACAAAATTGATATAAATTCAGCCGACGCTGCCAGACTAGATACACTCCCGGGGATTGGGCCGGCGCGGGCGGCTGATATAATCGCCTATCGCGAGTCTCATGGCGGGTTTAACTCGATTGAGGATTTAAAAAATATTAAGGGAATCGGTGATAAAACCTTTGAAAATTTAAAGGATTTGGTGACTATTGGAGAATCCTTGGAGAATTGATTTAAAGGCAAAAATAATATATAATAGTATGATCCACGCCCACGTGGCGGAATTGGTATACGCGTTAGCCTTAGGAGCTAATGTCCGAAAGGGCTTAGAGGTTCGACTCCTCTCGTGGGCACCAAAGTTATAAAATGAGACATCCACAATTAAAGAAAAATCCGACAATAAGTGATTTTCAGAATTATGTTGCAGAAATGGTTAAGAAGCGGGGTTTTGATAAAGAAACGCTACCGGAAATCTTTATGCTTTTTCTTGAGGAATGTGGCGAACTCGCAAAGGCAAGTCGTAAAATTCATGGTTTAAAATCGGATAATAAATCTCAAGAATATATACTAAATCACGAGGCCGCTGATGTCTTCATCTATTTATTAGACATTTGTAACCACTTAGATATTGATTTGGAGAAAGCGTTTAGAGAAAAAGAAAAATATAACACAAAAAGAATTTGGAAATAATAACTTTTGAAGACTTAAAAAATGGATAAAGATAATTTAGACAATATCGAAGAGAATCTCAAGAAAAAAGACGAGGCGAAAAAGAAAGTCAAGATTTCGGGCCGATCGGTTTTCAAGTTACAAGAAATCATTAAGAAAAAAGCTAAACCCAAAGAAGAAAACTCTGAGATTATTTCTTAAATACAAAAATCACTTTATTTAATGGTGAGGGTAGTTTTTGAATCCATTTTATTACCAGATCTTTTTTGCCCATGACAATTAAACCAAGGATAATAAATATTATCCCGGGGATAATTGGTAAAAATAGACCAGCGATACCGATTAGAATAAAAATAAAACCAGCAATTATCAATATGTAGTGTAGCACTAGCTTCATAGTCTAATCATATAACTTTTTTGTGATAAAATGAACTAAAGGAGGAATTTGCACGATATTCAAGAAAATTGGCATGCGTTGGCGATTGAAGATGTTCTCAAGAAGTTATCAACGACCGAGAATGGTTTATCAAGCCGGGAAGCAGATAATAGACTGGGTAAATATGGCCGAAACGTTCTTCCGAAAGAGAGGCCTCTTTCGAGTCTGAGGATATTTATTTCTCAGTTTCAATCACCATTGATCTACTTTTTGGCCTTGGCGGGGGTTGTCACCCTTTTTTTGAGCGATTATACCGATGCCATTGTTATATTTTTAGCCGTTATCTTGAATTCGATCGTTGGTTTTTTTCAGGAAAATAAAGCCTCAAAATCATTAGAAAAACTTAAAGAAGTTTTAAAAATTAAAGCAACCGTTATTAGAGACGGATTTAAAAAAGAAGTTTTTCAAGAAGATATTGTTTCTGGCGATGTTATTATTATTAAAGCCGGCGACAAAATTCCCGCTGATGCGAGAATATTCGAGGCCAAAAATTTAAAAGTAAATGAGGCGATTTTAACCGGTGAATCAATCGCGGTTGATAAAAATGTAAATATTGTCGAAGAGGGCCTGCCAATTAGCGATAGAACAAATGTTCTCTATATGGGTACATTAGTCGAAGATGGTTTTGCCAAAGCGATTGTGACTCAAACCGGCGCTCAAACAGAAATCGGCAAAATTGCCCTGTTGGTCAAAGAAACTAAAGATGAGAAAACGCCTTATCAAAAAAAATTAATTAATTTCGGCCGGCTAATTGGGATTGTTATTGTTGGTCTATCTTTGGCAATATTTATTTTAGGGCTTTTACGGGATACTGATTTTGTTGAAATTTTTACCACGTCGGTGGCAGTTGCGGTGGCGGCGGTGCCAGAGGGTTTGCCGATAGCGATGACGGTTGTTTTAGCTTTAGGAATGCAAAAAATACTAAAAAGGAAAGGATTGGTTAGACGTTTGTCAGCAGCCGAGGCCTTAGGTTCAACTTCAATTATTTGCGTTGATAAAACCGGGACGCTAACCGAGGGAAAAATGGAATTAGCTCACATTTTAACGGGCACAAAAGAGTTACTATATGATGGTAGTCAAAATTTCAACGAAGATGATGAAGGTCAATCGCATAGTTTGGCTCTAAGGATTGCCAGCTTATGCTCTGAGGCATACATTGAAAATCCCCAGGATGAAATGGTTGATTGGATAATTAGGGGAAGATCAACAGACCGGGCTTTAACCTATGCGGCCATTCAATTTGGAATAACAAAGGAAGATTTTGAAAAAGACCACCCAAGTATTAATAAATTGGAGTTTAGCCCTGATAGAAAAATATCTGCCTCCTTAAACCATTTTAATGAAAATGAAAACATTCTATATATAATGGGCGCGCCTGAAAAAATTTTGAAATTTTCTTCTTCGATTGAACTTGACGGCACTACCGAGAAACTTGATGAGGCAAAAGCCAATGAATTAGAATCAAAATTCCATTTTCTCGTCAGCAAGGGTTTAAGAGTTTTAGCAACTGCCTATAAAAAAGAGAGAAAAGACACCACAGAAATCAAAGAAGATCTTTTAAGAGATTTGGTTTTAGTCGGCTTTCTTGCTTTGCGTGATCCTCTAAGGCCGGAAACAAAGGCCGCGATGAATGAAGCGAAATCGGCGGGACTCCGGCCAATTATTGTTACTGGTGACCACCGCTTAACGGCTAAAGCTATTGCTCAAGAATTAAATTTGCCCCATGAGGACCAAAATATTATTGAGGGTACAGAGCTTAAAGATCTCACCGATGAGGAATTTGCCGCTAAAATCGAAGATATTTCAATTTACGCCCGCGTTGAGCCAGCGCAAAAATTAAGAATTATTGAGGCCTGGCAAACAAAAGGGCAAGTGGTCGCGATGACAGGCGATGGCATCAATGACACGCCGGCTTTAAAAAAAGCCGATATCGGCCTGGCTTTAGGTTCTGGCACGGATGTTGCTAAAGAAGTCTCCGACATTGTTTTGCTCGATGATAATTTTTCAGTAATTATTTCAGCAATCGAAGAGGGTCGGGCGATCATTGATAATATCAGGAAAAGTATTGTTTATTTAATTTCTGATTCCTTTTCGGAAGTAGCTTTAATCGGTCTGAGTTTGTTTTTTGGCCTGCCTTTGCCGGTTTTAGCCGCCCAGATTCTATGGATTAATTTAATTGAGGATGGTTTGCCGACAATCGCTCTGGGCTTTGAAAAAAAGGAAAAAGATCTGATGAAAAGACTCCCATACAGCAAAGATTTACCCCTTTTGACACGCGATATGAAGTTATTAATATTTATCATTGCATTTTTGTCGGTGGCAATATTAATGTTGCTTTATTGGTATCTACTAAAATTTTCAGGATATGAAATAATCCATGTTCGTTCAGTTATCTTCACTGCTATGGCCTTAATTACTTTATTTAATGTCTTTCTGTGTAAAACTTTTAGAAAAAATGTTTGGCAAGTAAATATCTTTTCTAATATTTTCTTGTCATTCTCTTTCTTCGTTGGGGTTATTGCCCTCATCGGTGCTTTGTATCTGCCGATTCTCCAAGAGCTGGTAAAAACCGTGCCATTGAATTTAAAAGATTGGATCGTTATATTATTTTTAACACTCATTAATGTTATTTTTATCGAACTTTCGAAATTTTATTTCATAGTTAAAATTAACAATGGCACCAAAAGCTATCAATAAAATAATTGCGATTGTTGGGCCGACCGGTTCAGGAAAAACCGAGTGGGCCAAGAGAATTGCCGCAAAATTTAATGGGCAGGTTATTTCGGTTGATTCTCGTCAGATTTACAAAGGAATGGATATTGGTACCGGAAAGGATAAAAGTTTTAAGCAAGATTTAATTGACATTGTCGAGCCAACTCAGAATTTCACGCTCGCTGACTATCAAAAGCTGGCCAATAACTTAATTAACCAATATTTAACAATAAAAACTTTGCCTGTTTTAGCCGGAGGAACCGGCCTTTATTTAAATGCTGTTTTGTATGGGTATGTAATCCCTGGGATCCAAAAAGAAAGTAAACTACTGCGTGATTACCTTGAAAAATTATCCGAAGAAGAGCTGTTAAAGAAATTGAAAAATTTAGATCCGAAAACAGCTCATAAGATTGATCCGAAAAATAGAAGAAGAATGATTCGGGCTATCGAAGTTGCTTTACTTTCCGGAAAACCTTTTAGCGAACAAGTCAAAAAAACAAAACCATTGTTTCAAAGTTTAGTCATCGGCATAAAGACCGATCGAGATACTTTGTATTCAAAAATTGATGCGCGGATTGAGCAGATGGTTAAAAACGGTTTAGTCGAAGAAGTTAGAGCGCTGATCGAAAAATATGGTCAACACCCATCGGCTTTTAATACCATTGGCTACACAGAAATTATTGACTATCTTAACGGCCGGATTGCACTCCGCGAAGCGATGGAAAAAATTAAATTAAATACCCACGATTATGTTCGTCGCCAAGATACTTGGTTTCGTAAAAACAAGGACATTAAATGGGTTTCCCATTACGAAGATGCGGAAAAATTGGTAAGTAAATTTTTGAAAAACAAATAGAGTTTCATAAAAAAGGAGGACGATATTTTTTTTAAAAAAACTATTAAATCGATTACTCTTTTCTTAATATTTTTAGGCATTAGCCAGATACCCTTTGGTATCGCCAAAGGAGCTGAAAGCACTGCCTATCAGCAGAAAATGGATTATGCCAAGGCATATCAGGAATCGATGAATCAAAAAGCCGCTTCTAAACAAGGGCTTATTGACAAACTTTCCCTCGTAAACAAATTATCCCTTGCAGAAAATCCAAAATTGGCCTTGATAAGAAAACTAGCGAGCAAAAAGAAAATCGGTACTCTTATTAAACAAGGCGAGATTATTGGTTATGAAGGTGGGATGCCCGGGACTTGTGGCGCCGGCTTGACGATTGGTCCCCATCTTCATTTTGAAGTCCGTAAAAATGGCGCTAGTATCAATCCACGCGATTTCTTGGGAAAGACTCTCATTTGGCCGGCGAGCAGTCAGAGAGTGACCCAAGAATTTGGGCCGGCTGATTGGACACCATGGTATAAATTCCATACCGGAATCGACATTGCGCCTAGCAATGGTTATGGTTCTCCGGTCAGGGCAGCGGCCACTGGCCGATTGATTTTTAATCAAAATGATACTGGCGGTTACGGACATTTGATAATGATCGACCACGGTAGCGGTTTGGTCAGTTATTATGGCCATCTGATTTGCGACTGAATAAAATGAGGTTCTAATGCCATTAGCGAAAGTTAATTCAGCGGCGGTAATTGGACTCGAAGCTTGTCCGGTTGAGGTGGAGGTTGATATTTCGAATGGTCTTCCTTCTTTTACAATCGTCGGTTTGCCGGATAAAGCGATTGAAGAGTCTAAGGAGCGAGTTCGTTCGGCAATTAAAAATTCCGGCGCCAATTTCCCGATAAAAAGGATTACTGTTAATCTTGCGCCGGCCGATATTAAAAAAGAAGGGCCCGCCTACGATTTGGCGATTGCGTTAGGGATACTCATAGCCGATGGCCAATTACCGGAAATAGATGACGAGACAATTTTGGTGGGCGAGCTCGCTTTGAATGGAAAACTCCGACACATTAATGGCATATTGCCAATTGTAAGCTCTTTACATAAAAAATATCCAAAAATAATTTTGCCCGAAGTTAACAAAGATGAGGCAGCTCTGGTGAGAAAAATCAAGATAATTCCTGCGGAAAGTCTAAAAGATTTAATTTTCCATTTTAAAAAAGAAAAAAGCTTAAGTCCTTATGTTAGAAAAATAAAAATACAAGCGCCGGAAAAATATGAATACGATATGGCCTATGTTAAAGGCCAAGAACAAGCAAAACGGGCGTTGGAGATCGCTGCCGCTGGTAACCACAACCTGCTGATGATCGGTCCGCCTGGTTCTGGGAAGACATTGCTCGCGCGGACAATTCCCTCAATCCTTCCCAGGTTAACTGATGAAGAAGTTATAGAAGTAACCAAAATATATTCGGTTGCCGGCTTATTATCAAATGATGCGCCTTTGATAAATATCCGGCCATATCGGGCGCCGCATCACACGACTTCTTCAGTCGCTTTGGTTGGCGGGGGAACTTTTCCTCGGCCGGGTGAAATTACTCTTGCGCACCGAGGGGTTTTATTCATGGATGAATTTGCGGAATTTCCTCGCTCAGTTTTAGAGGCATTACGGCAACCGCTTGAAGATGGGATCATGACCGTTTCCAGAGCCCAGGGTTCAATTACTTACCCGGCGAAGTTCATACTTGTGGCGGCGCAGAATCCCTGCCCTTGTGGCTATTTGGGCGATCCGGTTAAAAATTGTATTTGTTCTCCGACACAAATTATCCGCTACCAAAAAAGAGTCTCTGGACCGTTACTTGATAGAATTGATCTTCATATTGAAATACCGAGAGTAAAATATGAAAAGCTTGCCGATGAGAAAGTCGCTGAAGAATCTCGCGTAATCCGAAGTCGAGTTGAGGAAGCCCGTGAGATTGGGCAAAAACGTTTGAACAAATCAAATTCTGAGATGACCCTAAAAGATATTAAGAACCACTGTCTGCTTGATGAAAAATCGAAAGACTTATTAAAAATGGCCGTAAATCAACTGAATCTTTCCGCTCGCCAATATACAAGAATTATCAAATTAGGAAGAACAATTGCTGATCTTTCAAAATCAAAAAATATCACCAGCGCTCACATTGCCGAAGCCTTACAATATCGACCAAAAGAGAGAACTTATTAACTGTTAATATGGAGAACTTTAAATAGGCTATCGCTCATTTTTAGCAGAAAGCCGGTTTTATTATCGATAAAAAAGACAATGACAATGGTGGCTATAATTGAACCAATGATAATTGCCGATTTTTTAAGATCATATCTTACAAAGTCTAAATTATCAATATTTTTTGTTGGTGGTGTAATCGGAGATTGGTGGGTTGGGACTGATTGCTCAATTAATTCTTCTTTAATTGATTCCTGCTGGGGGATGCTTTTGGGAGGAGCATTCTCGGCCCGGCTCATCTCTTGAAGGATTTGTTCTTTAATCCTTTTTTTAAATTTTAGTTTTTCTTTCTTGGACATTTAACCTCTTTAATATTATATATATCTTATATTAGCTTTACAAGTTGATTCTTTGCTGATAACATATAACATAGCAATATAGGCGAGAGTAGTTCATCGCGAGAGTAGTTCATCGGTAGAACGTCTCCTTGCCAAGGAGAAGGTAGCGGGTCCAATTCCCGTCTCTCGCTCCACCTCACTAAGTTCGGTGTAAACATGGCCTGGTAGCCAAGTAGTAAGGCAGCGGTCTGCAAAACCGCTATGCGCGAGTGCAAATCTCGCCCAGGCCTCACTTCGGCTGTCGAAGACGGCCTCAGCGCAAGTTTCAATTTTGAGTAACAAATCAGATAAACTAGTTTACATTAAGGAGTAAATGACGAAATGGACAATATTTTAACAATCATCCAAATAGTTTTAGCGATACTTTTAATAATTGTTATATTATTACAGCATCGGGGAACTTCATTAGGCGGTGCTTTCGGTGGTGAAGGAGCAGTTTATCGTTCGCGTCGCGGTGCTGAGAAATTACTATTTTTTGCGACCATAATCATAGCAATAGCATTCGTCGGGCTAGCCCTAATTAATATCCTGCTTTAATTAAAGTTCTCATCATATTTATGATTATTAATTTTTTTAAAAAACAATATTCGTCATTACTCCAATATCCTTGGAAAGACACAATTAAGTCGCTAAAGTTTTTACCGCGTGTGTTAAATAATTTTGAGAAAGTTGCTGTGATTGTATGTCTGGCGGTTGCTGTTACTCTAGGTTCTTATTTGTGGTATCAAAGTTGGCTCAAATCTACCATCCTAATTGCCGGCTACGGCGGCGAATTCCGCGAGGGGATAATTGGGGAAAGCAAAGATTTAGACGAACATATCGAAAGACTAACAAATGCTGGCTTAACTAAATATGACTCAGAGAAAAATATTGTCGGTGATTTAGCTCAAAGTTGGGATATTAATGAGAACGGAAAAGTTTACATCTTTCATTTAAGAGATGGCTTCTCCTCCGAAGATCTCACGAGCCAGATCGCCAGCAAAAATATCTGGAAAGATATTGAAATTACTACGCCTGATTCCCAGACAATTAGATGCGCCTTCAAGCAGCCATTTAGTCCATTTTTGAACGTTTCGACTGAGCCGATTTTTAATTATGGACCATATAAGATTGCTAAAGAGTATAAAGATGAAATAGAGCTTCAGAGCAGAGATGACTATTATGCTGGTCGACCTTTTATCGATAAGGTTATAATCAAATTTTATAACTCCGAGGAAGACCTACTGAAGGCGGCAAAACGAGGCGAGATTCAGGCCTATTCTTTAGATTCAGAGCAAGATCCAGTTCAGAATTTTCATAAGTTCGAAATGAAGCTACCAAGGGATTTAGACTTATTTTTTAATTTATCGCGAAAAGATTTACAGGATATAAATGTGAGAAGGGCTTTGAAAGAAGGTTCGTCGCCGGGTAAGGAACTAAGTCTTCGTTTGGTGACATCTGATAATCCAAAGAATAAAGATTTTGCTCAAAGGATAGTTGAAACGCTGGGCGAGAAGGGAGTAAAAATTAATTTGGATGTTAAGGACAATGTCACCCTACAGAAAGTAACGATTCCAAAGCGCGATTATGATTTGTTGCTCTACGGGCTTGATTATGGTGAAGATCCTGATCCTTATCCCTTTTGGCATTCATCGCAGATTAAAGAAGACGGAAAAAATTTATCGAATTTTAAAAATGTCAAAGCTGACAAATTGCTTGAAGAAGCTCGACAGGAACTAGACAATAATAAACGAGAAGAAAAATATGCTGAGTTTCAGAAAATTCTCGATGCGGAAATACCGATGTTTGTTGTCCAAAAACAAAATTTCTATTATTATGTGTCCAATAAAATCAAGGGCATCGAGCAAATTGTTGGTTCTTGCGAAGCGGATAGATTTCTGAACGTTGCTTCTTGGTATATAAATACCCAAAGAGTAAAAAAACTGTAAATTATTAAACTATTTGTTAAGGTGGGCGAATGGCGGAATGGTAGACGCGCTAGCTTCAGGAGCTAGTGGGAGCAATCCCATGGAGGTTCGAATCCTCTTTCGCCCATTTTGTGTTGAATTTAGGAAGCTTTTCAGGTATAATCATGTTAAGCCCGGGTGGCGGAATTGGTATACGCGCAGCCTTGAGGTGGCTGTGGGAGCAATCCCGTGCAGGTTCAACTCCTGTCCCGGGCACTATGGGCGACTAGCTCAATGGTTAGAGCACTTGGTTTATTCACCCCGTTAAATTACGGACGGTTAGCTCAGTGGTAGAGCGCTTGGTTTACATCCAAGATGTCATAGGTTCAAATCCTATACCGTCCACCAGTATTTAACGGGGCAAGTCCAAGGGGTTAAGCTTCGCCCTCTGGGCGCCATGCCGAATCCTATGTCGCCCACCATTGTACGTGAAGTCGTAGCTTCGTCTTCGGCGCCATGCCAAATCCTTCACCGCCCATTTTGTATTGATTAATAATTTTAATTCTGCTATGATAGTGATAGTTTCATTATTAACCTCCTAACCATCATCATTCACTATTACGAGCAGTGGCATTGCTTTGATGAATGCCTGGGTAGCTCAGTGGTAGAGCACATGACTGAAAATCATGGTGTCGTGAGTCCGATTCTCACCCCAGGCACCATTATATCGGCCGCATAATATTTATTGCACATTATTGAATAATGACATTTCGTAACTTAAATTTAAAGCAATTTTTTACTGCTGACTATCTGTTGGAGAAAAATCCGCCGACATTTGAATTGCTGCCTTATATTGTTGGTCTTTTCTGTCTGTTCATTATTTTAAGTTTTATTTTCTGGTCCGTGTATCAAAGAAAAGATAAAAAGACGCCTATTTTTAAAAAGATAAAACATAAGCTTTTTAATATCTTTTTTTACACTGGAATCGTTGGTTTGGCATTATGTTTTTTTTCCTGGCAACAAATCATTTATTTAAGTAGTCGAATAATGATGCTTGGGCTGCTTCTCGGGTTTATTGCTGGGTTGTTAAGTTTTACATATTATCGAATTTTTATCTTTTCGAAAGAAGTTCAAGGATATAATCAAAAAATAAAGTATCAAAAGTATCTGCCACAAAAAAATAGATTAAGAAAGGATTAATTCAACAATGAAAGAACCCGAATCAATGAAAGATTTAGTCGCCAAGGCGGGAAACCGTCTAATCCCAATTAAGGTTGGTGAGCTTATTGAGGTTAAAGTATTGCAAATTTTAAAAAACCGTTTGCTGGTAGAGGTTGGTGATTTTTCTTTGGGATTTATCCCGGAACAAGAATTTTCGCCTGAAGTGACCGATCATAAAGTCGGCGATAAAGTACTAGCATACGTTTTATCGGTTGAGAATGATGAGGGTTATACTATCCTTTCACTCCGCCGCGCCGATAAAGAAAAAATTGCCAAAATATTGCAGACAAAATATGATAACGCTGATGTTCTACAAGTCAAAACATCTTCGGCTAATAAGGGAGGATTACTTTGTCAGTTTGGTGATTACGAAGGATTTTTACCAGTTTCACAGTTAGCAAGTTCTCATTATCCAAAAGTTTCAACTGGCGATCGTGAAGAAATTTATGCTCGTTTGAAGAAATTAGTCGGTCTGATTTTTAACGTAAAAATCTTGAGCTTTGAACCAAATACAGGCAAGTTAATTTTTTCTGAGAAAGCAGCTGGTGACACAGTCCAACAAGAAAAAATAAAAAAAATTAAAATTGGAGATAAATTTAGCGCCGAAATTACCGGTATCGTCAATTTTGGTTTATTTGTAAAAATAAAAATTTCCGATTCAGCCGATGAAATCGAAGGATTGGTCCATATATCTGAAGTTTCATGGGACCGCATCGAAGATCTGAATAAGATGTTCAAAATCGGCCAGGTGATTGAGGTTCAGGTTATTTCTATCGAAAATAATCGGATTTCACTTTCGATCAAACGACTTTTACCAGACCCCTGGCTTAAAGCTGCTTCTTCCTATGCTGTCGGCAAGATTGTTGAAGGGGAAGTTATTAAAATTACTCCCTTTGGCGCCTTCGTTAAAGTTGATAGTTTGGATGGTTTGGTCCACATTTCAGAATTGGGAGAAAAAATATCTGATCCTACAGAAATTGTCAAAGAAGGAGAAAAGTACAAATTCAAAATTGTGGCGATTGAGCCAGAACTTCATAAGCTGAGCTTGTCGCTCAAGCAAGCCAGCGATAAACTCAGCCTTTCGCTAAAGGCGGCAGCTGGTCTTCATGAGAGCTCAGAGAGTAAAAAAATAGTTAAGAAAAAAACGAAGCCAAAAAAATTGGCCAAAAGCCGATCAGAAGTTTGAAAAGGAGGCTAAATGGTTATTTCCTGGCACGGAAAAGAAAATTTCACCATCAAGACTAAAAATGCGGTTAAAACAGTTAAGATTGGCGAGGAAATTTACTTGGGAGAACTAAAGATTGCTTCTCCGGGCGAATATGAATCTGGAGGAGTTCAAGTCGAAGTTTTCGATAGCTTCATTGAAGTATGTTCGGAAAAAATTACGGTTGCTTGGGCAAAAAAAGCAAAAGTTTTAAGCGACCAAGATCTCGAGAGGTTAGATGGTGTTAATGTTTTGTTAATCGGAGTCGGCGGCAATGAATTCACGGAAACTAAGACCGCGCTAGAGGTAATTCGTCAGATTGATCCCCAGGTTGTAATTCCAATGTATAATCAAAATTTGGCAGAATTTTTAAAGGAACAGGAGGCGGCTCCAGCGGCGATAGACCAATATAAATTTAATCTGGTTGATTTACCGACTGAGGAAATTAAAATAGTCGTCTTGAATGCTACTTGATAAAGTCATTTCTAAAATTCAAAATTATCAAAATTTTTTACTCATGATCCATGAGGATCCTGATGGAGATACTCTTGCGGCAACGATTGCCATTTTTTGGGCATTAAAAAAAATAGGCAAAAACACAGCCATGGTTTGTAAAGACCCTGTCCCTAAACCATTTGTTTTTTTGCCTGGGACTTCAAAAATAAAACCGGATATTCTTTTTGGGGATTATGAGGTGATTATTATCGTTGATTGTGGGGATCTCAAAAGGACCGGTTTCCCTGATCGATTAAAAAAATTTGCCCGCATTAGCAAAAACTTAATTAATATTGATCATCATCCTAAGAATGATCTTTGGAAAATTGCCAATTTGAATTTTGTCGATCAAAACGCCTCTTCTGCCTCTGAAATGGTTTGGGAAATTTTTAAGAAGATGGAAATTGTCATCGACAAAGATATCGCGACGGCGCTACTGATGGGAATTTATACCGACACAGGTGGCTTTAAACACTCGAATACGACGCCTAAGACCCTAGAAATCGCTTCTGAACTTTTAAATTTTGGGGCAAAGTTAAAACTTATTCGACAAAATGTCACTTTAAATAAATCTGTAGCGGCCATGCGTTTATGGGGGATTGCTCTTTCCCGCATTCACAAAAATCAAGAATTTCAAATTGTTTCATCGGTAGTTACCAAGCAAGATTTAATCGAATGTGAGGCAACGTTGGCCGATTTAGCTGGTGTGGTAAATTTAATGAATGCGATTCCCGATTCAAATGCGGCAATTTTATTTTACGAAACGGAGGATGGTTTAATCCGCGCCTCGCTTCGGACCGAAAAAGAAAACGTTGATGTTTCCAAAATTGCCAAATTATTCGGAGGCGGAGGGCATAAAAAAGCTGCCGGCTTTACAATCCCAGCAGATTTGAAATTAATTGGAACTTCCTGGGAGATTGTTTTAAAGTAGATATCGGTAGATACGTAATATGGCACTTGATTATGCGTTTACCACAGATTATACTGGATTTATGAAACAAAGAAGATGGACAGAAGACGATTTAAAAATTGCAGTAAAGAAATCCAGGAGTATTCGCCAAGTGCTAAATTGTTTAGGACTACGTGAGGCAGGCGGAAATTATAGTCAAATAAAAAAATTTATAAAGTTGTATAATATAGATGTAGCGCATCTCAAGGGACGGGGCTGGAATAAGGGCTTAAGGGGAATTGGGAAACCCAAAATTCCGATTGAGCAAATAACGGTGTCCGATAGCTCGTTTCAAAGTTACAAGCTGAAAAATAGATTACTTTCAGCGGGGCTAAAACAACCCCGTTGTGAAGAATGCGGCTGGGCGAGAAAAACTAAAGACGGCCGTTTGCCTCTCGAGATTGACCACATTAACGGCGACAGTCGCGATAATCGATTAAAAAATTTGAGGATTCTTTGTCCCAATTGTCATAGCTTGAAACCTACACACAGAGGAAGAAATAGAAAATAAAATATGCCCGAGTGGCGAAACGGTATACGCGCAGCACTTAAAATGCTGTGGAGTTAACCCTCCGTGAGAGTTCGACTCTCTCCTCGGGCATTTTTGATTGATTTGTTTATATTCTCTAGCTATAATTAGACTAACTGGAATATATTCATCGACCAAGGAGGAAAGATGTTTTTGAAACCTCAAAGATCTCGGTTCTTGAAATTTTTTATTTTTGTAATTTTATTATTAACTCTGGGTTTTGTTATCGCATGGTTTTATCGCGGCTCTTTTTTAGGAATAGCTGATACTACTTTATCCGGATCAAAAGAGCCACGATATATTGAAGATCAGTTGATTGTTAAATTTAAAAAGAAAATAACTAAAAATGCCGCGATAGAAAAAATTAACAAAGATAAAAAAATCGCTAAAAAAATAAATAATTTGTTTGAATCTAACTCGGATTTATCAGATCTTTATTATGTCGTCGAGCTGGATACAGCTACTGGCTTAGAAATTAGCGAAGAGAATTTAGATAAGACGGCCAAAAAAAGATTTTCAGATTTAGAAATTATTAATCTTCAAAAGGACTCTGATGTAGAATATGTGGAAAAGAACCTAAATGTATCCGCTTTTTTAGAACCGAATGACCCATTTTATAGATCTTCAGGGTCTTGGGGACAATCATACGCTGATCAATGGGGATTAAAAAAAATAAATTCAGCCGGCGCTTGGGGTTCTGTCACTGGGGGGACGGTGATAGTGGCGGTAATTGATACTGGGGTTGATTACAACCATCCCGACATAAGTCAAAATATTCTTAAAAATACAAGCGGAAATGTGGTCGGATGGGATTTCTATGGTAACGATGCCAACCCTGACGATGGCATGGATCATGGTACCCATGTGGCGGGAATTATCGGAGCCTCAGGGAATAATAGCTTGGGGATTTCTGGTTTAAACTGGAATATAAAAATTATGCCCGTCAGGTTTTTGGATCCCACTGGCGGCGGGGATATTGCGAAGGGGTCGGCGGCGATTGTTTGGGCAGTTGATCATGGGGCTAGGGTTATTAACGCGTCCTGGGGAGGGCCCGGCTATAGTCAAACGGCAGCCGATGCGATTAAATATGCTCATGATAGAAATGTTGTCGTCGTTGCTGCGGCCGGTAATTTTCATGACAATTCAAGCTTCTATACTCCTTCTGGATTGTCTGATGTCATTACCGTAGCAAATTCTGACTATAACGATAATTTAGCCCTCTCTTCAAGTTACGGTCCAAAGCTTGATGTGACGGCTCCAGGGACAGATATTCTTTCATTGAGAGCTTCAAGTAGTGGGCACTTTCTTTGTGTTGGCGATAGTATTATAGGGCAAATTTATTGCCGGATGTCAGGGACTTCGATGGCTTCACCTCATGTGGCTGGCTTGGCGGCTTTAATACTGGCAAAGAACCCAACCTGGACCACAGAGCAGGTCAGGCAGGCGATTCGAAAAGGGGCGGAAGATAAGGGTTCAGTTGGCTGGGATTATTTTTTCGGCGAAGGTCGAATCAATGCCTTGAACTCAATTCAGATAAATTCCCCATTATCAGCTCAGATCCGATCGACTGTAGGGTCGCCGGCACATAGCTTGTTTGGAACTGCTTCGGGTCCAAATTTTAGGAACTATGAAATGTATTATTCTGAATATAAAAGTTCAATTTTGCCTTCCTGGCAATTATTTTCAAGTTCCACTACACCCGTTACCGATAATAATGGCTATTTAGGACTATTTGATGCCTCACATTTGCCAAATGCCGATTATGTGATTAAATTAATTGTTTACAGTAATGATTCTAAAACATATACCAACACTTTTTATATTCCGATGACGGGGACACTTCAAGGCACGGTGACTGATGCAGTCTCAAAAAGACCGATTGGAGGAGCAAAAATAAATGCTCGAATCATAAACGAAATTATTACTCAATCTGACGGAAAATTTTTTGTTTCAGGGTTAAGACCGGGCTATTACGTTTTAGTGGCAACTGCTCCGAGATATCTAAGAAGTTTCGAGTACCCTGCTATTGTAGGTCCAAACCAAACAACAACGACTAATATTGGTCTTACCAAGATAGATGATGCTACTTATATAAAGTTTAAAGTGGTTACATCGTCAAATACTCCTATTTCCATGGCGAAAATTTCCACCACTAATTATTTTACGAGTGATTTTGGCTCAAAAGCCAGTTGTTCTACGGGGGCCGATGGGACATGTATTATTAAATCTTTACCAATCGGTTCTTATGAGATAATGGTACAAAAGGCAGGTTTCCAAACAAAGTACGGAAGGGCAAGGACGACATACCCCCGTCAAAATTTTCCAATCAGTTTTATCCTTGTGCCATAATTAGTACTGCAGATGTGCTACTAATACGGTATGCCCTGAGGCAAGTATTCTTTAATATAGACTTCCTGGCTAATTACTGGGATAGAGATGTCGGTTGGACACCGACCTCGAGTCTCGCCTCGGGCATTTTTTATTGCAAAATTATTAGTTTTATTATTTAATTAAAAAGTATTCAGAAATTTATTTATAGGAGATCATATGTGTGGGATTACCGGATATATAGGGGAAAAGAATACCGTTGAGGTTTTGCTCGATGGTTTAAAAAGATTAGAATACCGCGGTTACGATAGTTCCGGCGTCGCCGTCCAACAAGATGGTAAATTAAAAATTCTCAAGAAAAAGGGGAAGATTGCCGAGCTTGAAAAATCACCGGAGTTAAAAACAATGAATGGTTCAATGGGAATTGCCCATACTCGTTGGGCGACCCATGGTGTACCGAATGAAATTAATGCCCACCCACATTTTGATTGTAAGAAAGAAATCGCTTTAGTTCACAACGGCATCATTGAAAACTATCATCAGCTGCGGGACAAACTCCAGAAAGAGGGGCATAAATTTCTTTCGACCACTGACACTGAAGTTGTAGCCCATTTAGTCGAAAAATATTACAAGGGTGATTTAGAGAAGGCGGTCTTGCAAGCTCTTAAAGAAATAGAAGGTTCTTTCGCTCTCGCGATCATCCATAAAGATGGTGAGAGAATGATAGTCGCTCGTCGGGGCTCGCCCTTAATTGTGGGTGTCGGCAATAATGAAAATTTTGTCGGTTCCGATGTTCCCGCGATTTTAAAATATACTAAAAAAGTAATTTATCTCGAAGATGATCAAATTGCTGTAATTACTAAAGAAAAAATTGACGTTAAAAATCTCAAAGGTCAAAAAGTCGCTGCGAAAACAAACGAAATTAAATGGTCGCTCGATCAGATCGAAAAAGGCGGATATAAGCATTTTATGATTAAGGAAATTTTTGAACAGCCACAGGCGATTGCCAATGCCTTAAGAGGAAGAATGACGAGTGGTAAGACGAATTTAGATCTCAAAGTCAATCCTAAAAATATTAAGCGCGTTTTTATTGTTGCCTGCGGCACTGCTTGGCATGCGAGTTTGGTAGGGAAATACATTATCGAAAAATTAACTCGCAAACCGGTGGAAGTCGATATAGCTTCCGAATTTCGTTATCGTAATCCGATCGTTGGCAAAGGTGATTTATTGATTGCCGTTTCCCAATCGGGGGAAACTGCTGATACTTTAGAATCGATTAGATTGGCTAAACAAAACGGTGCCAAGACGTTAGGAGTGGTTAACGCTGTTGGTTCATCGATCGCTCGCGAAGTTGATGAAGTAATTTATTTGCAGGCCGGTCCGGAAATTGGCGTCGCCTCGACCAAGGCATTTACCACACAAGTGATTTGTTTACTTTTGCTTGCTGCTTATATGTTGGAGGAGGCCGGGGGAAAAATTGACCGCGAGTTGATTAGAGATCTGGAAATTTTACCGAAATCTATCCAAAAAATTTTAGACAATGCCAAATCGATTCAAAAAATCGCCAAAAAGTATCAAAAAGCGCGGAGTTCGTTATATTTGGGCCGCGGCGTCAATTTTCCTATCGCCCTTGAGGGGGCATTGAAACTCAAAGAAATTTCTTATATTCACGCTGAAGGATATCCAGCAGGAGAGATGAAACACGGCCCGATTGCCTTAGTCGATCCGAATTTACCGGTGGTTTTTATTGCTAATAACGACCACACCTTAGAAAAAATTATTTCCAACATGGAAGAAATTAAAGCGCGGCAAGGAAAAATTATTACGGTCACCAATGTTTCGGCTGAAAAAATCAATAAAATCTCCGATGATATAATTGTTGTTCCCAAAGCGTCAGAACTAATATCAGCTCTAATCAATGTTGTTCCTTTGCAGCTTCTCGCTTACTATGTCGCCGATTTTCGCGGGATCGATATGGATAAACCGCGCAATTTGGCCAAGTCAGTGACGGTGGAGTAATTAAATTTTTTAATTAAGTTCTAATCTTGGAATATTCTAATTTTTTGTGATATAGTTTTTATTGAAGTTGGTCTCAGAGTCAGAAGGGAGTCCGGCAGTGGAAGGTATAGCAGTCCGTAATCGTGTGACGGTTCAAGCGGCGAAGAAAGACCCTTCGAGGTACGGAGGGCTTGCTGAGCAGAACTGGGGGTTGATGATCAGGGTGGCTATACAGAATCTAGCCGCTGCTCAAGTCGAAGGGCTTGGGTTCGTTGACCTGATGGACATTGCCCTAGATGCGATGATGGCGGATGCCAAGTCGTATGACCCAGACCGTAACGATAGCTTTGCACACTTCATCGCCATGTGCATTCACAGTAGGATTAACCAGGCCATTGATCATCGGAGAAGGGTTAATCGTCGTCTTCGGGTGCTCTCGTTTGAAGACCCTGTCTCGTCGCAAGGCGACAGAACTCTCGGCGACACGATAAGCTACCACGAAAGTGGGTACGACTTACTACTCGAGCGGCTCTCAAGTGGCTGGCGGTGGGGGCTGATAGTCCCCTTGCTTCATGAATTAGAGCCGCTTGAACGCCTGGTCCTGAAGCTGTACTTCTGGCAGGATATGACCTACCGCGCCATCGCCGAGGTTATCGGTGGCTCCCATGAATGGGCCCGGAAAGTCCGAAACAGAGCGATTGAGAAGCTCAGATCCGCGCTCAAAGAGCGCGGCCAGTGGCCGGCCGAGTGAGTTCCTCATTCGGCCTTTCGTTTTTTATGGACTTTCAGATAATCAACTGGTACAATATGATTAAGGAGAATTTATGAGAAGATGGTTAAAAATTGGAATTGTAAGCTTTATTTCAGTGGTGCTGTTTTTGATTTTTTATTTCTTTTTCCCTCATATCTGGGGAGAAGCGGTTTATCCTCTAGAATATCAGGATTCAATTAAAAAATATTCTGAACAATGGGGCGTGAGGCCCAATCTAGTTTGTGCGGTAATTTATACCGAAAGCCATTTTAATCCGCGGGCGACATCTGGAGTTGGAGCGCAAGGATTAATGCAGATAATGCCGGCCACCGGCAGATCAATCGCTGATGAACTAGGCGAGTCCTTTGGCAATCTTTACGATCCAGATACGAATATTCGTTATGGCGTTTGGTATTTAAAAGGTTTGCTGGAAAAATTTAATGGCAATTCCGAGCTGGCCTCGGCCGCTTATAACGCTGGCGTAATGCGAGCTCATCAGTATAATGAACAAGGCGTGTCTTTACCCTATGAAACGCAATTTTTTATCCAAAAAGTGAAAAATGCTGAGGCGATGTACGATAAAATTTACGGTCCTTGGTACTCGCAATCAGAATCAGAGAAACGCAACCCAATCGAGAGAGGATTTTCAAATATCAGCGATTTCGTCAAAAATCTAATTTTGGGATTCTAGAAGAAAAAATGAAGGCCGATGATTTAAGGACAAAATTTGTTGATTTTTTTGTCGGAAAAGATCATAAACTGCTGCCGCCCGCGAGTTTGATTCCTGAGAATGATCCAAGCGTTTTATTCACTTCGGCCGGTATGCAGCAATTTAAGCGGTATTATACTGAGCCAGATCAAGCTCCAGCAAAGAATATTGTGACGGTCCAGCCATGTTTTAGGACCTCTGACATTGAAGCGGTGGGGGACGATACTCATCTGACCTTCTTTGAAATGCTCGGCAATTTTAGCTTTGGCGGCTATTTAAAAAAAGAAGCAGTGGAGATGGCTTACGAATTTTTAACCGACGTGCTAAACATTGATCGCGCTAGAATTAAATGCTCAATTTTTAAAGGTGATGAGATCAATGCTCGCGATAATCAATCTGCAGTGATTTTGGAAAAAATGGGTCTTAAATATGAAGAATATAGCCGTGATGATAATTTTTGGGGACCGACTGGTAACGAGGGTCCTTGTGGTCCCACTGTTGAATTCTACGTTGACGATGTTGAGGTTTGGAATTTGGTCTTTAATGAATATTTTAAAAATGCCGATGGTTCATACCGAAAAATTGACACCCCTGGGGTGGATACGGGGATGGGGTTGGAAAGAATGTTGGTGGTAAAAAATGGTCTTAAGAATGTATATGAAACGGATTTGTTTGAAGAAATTTTCGACATTTTAGAAAAGGAACTACCGCTAAAAAAAGGTAAAGATGATGAATATTTGAGGATGATAGCTGATCATATTAAAGCGGCGGTGATGATCGCTAACGAAGGGATATTACCGGGGAAGAATGAGAAAGAGTCTGTTTTGAGAAAATTAATTCGGCGAGCGGTTGATTATAGCCAAATGAAAGAATTTGAACCAGCATGGATAAAAGAGGTGATAGAAATTATCGCAAATCAATATCAAGGGATTAATAAAGAAAAAGTTGAAAAAGTTATTTTTGACGAGGCGAAGTCTTTTAGCCAGATACTCAATAAATGTGAAGAAATCATTAAAAACCGACAAGAATATTCTGCAAAAGATGCATTTAATTTATTCCAGTCTCAAGGATGTCCTATCCGAAGATATCAAGATTATGCAGCGATGCATGACGTAAAAATCACCGATGTCGATATTGAACAGGAGATGAGAAAACACCAAGAAATTTCGCGGGCGGGAGTTAGCGGTTTCAAAAGTGGACTCGTCGGTGAAAGTAAAATTACTACCCGAATGCACACGGCCACTCATTTATTACTTAAGGCACTGCAGGAAGTGCTCGGTAAAGAAGTCCATCAACGCGGCTCGAATATAAATGAGGAACGCATTCGTTTTGATTTCTCTTACCCGGAAGCAATGACCGAGGAGCAGATTAAAAAAGTTGAAGAGATCGTAAACCAAAAAATTAAAGAAGATTTACCAGTAGTGAGAAAAGAAACTACGATTGAAGAAGCCAAAAAACTTGGCGCTGAGGCCCAATTTTTATCAAAATATGGTGTCTATGACAAGCTGACAATGTACTCAATCGGAGATTACTCCCATGAACTTTGTGGCGGTCCTCATGTCAAAACAACCTCTGAAATAGGAAAATTTAAAATTATTAAAGAAGAGTCCTCTTCCGCTGGAGTAAGAAGAATTAGGGCGGTCTTAGAGTAGTCAAATAAAGATATTTCTCTCTATTTAAGAGCTCAGCTTATCTGAGCCATTTAGTTTTTGATTATAAGATGTGATATACTGGAAAAAAGGACAAATTGTCCAGTTTTTGCTGTATTTATTTAAAATAATGAATTGCCCCAGCATAACTCCTTCCTGACTTATTGAACTACGTTCAATCACGCAGGAGTGTCGTATACGGGGCTTCCTGAACTTGCTTTCTGCTATCGCAGAAACGCAATTCAGGAGCGGAGGGGAATTTGGGTCTCTTTGATGTTTTAGGAACAAAAAAAATTGAGAATCGATATGCGATTGCCTTGGATATTGGCACAGAATTTGCAAAATGTCTTGTGTTCAAAGTCGAGGATGGGAAAGGCGTAGTTACCGGAACGGGCCGCCAACGGCAGAAATTATCAGATATGCAGGGAGGTTCTGTCACCGATATTCACGGCGTTGTGAAAAATTGCCAGAAGGCGATTGAGAGGGCGGCTCAAGCAGCAAAAATTATGCCTAAACAAGTGATTATGGGCATTGCTGGTGAGTTGGTTAAAGGAAATACGACGACGATTAAATATACTCGACCAAATCCCCAAGCCGGGATTACTCTCGAAGAGCTTAAGGAAATTATCTCGATGATTCAAAGACGTTCATTTGATCGTGCCCGCCAAATCTTAGCCTGGGAGACGGGACATGCTGAAGTAGATGTCAAATTGGTGAATGCGGCGATTGTTGATGTTAAAATTGATGGCTACAAAGTGACTAATCCACTTGGTTTTCAGGGTCGCGAACTTCAAGTCGGTGTTTTTAATGCCTTCGCCCCAATCGTTCATTTAGGCGCATTACAAACAATCGCGGCCGAATTAGGTTTGGATTTACTCTCAATTGTCGCTGATCCATACGCTTTGGCCCGTTCAGTCGGTCCTAAGGAATCGACGGAGTTTAGCGCTATTTTTATCGATATTGGTGGCGGAACTTCTGACATCGCGGTTGTTCGCCAAGGCGGGGTTGAAGGGACAAAAATGTTTGCTTTGGGCGGACGATCTTTTACTAAAAGAATCGCTCAAGTTTTTGGCTGCACCTTTCTTGAGGCGGAACAAATCAAGCTTAATTATTCGAGCGGCAAGTTAGGAGCGGAAGATGCTCAGTTTGTTAAAAAGGCTCTAAAATCTGATTGCCAGGTTTGGCTTTCGGGAGTGGAATTGACTTTAGAAGAATTTTCCAGTTTAGACCTTTTGCCGTCAAGAATTCTCCTTTGCGGCGGTGGCTCACGACTGCCAGAGATTGAAGAGATTCTCAATGCCGCTCGTTGGTCGGCGAATTTACCCTTCGCGCGAAAGCCAACGGTCCACTTCATTAGACCGCAGGATGTCGAGAATATTGTTGATCAAACTGGCGAATTAATAAATCCTTGGGATATTACACCAATGAGTTTGGCAAACCTAGCCATTGATCTTGTTGGCGAAGAAGCGGTCATGGATAGTATCCTCAATCGAATTGTGGTGAGCTTAAGGGAATAAAATGGATGAAATAATTTATTTAGAGTCGGACGAAGAAATTACCTCAGTGATTGATAAATTAAAGCAGTCTAAAGCAGACCGTTTGAGTTTGGTTGTGCCGAGAGAAGCAACTCTCTTACAAAGTGTTGTCAATCTAAAGCTATTATTAAAAGAAGCTGAGAGTTTGAATAAAGAGATCGCGATAATCACGGCTGACAAAATCGGTAGGAATCTTGCCGCTCAAGTCGGTATTAAAATTTTTGAGTCGGTCAAAAATCAGCAACCAATTTATCAACCACCAGCCCCAGATATCAGTTCTCAAGATGTGATTGAAATCAATTTAGAGGAAAATGCTGAAAGGCCCCTTGAAAAGCCAAAGGGTTTGAGTGTCCATCATTTTCAAGAAGAGCCGCCGGCGGATTGGAAGAGTGTCCGTCATGATCTGCCGCTTTCAGGTGGGAAATTGCAGTCAAAAGACATGGCTCATTCTCCGAGGTTACCATCAAAAACGATTAATTGG
>Ga0315288_10000881_pt1 | contig 38237 bp, 63 predicted proteins | sample YL17G11_20_MG_FD_203454 | JGI IMG/M metagenome (GOLD analysis project Ga0315288, IMG submission 203454) | Sediment microbial communities from Yellowstone Lake, YNP, Wyoming, USA - YL17G11_20 | ecosystem: Environmental > Aquatic > Freshwater > Lake > Sediment | place: USA: Wyoming | collected...
AGTGCAACCGTCAAGAAGCTAACCATTGCCAACACGCCAACAACTTCAACGAGTTGCCGTACTGGCGGGAAAGTGCCACGAACGAATAAGGATACCACGTACATCATGGCAACGATCAACGGCAAGGCGCCAAGAAGCATCAAGGTCGTGTAAATGTTGAGGCTGAAGTTTGGAAGATACACGGTCCAGTCAGGCCACGCAAAACCATCGTCATCTTCGTCTGTAGGAGTTGAAATGCTTGCTGACCCAAAATTTATGTTAACGCTCGCCGTCGCCGTTGTGACGGTGGTTGTTCCTCCAGAATATGTCCAACCGTTATTTTCGTTCCTTGAAAGACCATCAATGTAAACCGTGTCGGGTTTGCTTCCGTTGTAGATGTTTTGTGTTCCCGCGCCTGAGATAGTGTAGTTTGTCCAGTTGCCACCACAGAAAACCGTTATCGTCATCGAAACAGTGGTTCTGATTTTGGTTGAATTAAAATTCCAGTAACCATCCGACCCACGATACAGCGTCGAAAATGTGAGAGGCAAAAGGCTAGAGCCGAAGGTTATGTAGCTTCCGTTGCTGCTCGCAAAAAAGGTTGGCTTGTCTATGATGTATGTGGCGAAGGCTGAACCTACCAGTCCAATCAGCAATAACGAAACGGTTAGGAGAGGCAGGGTTTTGCGCATGGCAACCGTCCTATGGGTAGCCCCACCATCTGCCCCAATACCCACCCCACTCCGAAGTGAAAGATAAAGTTACGACGGTGAACATCACTATTGCTTCGTCACTGATTCCGTCTGTGTTGTTTGCCATAGCGTGGAAGATATAGGTTCCGATTCCCAGAACCATTGTTGTTGGTACGGTATATGTTGTGTTCGCATAAACCACAGTGCCGTCTATAAGGGTGCAGTTCCACCAGATTTTGTCAAGACTGCCTCCATTAACTATAACCGACAATTTCACGGGGACAGAACTATATGTGTAAGTTGTGTTTGACGGAAGATTCACTGTGACTGTGAGGATGACAGTGGTGTTTGTTCCAAGATACCCATCATAGACCCAATTGTTTCCTGTCCCATTTACGAAGTCCATCAGACCATTTGGATTGTCAGTCGTGCCATAGTAATTGAAGGTATTGTAAGTGCAACCTGTCGTGTTTTCAACGCTTAAGTCTGGGTACCCTGCTTTTCCGTTATCATAGCCTTCTACAAAGAATGTGTTGTGGTCTGCTGATCCTCCTGTGGAGCCGAAATCTATGATTTGCCTGTTATTTCCTGTTGCATTGATGTAGAATGTGTTGTAGCTTATTTCGTCTAAAGTGCTAGGATAATAATTGTTGATCCAAACGGCACTATGGATTGTTGCGTTGTTTATGGTGAGGTTGAATGTGTTATAGATGACTGATTGGGCTTGATCTGAACCGTCAGTCGCTAGAATCAGACCGTTCATGTATGGGGTTGTGATTGTGCCTTGAACATAATTGAATCTTGAACCGCTTTCCCCGTTTGTCACGGTATCATAGTTTGTTCCCATTTCCATACCGTAATAATCATCCGTACTGTTCCATCCAGTAATAGTTATGTTACTTGCAGGTCGAATCTTCAATCCTGCATGTCCTGAATGCGCTCCATTGTTAGCGTAGGTCGTGACATTGGTTATTCTGCAATTTGTGACATTATAATACCATCCGCCAAGATAGATGCCATTGTCGCGATAACTTCTTTCATAGATGCCGCCTGTAATGTTGATGTTGTTGCTTGGTTCACTATCTCCGCCTATGACAAGGCAACTTCGCGTATTTACTCCTTGTCTACCATCTACTGTAAGGTTGATGAATTGGCAGTTTTGTACTCCATCCAAGACGATGCCATGTATTTGGTAACTTGTTGAGAGACACCAGAATGAAGCGTTGAAGTTTTGAAAAAGCGAATTGTTAACCCAATTATTAGGACCGTCATCGCTTTCTATACATTGGGCCGCGGTGTTGAAGATTGTTAGACCATTTTCGCTTTGTGCTCCAATAGTGATGTTGACAACGTTATCAAGCCAAAAACCTTTTTCAAAATCATACCCGTTTGTTCCAACTCCATGAATTGTCGCATTAGTATATGCCCATAGAGTACTGTTTTGCGTTCCAACCCAATCGAAAATGTGGTTGTTGCTCGTATGATTGAAATATACGCCATCGTTTAATGTCATGTTTACGTTGCTCGGCATGGTCAACGTTCCTGAGAGTTGATAGGTCTCGTTATAGACATAGACTGAACCATGAAGAGGAGAAACATGAGTCGTGGCATTATTGATTATTGCAACCGCGTTGGTTCCGCTTGACACGCAATATCCTGAACTGTTCCATTCGTATGTGCCTGTTGTATTCACCGTGATGTATTCGTTTGTTGAAACTGTGCCACCGCCGCTTGATGGTCCTCCGCCAGTTCCGTAAACGGCGTAGATGGATGCTGATCGTCCACTAACAGAGGGATTACCGAAAGGAGATGCAAAGTTTGGGTAGGTAGCAGCCTTTTGATATTCCGCTGGATAACCACTGGGATAAGCATAATAATACTTGCCGTTTCCATTAGCCAGAAAAACCAAACAATAGTTTGTGCCAGCCGTGACCGCTAAACTATGGGTCGTATTATACCATCCCACCGTTGTTGAAACGCTCACAGTATCAGAAGAATTGCTTAAAGCTACGTCAGGATAGTAGCCTGAAGCATTGACCGAGAAGATTGCCGACTTCAGATTAATCGTTCCAGAGGAAGCATTGCAGTAAACAGCAATTTTCACTATTGTCCCCGATGTGCTGGCCGTGAAATTGTAAGCCATCATAGTATTTGCGTAGAAATCGTCTGTGAGGGAGTAAGCTGACGTATTACCGAATGTGTCTTCAGCGTAGACAGGTTTGATTTGCCACACGCCCACAAACAGAACCACCGTCAACAGGGCGATTAGGAACGTTGTTGAAACAATGTTTTGCAGTTTCATTTTTGTCACCAAACCGTCAAGATGTATAGGTACGGAATCGCTCGTGTTGCACCTTCCAGCTCTATGCTTGTTATCGTGACCTTCATGTCACACGCCAACTTCAATTCTTGCAAGACCAGTGCGAGTTGGTCGGCTGAACCAAGATTTGTCAACCGCATAGCCGTAGATTCACGATAGTTTGTACCATCAATTTTGAAATAGACCTTCAATGTGCAGTTCTTTGTAAGCGCATCCAAGTCAAGATAGAGTTGGTTGACTTCTGTGATGTTAGTGGTTGCCACGTTAAACTCTAGCAGAGTCTGTTCGGCTACGCTGTTCGCTAAGGTGAATGTGTCTGACGTTGCCACTGGACAGTCAAACTTGTCAAAAAGTGCCGTCTTGTTCGCACCTTCTACCCACCCAAAATTGTCACCCCAAACCGTATAGTTTCCCTGATAGAATTCGAATATCTGCACGTTGCTAGGTCTTGCAATGTTTGTGTTCCATTGAACATCCCTAAGAAAAACTGTGCCACCATTCGCCGTAAGATTACCAACCGCCAAAGTTTCCAGATAAGTCCTGTTCGTGCTCGGATTATTGTCCAGCTTCTTCGTTGTCCCATTAAACATGAAGTAATGCGTCGAATTCGAATCAATCAGGTAGCTGTATGGAAGCGGCGCATCCACATAAATCGGCAAGCTCTCGAAACTGCCTTGAAAACTTGTGTTCCCAATTTGGACGCTGACGGAAACTAGAAGAAGCAAAGCTAAAACAGACACGACAAACTTGTTATTCAAACTTGAAACCTCTAATAATGCTATTTGCGTTTGTTCTATTTAAAATGGTTTTGTTTCTGTTCGACACTCGACCAGCCATTAAGTTTTATATTTAATGTATTAGCTATTAAAATCTATGCTAGCTAACCAGTAAGACATAAACCCGCAAGGCAAGGATGAGAATACAAACGAAGAATCTAAAAGATTTGCATTATGAATTGCATGATTATTTCGACACTGAAACCAAACAAGGCATAATCATAACTTTCGGTTTACTTTTCCTTATGTCATGCACCGCGCAAATCGTGTCTTTAACAAGCAACTTCCTCACCCAAGGATTTTTCTATGACCCCCGATATTATTTCCGCTTCCACTTTCCCAAACTGTTTCCCATAATCATTTTCGGCATATACCTTCTGAATGAAGGATTCAAAACAAAGCCTTTCACAAGACCTTTTAAACTACTTTCAAAATGCTTAACCCTACTCACTGTTGCTTCAATCCTAATATTGGTCACTGGAATATTGCTGAAGCTTTCTACAACATTCTGGTTCAGCCAAGACTTTGACTGGAGCTACGAGGCAATGCTAACCTATCCAATCACTTACCTACTGTTAAAACATGTCTTAGACAAGAAAATAGGCGAGGCAGATTACAAAACCACACTACTTGTTCTTGCCGTAACCGCCATCGGTTTCATATATGAAGCTCCAATATACCATTATTCCGCACACATGGTAGGAGGATACACTCATTTGACGCAGCCACTCCTAATATCAACCGACATACTATCATACTATTTTATGGTTGCAATGCTCTTCAGATACAAGTGGACATGGACAAAAACAATGAGCATAAGCGTGTTAGTTTACGCTTTATTCTTCGCACTCTATTACAACAACATGCATCTGGAACCGTTAAACCCTTATTACGCGCAATGGATTCCAAGAGTCTTCGGCATACTACTTGTTTACGGTTTCTTCTCAGGAATAAAAAACGGTAAAGTCTTATCCAAACCTGAAACTCCTAAAGTTTTATATTCACCAAACTAGATATTAAAAGCTATGCCACTCTTCGAAGCCTTCAAAAAACGTATGCATGAAATACATGAGGAAGACAAGCAGAAAAGTCAGGCGCGTCGAAACCAACAGCACTATGAACAGTCAGTTAGAACCTTTGAGAAACGAGATTTAATGCAGAAAGAAGCAAACGCCAGAAAAGAAGGCTACGAGAAAGGACGATTAGAACGCGCTAAACGTGAAGGTTACGCGAAAGCAAACCGACCCAGCCTTTTAGGATCACTCGGGCAAGCATTGGTTTCTGGAATACCTCCACCCAAACGACATGACAGAACACGCAAGCATAAGAAAGCTCATAGAAAGAGCCGAGAAAGACAAAGCATCTACTTTTAGACTAACCTCGTTTGACGATTGGGTGAGCCTCTCTCCAACGAGCACACCAACACCGCGCCCAACATTCAGAACAATCTTCAATCTGTTTATACTGGTCACTTTTTCGCCCAGCCTCAATACATTTCACAGGCTGATAACGAGCAAGATAGCAAGGTTTCATGCTTTATCCCCTTTTCTAATATGCTTCAACTGTATTTTCCATAATCCTAGTACGCCAAAAATCGTCGAAAATAGAAATGTGATAAGAAGTATTGCGTAATCGTAGTTTTCCACGATGTAGCCTGTGTGTTTCATGGCCGCGCTAATTACGATCAGAAATGCAATTCCTAATCCACTGAGAGTTCCACTTCCCCACATACACACTTTTTTTTGTATGTTGCTTAGTTTCATGCCTTCTCACCTCTTTCTCAATTTTCTAACTGTGGAAAGATTGCCACTTTTGAAACGAAATGCTGACACATCAGGGTAGCCACCCTTCTGCTTGCGTTCTTTGGCCTTTTCCATAAAGCCACCGACATAAGCATTAAAAGCCTTCCTATGCGAAACATCCATAGTTATGTCAAGTTTCCGTTTTGGAATCTTCACCAAAATCTCTTTCTTCAATGCTTAATCACCTTTCCTTAATATGTTTCAACTCATGCTTTAAAGCCCCTAACATTGGTTCTCTTCCTTTCCTAATAACAATCAGATGCAGACCTTCTTTGACAGTGATATGTGCAGCAATAACGTCTTTTGTCGCCATCTTTCTACCATACTCTTTCTTGTCATCATCACCATAATACTTACGCGTTTTGTTTACGGTTCCTTCAAATTCAGTGTCAGATAAAAGGAAGGCTCTGGTTTTTGGCATCTTCTTTTTAGGATACTGTTGTTTCCAAACTTTATGTACCGTACTTTGCGGGATTTCTTTTTTCCGAGAAAAACTTATCTTCATTAAATCTCCTTCAGACTATCCTTTTCGCGGCCATGTAAATTATTCCAGCCACAGCAAACAAAACGCACACCGTCAACATCGCATATCCAGCCGCAGGAAGCATCATCGTCAAAAACCCGCCCGAACCACCCAAAATTATTGAGAACACAACCAGAATCAGAAGGCTTCTTGTCCTCAACGCAATCGCTATCAGAACAGTGCCAGTCAACGCGCCAGTAAACAAGTCAGCGCTCATCTGGAACGTCCACGGAGCCATAATGAAACCTATAAAGTCAAGGTTGTAGAAGTATGCGCCCTGATTCTCAAACGTGTCAGGATCTTGAAACAGAATGTCTGTTACGCTTGATCCATATGTGCTAATTCCGAAACCTAACGTAGTATTGGTTCTGTAAAAATAGCCTAAAGCTGTACGAGTGTGATTTGTCCAAACATTAAAAGTCCATTCTGCCTCCTCTAAACCCGCATACCAAAGCTTGCCGCTTGTGAATGTTGCTTTCAACAGCCAGTCCGCATCGTTAAGCTTCATATAGACTTCAAGCTTCAAACTATCCAAACCACAAATCAAGCTGGTTTCAGGGCAAGTCCACGTTGCAGACTGATAGCCTAAACCGTTTGCGCTTCGTGAAACCACAGCCGAATAATCTGATGTCAACTCTGTGGATTCGTTTGCGCTGTCCACTTTGTAGACGCGCCAACTCCAATAGCTTGTCGTGTATCCGTCGGTGTCAGTGTAACTTGCGTTCAAAAGAACCGCGCTCGCCGTCTGCGTCGTGTTCAAAGCATATCCAGTAACACCGTTCACGGTTGAAACATTGCTTTGAAGATACCAGTCAACCTCAGATACGGAACCGTGCGCTCTGGGAACAAGGAACAGGAACAGAATAAGCAACATGGAAAGCTTAAGCAACCTCATAGTTGTCTTCCCGCATAAATTTCCATCACAAACATGAACACTATGTAAACGAACAATGCCGTACTAAGCCACATCACCGCATCCGCAATTATCACCGCTTCAGGCGCAGCGCCTCCAATCGTTAAAACAATGTTCTTGAGAAACAAGGGTGTGCTGTTCACAACCCATCCGATAGGAGTCCACATCATACTCACAACCCAAATCAAGATGGCAACGGTTCCATAGGCTAAATTCTTTGTGACAACTGAAAGCAAGCCACTGAATACAGCTCCAACAATAGTGGTTCCAATCGTGAGAACAGTCAAGTTTTCAATGTTGAATAAGCCTCCCGCGCCTACCATGCTCTGAGGCGAAGTGTAAGAGCCAAGCACCACACTAGCGAAGCCGCTAAGAGTTAATAGGAATGTGGCTAGGTGAAGCGAAATCACGAATAGGAAAGCATCCTTACCCATCAGCTTGTTCCCCTTTTCGCGTTAGCCAATGCCGCAAGGAAAACGATTATGAAGCCTACCCCGATAAGCGTCCAGCCGATAGCCAAGAATCCGATCAGGTTCAGGAACGAGGCTAAGATTAGGATGGTGAAGCCTCCGATAACCACGTCTTCATAAGTGAAAATGGTTCCAATGATGAATAAGATAAAGATGCCTATGAGCTGTCTTGAATCGAATGGGAACAAGCCCAGCAAATCAAGTTGCCCTTCAAAAACCAATGCGTCCGATGGAAGCTGATTCACAAACAAGTAACCCGACTCTGTTGTGCCGTTACGGTAATACTGAACCAGAATGCGATACCCAAAGTCTTCGTCTGCACTGTACCAGTTGACTTGAACACTGTTGCCCGTCTGGTTAAGACTATAATCCGTCACGTAGACGCCGTTGAGCTTGTGCTTGAAAGCCACGTTCACCCAGCTCGTCAAAGATTCAGCGTCGCTATAGTTGACTTGAATGTACGTGTGATTCTTTCTTTCCGCATAAATCGTCAAGTTCATGCCAGGCAAGGTAACTGGAAACATGCCACTGTTCACCGCAAAAGTCCACGTGTAAGGTTCAGTAGCCACTTGATCGCTCCAAGTGTATGAGCCCTGATCGCAGACAAGCCGAACATCATAGTGATGGTTCCATGTTAGCCAGAACGGTTTGAGACTGTAAACGTCTGCCTTTTGGCGTTCTACAATTGTGCTGGAACCGTTGAAGGTTATTCGTGTTTCAAGGTAGCCGTTTGTTACGCCCACCAAATCTATGAAGTTGAAATAGTAAATGTTTGCAACCTCAGCACTGTTCGGAATGAATATGTAGATTTCTTCAAAGGTGTCAGACTTTAGCATGACGATGCGTGTGTAATTGTAGCCAGACGCGCTAATGTTCCATGTGAAGCTCACGCCTTTCTGTTCAACCTGAAAGTCTAAGGTGTCAGCCACGCCATCCGTGCCGTTCAGGTATGTGCTGTTTGAATCCATGTTTTGAATGGCTAAGGTTATGTTCACGAAGGCATTAGCAACCGTCCCATTTTCTGAGTATGGTCCATGAACAACGTAGTGGTAGCCTTCCGTCTCATAAGTCACGGAAAGAACTGGCGCGTAAGCAGATCCTTGTTCTGCCGCGTAAAATCGGATTGCCTCATCACCAGTAGGCACATCAGAATTTATGTCTCGGGAACTACGCAAGCCAAGCGTGGTAATACCATCCAAATCTATGATGCTTAAATTTGAGAAGGCAATGTTCCAGTACCCAACTCCGCTTATTGTGGTTGTGTTAGCTGAACCATAATCTCCTAGAAACCACCGATACCAATAATCCATGTCTGTTAATGGAGCATCAATTATCGCATATTGAATTGTCATATTAAAATCGGTTGTTGAAAAATCAGCTTCAATGTAAAGTTTCAGAGTTGCTGAAGTCAAATTCTTGCCAGAGAGAACAGAGGTGTCAAAAAATTCGCATTGCCGCCTAATGTAATATGAGATAACCTTTTCTTGACCGACTAATCCATAAACATCGTCAGCAGCAACATATCCAAACATTGAATCATGTTTAGAGCTGTAAGATGAACCATAGTTGAGAAGTTGCCCATCAGAAGTTAAAGCTGAGAAAGTTCTCGTAACTATGATCGGTGTTGCTTTTGCTTCTTTGAAGCTGAAGCCAGCAAGAAAACTTAGTGAACATAAGAACATGAGAAAAAAGGCAAGCTTCCGCATTACTGTATTCGTCTCCTGAAAACAAGATAGATTATTCCTACGAACCCATGAAGAAGCAAAACGGCAAGTCCTATGTTCAGCAAATTGAAACCAAGAACATTCAGCATTATTGGATCAAACTCCTGGCTGGCTTGCCCAATGCGGATAAATCGCGCTCGCAATCACATAGCCAATCAACGCAAGCAAAATAATGTATGGAATTATGGCGAACACGAAGCTAATGAAAGCTACGGCAGCATTGAATGGTGCGGGAAACGTGACTAAAGATTCCATAGAGGTTTTGAAAAGAATAAATGGGATTCCGACTGCGTACCAGCATATGCTAAACAGCACAACTGAAACAAGAAACATAATAATAACGCCAGCCAAACCGCGCTGGTCATGTCTAAAGTTTCGCATGTTAAAACCTCTTTAAGAAATCTTCCGGTTTGGATAATGGCCAATCAACCACATACCAGTCAGCTATACCGCCTTTCGCCTTTTTACGTTTTCGCCTTCCACCCTTACGTTTAAAAGGTTCTTCTGGAAACTGAAACTTTTGTTTAAGCTGATATTGCTCTGCAATTCTGGAAGCTTGAGCCATGTTCTGTTTTAAGCCTTGATCCAGTTTTAAGCCGGATTCTGAAAGAGACATGGGCTTCAAGTTCGTGGATTGTGTGAAGCGTGACGCAGATTTAGGAGCCATGATGCTTGAGCCTTTTAATCCTTTGAACAATCCGGTTCTAACCGTTGAAATGGTTGTCGTGGGCTTGAGGCGAGGAGCAACCTCAAACCCAGACAATCCCTGCACGGCTCGGCTTCGTTGTAGAAAGTCAGTTTGACCAATAGGCTTCGCCACCGCAAAACCCATAGCACTCGCCGGATAACTTAAGACTTCTATCTCAGTTTCTTCCTGTTGCCTTCGACTTGAAGACATGAACGGGTAAGCCTTGCCAGTCCAAAACTGCAACATTGGAATAGGCGTCATCTCGGCAAAAGACAGCTCCTTCGTTGAAACAGCAACCGCAACTTTCGAAACTGGTTTCTCCATGATAAGAACTTGACTTGTTCCTTGGCTCACAAAAGGTTGTTCGCTAACGCTTGCGAAAACTCTAGTGTAAAGTTCTTCCTCGGAAGGCTGAATAATCTTGATTTCTGAAGCAAGTGGCAACTTGCGACTTGTGAATCCCCCTTGAGGCTTTTCATACTTCAAGCTTTTAGTGAACTGTTGCATTGAATCATCTGAGCCTTCACTGACAACCTGTATTAACTCGTCTGATTCGCCTTTCAACCAATCCGTTCCCTTCAACAATTCCTTAGACGTTGAAGACTTGCCTTTCAAAGTGTCCGAATAAACATCATAGAAAACCCTGTTCTCACTGAATGGTTCAGGATTCTTAAGCCAGTTCACGAAGCTGAAGTAGCTTCCCCTAGCTCCAATGTAAGGCTTAGAGGTTTGGACAAGCTTCGAAACTGGGCTCACGGCTTTTCCAACTGTTTCTAAGCCAACGTTGAAGCCGAAACCTATCGTTTCAGAAAGCAAGATTTCACCCAAAAGACTTGCAGCCATAGCAGTCCGTCCCGCTTGAATAACGCCCACTGGATTCGTGAACAGTGTGGGTGTGCTAGGTGGCGTAGAAACAGACGGAAAATCTGGGCCTCTAATCATCGTAACTAAACCATAGACAAAGTATTCGGCTGGAGCAATCAAGAACGCTAAAGGCGCAAATGGACGCATAGATTGCGTGGTTGCTCCTTTACCAGTAACAACAAGTTCGCTTCCCATTTGAACATTGTAAAGCTGTTCGCTTAACCATTCCTCTTTAACAACCTTCTTCTCCACTGGAGCCAAAAGACTTTCAGTGAAAGCAGAGGTTCCTAATGCTTTAGGCAACTTCAACGGTTCATCTTCAGTTTGCACATAATCCTCAATCTTTTCTCTGGTGCCTTCAAACGTGATCTTCAAACCCGATTCAGTTTCAACAATACTCTGAATCTTCGCGCCACTTGGAACCGTGAAAGGCGCATATCGCCCACCAAACTCGGGATAACCAAGCCCACGATAGAAGCTGTGACTAGCGGTAACCGCTTTCCCATACGTAATAGCTTCAGCCGCGCCAGGAACGTAAAGCGAGAGCAAACGCTCCTTTTCCTCTTGCGAAATATCAAGCTTCGAAACCATACGGGTAAACTTTATTTCCTTTTGCGCTTCCGATATTTGTAGATCAAAAAGCCATTCTTCACGATTCAGTGGAGGACTTGGATAAGCAGGTCTAAGCCCATACATAACGCCCACGTCGCTGGCGAACACGCCTTGAGGCTGTCTTCTCCCCATGAAATCTCTGGGTTTCCTCTGATACTGTTTAACATATCCGTGTCCAGTGTCACTGTAAAAGATTTGTTCAGAAGGCTTGCGGTAGCTTCGCCAATCACGCTCCGATTCAACTTGGCGTTCAGGCTCTAAACGTGTCAAAGAAACATTCTTACGCCGTTCACCAAGACTTTGTAATGGCATAATTCGTCAAAGTTTATATGTGTAGGCTAACTATTTAAAAATATGCCGTGCCACAAGAAGAAACGTAAAAAGAGAGTACCAAAAAACATTCTCGCAGCATACGACAAGAATAGAGCAAGCATACTAACAAGCGCATACCCAATGTGAAAGGGTGAAAGATTTTGAGTATTGACGGATTCTCACCAGAACCAGTAAAAGCCTATCTATTACAACTAATCGCAAAAACATTTCTAGCATCCACCGCAATTTATGAGCATAAAGAAGGCTCTCTTGGAGTGGCAATAATGCGCGAAATAATTGACACCGTACCAGATGAATGTAAAAAAGGACTTGACGAGCTATACGAAACATTGAAACAATGCGACTCAGGGCAACAAAAATACACGTCGGAAGATGTGAAAAGCCATTATAGAAAATTAACAGGTTATCTAAACAAAACCTATTTTGTCGAATTTCACACGGGAATCGTGCCTTCAAGTTCACTTCCAGAAAAAAGGCCGCCACCAGATAGCAAGCCTCTTCCGGAAAGAACAAGCAGCAAGGTTTAACCATTATGACTGAAACCATTACGACAGAAGCAACCGTATTAGAACAGATAAATCGAGAACTATCAAAAGCCAAAGTGCAAAAACTTTTCAGACTAGCAATCAAATACGGAACAATAATCCCAGGATTCACAGCAATAGATTATTTACGAAAGGCAGCCAGAGATCACGGTTGGGAATCAACCGCTCTCGTAGGAGACAAGGGAAGTGGAAAAAGCAACCTACTGTTACAGAGAGGATTTGCAATCTATCAAGACTGGGACAAAGTTTTCAGACATGTCGTAACAGAAAGAGATCAACTAATGAATTTGCTAGACACACAAGACTTGATACCGTGGATAGGCGTAGATGATATTGGCACAATTTTTCCAAGCAGTCTCTACAATTCAGATAGAGAACTATACACAGAATTGAAAAGCTCTTGGGAGACAGTACGCACAAAAATGAGTTGCTTCGACTTCTCAATGACCCGAAAAAACAAGGTTGCCGCATTCATCTTAGAAGACATCACAGGCGACATCCTATGCTTTAACAGAACAGGCGACATCAAAAGCCATTACGACTATCAACGTTGGCTATGGTTAAGAAACATTAAAGACCCAACAAAAGAAATAGCCAAGCTAATCCGTGTAGAAGAAATCATGTTTCCACTAATTCCAGAAGCATTCGTGTTAGACGCAGAAATACGCTCAGTCAAATACATTTACGGTGGCCGTGAATGGATAGGAGAAAAATTCTATAAGGAAAAAGCTTTCTTGCTAGGTGTTTCAATAGAAAAATTCCGTGTATATTGGGAAAGAAGATTGCATCTTACTGAAACAGCGTACACCCGATTCAGGAACCTGCTTGAGAAACGCAAACAAAAACAAGTATCAATCATTGAACCAAACGCAGCGAGCGAAGCAGCGCGAGCATTAGCCAATGTTAGGTATGCTAAAGAACGTGCCATTGACGATGCGCATGCGCAGTAGACATTCCCCTTTTAGAATAATATATACTCTTTACAGCCCAGATCGCCCTCCGAATTTCCGCCAAGCATGTTGTTCGCCCATTTTAATTGAAATGAGAAAGCTTTAATATTAAAAGAATAATAATAGAGCTTTATGTCCGTACAGCTTGAAGAAACAAAGTGGGCCTACATTGCAGGACTAATAGACGGAGAAGGATACTTGGATATATTCCTACACACGAATCCTTATTTTAGGAAAAACGTGAAGAAGGGATATGCCAGAGAATTCAGAGTCAACATATGCAATTCAAACAAAGACCTACTTAACAAGGTTCAAGAAATGATCGGAGAGAAATGCGAACTTTGTGAACATAAGAGAAAACCAGAGCAGACTACACATCATAGCGCATTTACGCTAAGATTCCATCCGACAGTTCTCAGAATATTATTGCCGAAAATCATTCCGTTCCTAATCTTGAAGAAGGAGCTTGCACAAATAATACTCGAAGAACTAACAATCATCAAGAAAGTAAGAGGTAGGAAAAGGCCACCAAAGTTACTCCGAGAGAAGTTACTACTAAAGCTAGATCATAAGTTTAGAGAAATATGTCTAGCGGAAAATGTTGGCAAACGAAGGCTAAATCGTAAAGACAATAAAATATTAGTTGCTGAAGGCATTAGAGAACAGTGGGAGCAAAAATCTTGAGTCTTCCAGATGTCGCTGAAGTTCGCCAAAGAATAGAGCAAGTCAGAGAAGAATCATTCCGCAACCTACTCAAATCAGCCTACCTATTCTGTGCTAGGGTCGGCGAAATCATCGCCTACACTTACCCCAGTGACTATACGGCAGGAACAACAGGCCACAAACTCACAGCCAAAGAAACAAGCTATACGCCAAATATCGAAGATTCTGGAACAGTAGGAACTTTGATGATGATTGCTCTCGCGGAAGAACAAGAGCTTACGCTTCATCAAATCGCTAAGATTCGGGAACCCGTCGCCCTATTCCACGTTTGGACTGAAAAGCGCAAAGGCTTGAAACGGCAAGGAACTAGAAGAGATATAGCGTTACCCTTAGATGCAAAGTTTGAGCCTTGGACAAAGGAACTGTTAGAATATTTCCAGAAACAGCAAGTCTTGAAGCAACCGATCTTCCCATTTTACAGGCGAAAAGTTCACGCGCTTTCAAGGCAGGTGTTTGAAGGCTTATCGGTGAAGATCACGCATTACCGTAAAACCTTGCCTGAGCTAGACGGAAAAGGAAAGCACTTGATGAAGATGATTCCAGAGCATGTTAAGCCTTTCACGGTTCATAGCCTACGCAAGATTCGAGAGAATGAGCTTAGAAGAAACTATCGGTTCGACGCCTTCGAAATCAGCGCCTATGGTGGGTGGACGATGCAGACTATGGCTGGAACGAGCTCGGCGCTGGTGCATTATGATGTGTTGCCGTGGGAAGACTACTTTCCAAAACTATTGAGGAAAAGGAGTTAAGAAAATGGGTAAAAGAATTAGAGTTAAAGGTCATTATCGCATTGTCACAAGAGACTCTGAAGGCAAGTTTACAAGTGTTAAGAAGTGGCAAGCGCCAGAAGAAAGGACGAAAAGCAATATAGAAACCACCGAGAAAGAGGTGAAAGCGTGAGAAATATTGATTTGCTACATATCTTTACAACGTTTTTGGTGTCCTGTTTGTTCATTCTCTTTTTGTGGGTTTTCCAAATATTCCTAGAGCATTCGATGTTCGTTGAATCGGCTCTGGTTATCATGGAGGAAGTTTTTGTTTTGATAGCTTTTGGATTGTGGACGAAAATTACGGTTCAAACGTTGAGGAAAAGGGTATGAGTGAAGTGGTCGAGTGTCGAACACCTGAAATCGTCGTCTATGTTGAGAATCCGCTTCTTCGACACTTTTTGAGACTGGCACAGTTGGCGATTGAAGCAAAGATTCCAGAAAGCTACATCAGAGAAGCACAACTAAACTAACGAAGTATCTTAGGCAAAATATATCGTGTCCAAAACCTGCAAAAACTGTATGCTTGCCTCGGATTCACCAACAACATTTTGGCTGTTGACAACGGCTTAAACCAGTCCTGCAGGTTCACATACCATTTGCTGAAATCTCTCGCCCACAATATCCAGTCTGAACTAAACTGTTCAGTAGAAATCACAGATTCAAACGGCGACATCTGCGACAAATCAAAGTCTTCCGAAATATACCCGCCAGCTACCGCTTGCTGATAAAGTTCTGTCCCATAAAGCGGAGCCGCAATACTTATGGCAGTCCCGTCTACGCCAAGCCTCTTCAACTTACACGCATACCTTATCGTGTCTACAATGTCTTTTTTAGTTTCTCCAATGAACCCAATTATGAACGTGGCGTCCACCTTGATTCCATACCGAACAAAAAGCTTAACAGCCTTTTCCACTGCCGAAAGCTGCATGTTCTTATGCACTATTTCAGTTAAGACACGTTGCACTCCAACTTCAGGAGCAACAAACAGCCTCGAACATCCAGTCCGGCTCATTGCCCGCACAGTCTCCTCATTCAAAGTGTCAGCCCTTATCCCATTAGGCAAGCTCCAAGACACATCATACTGGCCCAGCATTTCAAGAAAGTTTCTGAAGAATGCTTGGTCTAGGCTAATGTTGTCATCTTCAAAATTGATGTGCTTAATCCGCAGTTTTCCTTTAACCAACTCGTTTATTTCAGCCTCCACGTTTTCTATGCTTCTCTTCCGCAGCTTCCTACCCATAGACAAATGCACAGAGCAGAAAACGCAGTTATACGGGCAACCGCGTGTCGTAACCATAGTTGTCCACCGTCTGTCAGCAACATACTTGTTCCGGCACGCCCTTCCCTGGTCATAGGCTTTAAAGTATTCTTGCATCGGAAACAGGTCCCTAGCGGGAAAAGCCAGCTCATCCAAGTTTTCAGTGAATTTTTGAAAGTGAACATGGGTGTACGCAAAGTCTTTCATCGTGTCTTCCGCTTCGCCTAACACGATGTAGTCTGTCATGTCATATTCCCGTGGTCTTACTGTTACGTCTGGTCCACCAACCATCACCTTTACGGTGGGCATCTCTTGTTTAAGGTCAAGAATCAGGTTCTTAACGGTTTGAGCGTTAACAGTGAAGGTGGATGATATTCCGACAACTTGCGGGTCAAAAGTTGAAGCCGCTTTTATTATGTCTTTGAAGCCCATTCCACAATAGTAAGAATCTTCTGTCTCTACGATTTGTTTCCAGTTTTCTCCAACAGCATCAATCACCTTTACACCATGCCCTTGACTTCGCAGAGCTGAAGCCACATACATTAAACCAAGGTTCTGAGAAACACTGGGAACACCCCAAGACTTAGGCAACTTTAACGGTGGATTAACCAGAACAATCCTCATGTCAATTTCTCCACCTGTTTTTTTTCACAGCTTTTACTATGAGCTCGTCAGGAAGCCTGAAAAATGATAGGTATTCTCCGAACGGATAATAATATGTGCTGTCAACTGTCAATTCGAACTTGTCCAAAACTTTCTTAAACCATTTTGAATTAAAATAGTTAAGATGATAAGGCTTAAACTTCGCGTTTCTTGAGAACCTATGAGGACACTTCACCAGTACAGTGCCATTCGCCCGAGTAACTCTGAACATTTCCTTTAAAAAATCGAAAGGGTTAGGCACATGCTCAATAGTGTGACTAGAATACGTTTCAGAAAAGACTCCATCTTTGAAAGGCAAATGTTCACCATCACATAACACAAAATTACACTTGACAACTATTTTGTTGTCTCTTAATCTAATGTGAGGAGTTCTATCTTTGAAAGTGTCACAGTTCACATCGCCAGAGGGTCTATCGCCTGAGCCAACATCCAGTTTCATCATTGAACCTCTTTTAGAAAGTTATCAACAACTTTGGTGAAACTGTATTTTTCAGCCGTCGCAAACCCATTTGTAATAAGTTTAAATTGCAGCTCAAAATCATTAAGCAATTTCTCTACTGCATTCACAACATCCGCGACAGTGAAAGTTTTAGGTAGCACAAAAGCGTTCTCCAAATGACTAGCATAAGATACTGATGGAGAAGTAATCACTGGCGTTCCACAAGCCATAGCTTCTAAAGGTTGCAATCCAAAACCTTCATAGCCTCCCCAACTAAGGAAAACATAGACGCAAGCCCTACGATAATATTGCACAAACTCTGAATCCCTTATGCCACGCGGCGGCGAAAGAGTAGGAATGCCTCTGCGATGTAGCTCTGCAAAAACTTGTTCAAGCATAGCCCCGTTTTTCCAAGGAATACGTGAACGTGTGTTTATGCCCATCACTGAACCTTTAACCTTCGCAACATGCAGTGGCTTGTAAATGTCAAGGTCTACACCGTTACCAATGTTGAAACCGTCAACTTTCTCGGCTAAAAACTGTGAAACACAAAGCTTCTTCAAAGGCAACATGTAAGACAGTTCAGATTCTCTCGCACGAACAGGATCACCGTACCATTGCGTCTGCGGTTCATACGCTTGAATCAAATGCACCGGCTTCCCTTTTCCAGACAGTAACGTTGCAAACGCAAGCTGAGAATGAACGGCCACGTTAATGTCACAGTCAGGCATAGCCTGAGTCAACACCTCTTTCAAATTGTAGTTCCAGCCGTTCCGTGTCAAATAGGCTTTCCTAAACATTCTCATCAACAAAGTTGGCCTAACAACTTTGACCTCTACTTTCTTGCTTAACGGCTTGTAATCCATCCAACCCAAATTAAGCGGAGCCAAACTCGTTATCGAAACCGTTTCGCCTCGGCTGACAAGACCGTTGGCAAGCTCGCAGACTACTCTTGAACCACCATCACATGTAAGCCACACCACGTTGAAGTTGACCTTCAAGAACTTAGCCTCACCTTGGCTTTCCTAACAAGATACGCTGGATACGACATTGTGAGATTCCAGTCGCAAGCCCACTTATTCAAGCAACCATGACATGATGCAACGATTTTCCTCACAAGTTCAGCCTGTTCAGAATGCCATACTGTCAACGGATCATGCTCTAACATGTTTCCCGCACTATGATCCCACAGCGTCAGACATGGGCGTACTGTTCCATCACAGTTTAAAAGAAAATAGCTTGAGAGCGCACGACATTTTAAACGTGGAAACTTTCTGGTACGCAAGTGATACAGCCACATGTCACGGAATATGCTTTTACCCATAACTTTCAAGACCGCAGACTCGAAAACAGCAGTATCCATCGGCCTCGGATCATTATGGTAAAAGGATGCGAAATTGAACCAGTGCCACATAAACGGAACATTCAGCTTCCGACAGTAGGAAACAAGAGCGTCAGCTTGCCCTGCAGTTTCAAGAGTCAATGTGCTTCCGACTCCAACGGTTAACAGGTTAGGATAAAGAAGTCGCAGTTCCGACAGTTTGTGGATGAGCCAGTCAACCTTAACGAAATTATCCTTTACACCGCGCCAATAATCGTGAAATTCGCCCACACCATCCAAACTCAACCCAACTTCAAGACGCATACCCTCCTTCAAGCATCGGCTGACAACATCATACAGTTTATGCGGAAGTAGACCATTACTACTTACATTTAAAGTCGCCTTCGGATGCACCTCATGTCCCGCTCTGAAAAAACCGTACAAGTCGAAAAGTGTTGGTTCTCCACCTGTTATCCCAATGTACTCTATGTTCCTGAACAGTTCAGATGAAAGAATCCTGCGGAAATCTTCAGGCTTCAACGGCTTAGAACACGGTTCCTGGCTCCAAATATTACATGTTTGGCAACGGCTATTACAACGGTCAAACATAAGATACATCCAACGAGGAAAATCCTTGTCGGACACAGAATGCTTGAACCTTTGAAGCACAGATTTTACTCGTTTAACCTCAAACAAAATTCAAAACCTCCATGAAGCAAGTTAGTAATCAAACTTTTCCCTTCACTTTTCGACAGAGCTGACAGAAGTATTTTCCTTGTTGTTTAGCTACTTCAATCACACAGTCACAGCATGGGTCATAAACCTCTTCCTTATTACTCATCATTTAATCAACTCCTCAACAAACCCTTCATGTAATAGAAACGTATCAACGGGTGAATGTACGTTATCGACGGCTCATTTGTCTTGAACGCCACAAACAGTCCTGTGAAAGGAGATGTAAAGAAACGGTATATTATGCCGAATCTTGTCACTGGTGGGCTTTTGTTTGTTTCAGTTTCTATTCTTCGCCATATCTCGTTCAGTTGCGTTCCGTACCAGTATTGATGATTCAGTTCTTGCTTTAACCCCTTTCGAATATGGATAGATTGCACATTATAATCAACAACCCAATGATAACCAGCTTGCTCAACCTTGTAAGCAAGAATAGTATCTACACCAGCATTCACACGCATCTTTGGAAACCCTCCAAGTGCTTTAATTATTTTTGTTTTGTAAATCGTGTTGTCCAAAGTTTTCCCAAGTGTAAACGCGGCCATCTGCCTAGTCCTCAACCAAGAAGCCAAACTCGCTTCACCACGATACTTTTTCGCCACATACTGTTGCAGTTTTCTAACGCCCCCGGGCATGTCAGCAAACCGCATTCCAGACGCAGCAGCCACTTGGGGATTCTCAAGGTAACAGGGTATCTTGCTCCACCAATCCCGCGACAAAAGCAAATCCTGTTCAAAACTTATGAAGCGCTCAGCCTTGACATGTTTGAGGGCTGTGTTTGCACCATCACTTATTCCTGTTCCCTCATTGAAAACAACAGTCCATCCAAAAACCTTCGCAACCTCTCGGGTGTTGTCAACACTCTTATCGTCAACAATGAGTTTTTGGCCAACAAACTCGCCTGGCACAACTTCGTTTATCCGCTTCAAGACAGAGGGCAACGTGTTAGAGCCATTCTTAGTCCACATCACAACATCAAGCTTAACCACGTTTCTTCAGCTCCCTCCTGAATCCTTCAAACTCTACACCCAACAGTTCAGCCAGCCGCATCACATCCCGACGCAAACTAACCCTGTTAACTTTTGAAGCTTCACTAATCGTCTTGAAGGTTTGATAGTCCCAAGCTAAAGTTTCTTTTTTCATTTCATCAACCCCAAAACCTTCAATAATTTCTCCAAGGTTGCCTTCTAGCACGACGCATCATTTGACGATAGCCATCTTCTCTGAAGCCTTTTCTCCAAGGTTTCTTCGTCAGATCGATAATAACGTCTTTAGGACCATGCCAACACTCCTCACCAATTTTGTGATTATGTTTGCTTCCATCTGGATATGGTATAACGTCTAATAAAAACGTCTGACCTGCAGGAATGGTTCTACCGCTTTCCTCACATTGAACATCAGAATAAGCAACCAAACGATAGACTTTCTCACCCTCCTTCAAACAACCATTCCCCCAGAATTATCATGCCCATTCCCATTCTCAGTTTTGCCGTTTAGACCCATCCTCAAATCGTCAAAGAAATTCGCAATACTCCTCATGCTCTCAGTAAACCCAGCGATCACTTCAACCGCGTTAGGATGCGACCTGTCACCAACCTTTATGATGATGCCGTGGCTCTCAGCGAAATCCGTGATCACCAACTTCGGCAGCCTTTGACCTGTCACATACGGAGCATGAACATTATCGTTCCTGACACGTTCAAGAACCCCATTCATAACCTTAATATCACAGATAAGCCCCGTGTTCACGAAAGCATCACAGAAAAGCTGCTTCGCCCTACCCAAATTGCCAGGAGCCCTAACACTAACTAGAACAAGGCCAGTCTCAAACCACACAACACGACCCAACGACTCCTTAAAAACTATAAAACGGTTCTTAGCCCGAGTCGGCTCCCAACCAACCCTCAAAGCCTCAACCCTACTCGGACACTCAAAACCACGCAACAAAACCCACGCCCGAAAACAATGCAACTTTGAAGGCTTTGAACCTCGCTCATTTTTGTGGTCATATTTCCACTCGTACCGTAGCTTGTTCAAGTAACCACGATATTTTTGGTATGGAAGGTTCAATATTTTCGCAAGATACTTAGCCGTGTTTAATGGATTCTGGTCTAACTCGTGGAATACTTGTGACCTGATGCTAGGAATGTTACCTTGCTTACTGTCATATTCACTGATGTGTGTCGAATCGGGAGAGCTAGAAGATTTACTCAGAAACCATACACCTCACGCTGTCACAACTGAACCCGCCTCCGCTTCGCCCATTCGCCCTGTCGCAGAAATGCCACTGGAAAACATGTTTGAAAACGTCCATAGCATCCAACAGTTCACGGCTCAGAAACTCAGAAACCACAATAGGAACCGCTTTGCTTGCCAGAAACAGGTTTAGGCCGTCACCTGAGAAACCGAACTCGCATAAATCTATGACGCTGTGCTTAAACTTTAACATTGTTTTTGCTTCCATTTTTCAGGTTCAAGCCACACATCAAGAAACATGATAAGCCAAACCATCCCAACCGTGGCAAAAAAGGCACTGAGAAGCTGGTTACCACATATGATAGCGGTAAAGAAAGTCCATGTACACCAGAAAAATCGTTCGTACACTTGCTGTTTCAAAGTGTTCAACGCTGTTCCTCCCCCACCAAAAGCCTAGACTGATTATCAAGTATCAAGAATTTTTCAGGCACTTCTGAAGAAGCAAAACGTACCGTCGTAACCATGCCTATTTCTATGAGTTCCCGCACGGTCTTGTCTTTCTGGTTTCCAGAGTTTTTAGGTCTCGGTTGGACATGTAGCATGTCTACCCAATTTTTGATTGTGGTTCGAGACACTTTTTGTTTGAACTGCTCCTCTATTTTAGAGGCTACTTTCTCGTAACTTAAACCTTGACTGTATAGAACCACGGCATATTGCACGAGCGCAAGAGCATGTTTTCCCCTGAAGTATCCGCTATTACAGAATGAAGTGCCACATAACTTGCATTGCCAACGCTGCACAACACCTTTCAAATTATAGTGTGTTCCACTTTTCACTATTTGGTCGCTACGACATCTAGGACAACTAAGTTTTTCGCTCATCAATAACATTGACTCCTTTCAAATGTTTTGCACCACATTTCTCGCAAGTGCAATAAGGCGAATTGCTCCAACCACCATCTCCTCCGTATCTTATTTTTTGAGGAACTGTATTGAGATTTTCTACTATCTTCTGGTAAACCTCAAGCTGTTGACTCTGAGGCAATCGAGCTAAACTAAGACCATTACCAAGAGTCAACGTTTTTCCAACTTGGTTTTTTAAGTCAACATGTAGATTCTTGAAAAGCTTAACTCTTCCCTCAACATAGTATCGGCTTTTACCAAGTTTCCCGCACAGAACATCAATAGTGAAGTCCTCAAGCAGAGAAACATAGATTTCGCCTTCTCTAAACGGATTCATCTCCAAACGTTGAATGTTCTCGTTTAAAGCCAAAATCAGAGCATCTTGAGGGTGAGAGAGTTGCCTGATTATGTAAGGAATCGTTTTCAATCCGACACCTTTCGCAGCGCAAAGACGATGATTCCCACAAATAACCTCGTACCTCTGCTTTTCATTCAAGAAAACGATGATAGGCTGCAGGACGCCATGTTTTTTGATGCTTTCTTTTAAATCTGCGATTGTTTGGCCGTCAATTTCTCTGAGCATAGTTCTTGAATAATCTATGTGGTCTATCGCTATTTCGTTCATCGCCGTTTTTCCTCCCTTCTCTTCCTCAACACCAAGCCACGCCTCAACTGGCCAAACTGAATCGCCCGCTTAAACCGCATACTAGGACTGAACCCAACCACATAAGATTTAACGTAGATTTCAGTACGTTTCAACCAAGCCTCACAACGCTGCTGCGCCCTCGCCCTCTTCTCCACATTACAGAATACTATGTTAGGAACATGAAGCAACTCGGAAAACCGTTTACACTCTTCAACCTGTTTGCATTCTGTGAGGCAAAAGTCGTCTGCGTCTGCCCAAAGATAGTCGCCGTGGCATGTGAGAAGGCTCCTCAAACCCCCAAAACCTCCAACAGTTTTTCCCCTAGAAACTGGATAACATTTGTTGTAACCGCATTCCCAAGAAGTTTGTACCTCTGAGTATCTGAAACGCCTTCCGTCCATCCATCGGGAAAACCTTGGAGTCTTTCGCATTCGGTGGGAGTCAAACGCCTAATCCTAGATTGGTTAATAACATGATGTGGTGAACTATCTAATGCAAAAACAGTTTCATCACTAAACAGAGGTCCTGTACCACCAGTTTTTGGGTTCCCTTGTCTGGGCCAATGACAATGAATTAGGTTTTCGCTTCCATCCTTCCCATAACGGTGAGAAACCGTGTTTGCAACTAAGATATTCTTAGGATGATTGTCAACAACATCAATATATTCGGCTGTTTCAGGAAAGAATGAATAGCCTTGAATCTCGCTTTTCTTTTCATCATCTCTGTGAATGCGAACTTTGCGTTCTATCAGGTTTCTTTCTTTTCCGCTTCCTGAGCAATTGAGTGAATTTGCAGTCCGAACCCGTGACCCTTCGCTTTGTGCCTCTCCGCATGGTTCATCAACGCCTTCACCAACTTGTCGGATAGGAAATATTTGCTTGGTGGGTTCGGCTCTAGAATGTCCGACAATGAACACTCTCTCCCTGTTCTGTGGAACCCCGTAATGTTTGCTGTTAAGCACTTGTGCTTCGACATCAAAGTCCAGTTCATCCAGCGTTTGAAGGATTTTGGCAAAGGTTCGCCCTTCATCATTGGAGAGCAATCCTTTGACGTTTTCAAGGAGTAGAAGCTTGGGTCTTTTAGCAGCCGCAACTCTGGCAACCTCGTAGAATAGCGTTCCGCGAGTGTCCTCAAATCCGCGCCTTTTGCCTGCAAGCGAGAAGCTTTGGCAAGGAAATCCAGCAATGAGAAGGTCGAAGTCGGGCAAGGCACTAGGGTCGATTGTTCTGATGTCGGCTTCAACAAGTTCTTTGTCTCCGAAGTGTTTTCTGTAGATTTGACAGGCGTACTTGTCGAAGTCGTTAGCCCAGACACATTTGAAACCACTTGGTAATTGTGGCTTGCCCCACTCCTCAATGCTTGTGCTTCCGAATGCGGTGTCATTATCCCCGATTTGTTTGTGTGAATTACAACGAAATTCTTGCTTGACCCTCCCATTGCTCCCTTCAAACTGTGGCTCACATTGTCCTTCCTCATTTCCAAACCTCTGCTGTGAATCAACGCTGACTTGACTTGCTTTTTCGAGTCCAAACCTAAAACCTCCAATACCACTAAACATTTCAGCGAAACTCATGTTTTTTGTTCTCCTATCCTCTTCAAGAAATACGCCTTCATCTTTCTACACTTCTGTATATACCTCTGTATATTCTTCGATCTAGCACATTTAATACAAAGAATAGGTTTTCCATCTTGCTTCTTTTTCCACGCACTAGGTTTGCCTGAATATTGAGGCAGTGGAACACCACATTCTTCACAATGCCACTTGGTGGGATGCTGGCTTTGTACGGAGAAAGGAGATGCGACTGAACCCACAAGAGAAATGGACGGTGAATCCCGCTCTCTAGGCTTCACACCTGAACTTTTAACTCCCAAAACCAGTTCACCCCATCATTTCCGAATAATCACAAGTACGGCATCTTTCGTCTGGTTTCTTCGTTTTGTGAGGACAAACAACCTCTTTCTTGTATAGTGCTTTGCAAATGTATTTTACACCGTTCATTTCTTGGTTTCCCCTTCAACACCCAAAAGAACCAAAATCTCTTCCAACAAATCTTCGTTTGTCCAATCTTCTTCTTCCAAACGGTCAAACAATACTCGCAATTGCTCGATTGCCTTGTCTAGCAAAACCACAACATCATCAACATAGTATGAAAGAAACCGTTTGACATTGCCCTTTTCAATTATGGTAAGACCTCTTTCATCGTCTACTCGATTGAGCATGTTCAGTGCTTTTTGTTCAATCTTCTCCCTCAAACTCATTCTGTTTTGCCCCCCAAGATTTCCTTGATTAACTTGTTCGCAATCTCGGCTTTCGCGTTTCCACTAGTCAAACGACCCTCTAAGGCTTTTTTGTTCAACAACACAAAACCAGCCTTCACAAGAGCATCAAAAACAAAACCAGAACTCCAAGGCATAGTACTAAGATTCCAACGTTGCGACACATCCTCTTCCGTTGCAAGCTTGAAAATCGCATCTATGAACTGTTGTCTTGTCACAACCAAACCATTCTCACTCATTCAGATTTCACCCTTCAATTTGTCAATCAACCTAGACGCTCCAACTGCTAACGCTCCAATCAAACCAGACCCAAGCACAGGTATACCTAATATGAACAACCATTGCCCAGTATAGAATCCGCTTGTGTACCTATTCTCATAGTGTCCGAATAACCAGTCTCCAACCCACACCTTGTAATGCCCATCCTCCATCGCCATTTCACCAAGCATCATCATTACTCCACCGACAAAGACGAAGCATAGGAAAAACGCTATCTCATACTTCTTTTTCATTCTCTAGTCCACTCCTTCAACAGGTCTGGTCGAACAACCGTCCAAGCCTTCCCCACCTCATCGCTCTCTGTGCACTCATTTGGCTTACGCCTCTTTTTCCCACCCAAACGAAGCTGACTGACTTCGATGTTGCCGTGGCTTAACCCTTCCAAACACACATCACTCAAACCCTTTTCGCCTCATTCACCGTGTAGTATCCTCCACTCACAGCCACAATCCTCGGAACCCCACGCTGAAGGCTCGCCGTTTCGTTGACTCTGCGATCCCAAGTCCGCTTATCACGCAAAGGAAAAGCCCATTGTCCAAGCCGTTTGAGGACGTGAACCTTGCTGCAGACATAATCGTAGATTTCTTGAAGTTGCACTTTTGGAAGAGTGTAGGGCCAGCCGCGCTTCTCCGCTTCGCTGACTTGCCATCGGCACAAGGTTTCAACTGCTTCCTCAATCAGCGCATACATAGCTTCGTCTTCGCGGGAACACGTAGGCTTCGACTGATTAGTCCAACCGTCAAGCTTCACAACAGCACCAGAAATCAAGGCATTATCTCCTTTAGGAACCGTTCCCGCCCCAAATCCGTCAAGCCATTAAATTTGACCCAGAAGGTATCCTTCAAATTCGTGTCAGGCAACAACCGTTCAAGAACAACAGTGGCACTAACCAAGTCAATCGCCATAGCGTTCATGGCAACATACAGTTTTGTGAGACGCCTAACCCTAGTACAATCCTTCATTTGGCTTCAGCCTCACCCTTCGGTTCAACCTTTTTCTTTTGTTCTGTTTCTTGCTCTTCACACATTTCCAGATATAGCCAACATTCAAAACAATTGCCCATATTCCGCAATGCTGGCTCCACACATGGTGAGTCCATACCGTAATCGCAAGGTGATTCTTCATCCTCTGGTTCAAAATAATCCTCGTAGTTTTCATCGATCATTTCTTTCCCTCGCTTTTCGAAATTATGCTACACTTGCGACCTTTCATAGGCTCATCGCCTCAAAACAGTCCACATGATAAAACTTGCTTCGACCCCGACTACGCTTCCGCAAATATGTTTCCCCAACCACAATCGCCCTCGAACCATGCAAACAAATTTGTTTCATACATTCCAGTTCACAGCCTAGCCGACGCATTAGGCGCATGTGGTTGCGGTTTGCGGTGAATGTTTCCTCATTCTTCGTCATTTTGAGTCGCCTTCCCTCAACTCTTTCAAAAGATTATCGACCTTTGCAAACTTCTTTGATTTTCCTTGTCTAATTTCTTCGCGGCTTACTTCAACATCAGAAGCTTCCGTTGAAGTTAAATCAGCCTCGCCTTTCGATTCATCCAAATCAACGGAACAAAAGAAGAAATCCCACTCAATATTTCGTGCTTTACCCTTGAAATCAAACTCAAGATTGATGATGAACCCGTTTATGCCAAAGTAAACGTACAGATGCTTTCCTTGATACTTCATTTGATTTCAACCTCACCCTTCGGTTCAAGTTTCTCAGGCAAAGAATCCATGTAAGCGCAACATTCCGTTGTACACAATCCCATAGCTTTAGTTTGAGGGTCGCAACAGAATTCGCAGACTCCGTAATCACAACTTGCTTCATCTTCTATTCCGTCTGAGTTCCAATCTTCTTCATAGTAATCGCTCATTTCTTTCCCTCGCTTTTCGGTTCAACAAGCAAAACCCCAAGCCAGTCTAATGCCACGCCAAGATTGACACTTTCAGGTCCCAAATGGTCGAAAGTTTCCTCGTCAAGTTTCGCTATTTTTTCATCGAGTTTAGCGTACTCCCTCAAAATTTCCGCGTAGTGTTTATTGATTGCCTCAAGCCTATTTTGAAGTTTAGTAATATCTACTTGTTGGTCGTAACAGACTTTCGCTAAAGCCTCATTCTGCTTACCAAATTCCTCCATTTGTCGGGTATGCTCAGCCTCAGAAACCCTCTCACAAGTCTTACATCTTCTCATTTGGTCACATGTTGTTTTTGTTTCAGGCTTCCCTTGAACAAGCGCTTTTCTCATGGATAAGTTACTTACTGGCTTTCCAGACGGTTCAGCTTTCTTCCGCTTCTTGGTTTGGCTCACTTCTTCCTAGCCCTCCGACCCACCACCAAAGAATCTCGAATGTCACACAGAACCTCAAGCAGCAAACGCTTAGACCAGTAAGCATCGTTACTGACTCGGAAATTCTCTAAGATTTCTTCTTTCGACCTCACCTTTTAAGCCTCCAACAGTTTCCCAACATTCCGCCTACTGCACAAGTAGCATGGGTACTTGACTTTCTCCCACAACCATGTGGCCTCCGAAGGCACTATTTCCGCATCCCGAACCTTCCTCCTCAAATCTGTGAGGTAATCGTCGAAGTAACGGAAGATGCCTAGCTCAAGCTTGAAACGCATCACAGCAAGAACATCACCCTTATGATTGACGTGAGAAACAGACTCCATCCTTTAAACCTCCCAACAGTGTTCAGGCAGCATTTCGCCGTAAGCACTCTCAAATTTCGCCTTTAATGTTGATTCTAATTTGTGGAAAGTTTTTCTATGCGCTCTACGTTTACGGAGAAGATAAAGCCTTTTCCTGTACCGTTTGTCATGGATGAAATGGGCGATTTCGTGAAGCATTACTCTGATGAAGCGGTTTATGGAATGGTTAGTTAGTGTAGCATGAGTTACCCCTATGACTCGACGTTTTCCTCTGGCAAATGTTTCCCATGTGAAAGCGCATGTTCTCTTGAATTTCTTGATCGTGTACTTGTGTGTTGGATCAATGATTTCCGCTATGCAATCAACAATAGTTTGCGCGTCCTCTATGTTTATGCTCATTGCGTTTTAGCCTCCACCTTTTTCTGCCACGCCACAAGAAACTCACGAACCTTTGCCCGAGACGGCTCACCCTTGTAACGGAAAACCTCATTCTTGAAACCACGTCCCTCCAAGATTGCCCGATACTGATCGTCCTTGTCGCTTCGTTTGCCCTTGTGAAGCTCCTCATTATCCATCCAGAACAACGTGTTAGTTTCCACATGAAAATTGTCAGGCCAAACACTTATCACCGGAATCTCTGGCTTAACACGGAACCCATGAAGTCCAAGAGCCTGAGCTTCTTCACTGAAAATCCTTTCAACCTTCGGATCATCTGTTTGCATAGTGCCTAGCGTTTGTTCCCACTTTTCCTTGAAAGCTGGCCCAGGCTTCTCTGCAAGCCGTTCTTCCAACGTCTTAACTTCGCCGTTCACGTTGCGGAAAAACGCGGTGAACCGTTCAGGCGCTAAAACAAAGTTTCCTTGGCAACGGACGCAGAGTTTGCGGGGTTTACTGTTGACGACTTCGGTTTGAATGTCGCTTGAAGCTATGTGACAGAATTCACAGATAACCATATCGTGAGTCTTAACAGTGTGTTCCGCAGACGGAACAGAACGAGCCTCACCCGAAGCCTTGCCCGCTTCAACCTTCTTTTCGTCTTTAAGTTCTTGAGGAAGATACTTGTAAATCGTAGTCAAACTGATTCCGGTTTGTTCAGCGATCTCCTCGGGTTTCATTCCGCATTTTCCAACAAGGAAAGTTAAGCGGTTCTGGATCTCGCTGGGTTCAAGTCGTCTGCGACAAAAGTTTGTGGCTAGACGCGCCAGCTCGAGCTTTGCGTCAGAATCAACCGACTCAACCGTAATCGTAGGCCAATCAGGGTTAGCATTCTGCCTATGAAACCCGTCTATGATATTGCCGTTTTTGTCCTTCAGAATCGGGACAAGCGGACCTAGCTTCTTTGAAGATTTAGCTAAATCGTATTCATCACTCATTTTTTGGTTTGCTCCTTTGTTTCTGGTGCTTCTAGCGAACCCGCACCACACGACGAAAAAGAAACCACCGATGATGGTGAATCTGGGTGATTCTTAGACGCTAGTTGCGAGTTTTCGCCAGCACTGGTCGAGTCTCGACCACGCCGAGCCTGAGCCAACTGGTAAGCAATGTAGTAAGGCTCAACAGCACGACAAAGCTCGTGGAGAACCTTTTTCAACTCAGCAGAAGACAAAACCTAAGCCTCCTTTGGATACTGTTTTTGCAGTTCTTCAAGGCGTAGACGTGCTGCTTCTGTCACGAAGTCTGTTACGCTTTTGTATCTACCGAAACTTGCGATGAATTTTTCGACTTCTTCAATTAAATCTTTTCTTAGGCTTATTCCCCTAAAATCGCCTTCAGGCATTTTTCTTCAACCTTTCCTTAGCGTTGCCTTAGTCTGCTGTTTAGATACTTAAAACTTATGGTAAGGTTGTGGATGGGTTAAGGCAAAAACTTATAAACTGAATTGGCGAATACTATGGCAACCTTGAGGAAGACTTATGGAAAAGAGTGTAATTGTTGACATTAAGGATATTGTAATCAACAAAGACTACATGATTAGAGAGAGCCTTGACAAGAAAACTGTTGAAGCCTATAAAGAGAACTTGACCGCGATTCTGGAGGCAAGTCCGATTGTTGTTTTTGAAACACCTAACGGTTTGCTGTTGGTTGATGGATTTCACAGACATGCGGCAGCTCGGCAGTTGAATTGGGAACAAATCAACGTAATAAAAATGAAAGGTTCAATGCAGGATGCTTTTGCTTTTGCATGCCTAGCTAACCTTAAACATGGTCGCCCGCTATCGCCATCAGAAAAGAAAAAGGCTATTCAAGAATACATAAAGTTGAATGTTGAACTGAGCGACAGAATGATTGCCGAGGATACTTGTTCAATTCCCATGACTATTGGTAGGTATCGTAAGGAACTTGAGGATGCAGGTATAATTAAATCGCCTGAGAAACGATTAGGCGCTGATGGTAAAGAACGAACAACTGTAACATTTGTTACAGTTGAAACACCAGAAACCATTCCAGTCGATCCTTTTGTTGAGTGGTTTAATTCTCACATTATCAACGGTGACGTTTTCGATGTATTACCAAATGACTCACTAAAATACGATTTGATAATTGCTGATCCACCGTACGGCATTCTCGATGAGAAATGGGATAAGAAAGACAAGTTTGAACTACTCAATTTCACAAGACGCTGGCTTAACCTTGTTCTGCAAAAGCTGAAACCTACAGGGCGCTTATTCATTTTCTGGTCTAGGGAATACCTCTTTGAATTGAAATCGTTGGTTGATGAAATCAAGAATGAGTATCCTCTTAACTTCGGCGGTTTAATCGTATGGAACTTCCGTAATACTTTGAGCATCCCGAATAATCGGAAGGAACTGAAAATCACATGGGAACCAATATTCTATTTCTACGGACTAGATGCAGGCGAACTGAACCGACCAGATACAGAGTTAACAGGTGAAAAATGGACAAACGAAACAGACGCAGACGTATGGAATTTTGCGGTTCCACAAAGCAACTTCACAGACAAGAAAACACACCCCGCACAAAAACCGTTAGACCTCTATAAACACATCATCAAACTCTCAACAAAAACAAATGATTTGATTCTTGATCCTTTCGCTGGTTCAGGAACAACGGGACACGCAGCCTACGAACTTGGACGTGATTTCAAACTCGTAGAAAGCGACCCACAATACGTTGAGATGATCCGAGCAAGACTCAAAGGCGTTTTTCAGAACGAGGCAACCTAGAGGATGAGTGAATATCAAGAGAGATACCGAGAGATTTTTGAGATTGACTTTCGATTTAGTCGTGATTTTGCATCTGAAATTGACAAACTCGTTCTCCAACATCTTAGCATAGTCCGAGATTATGAACGACGCGAAACTGAAATAGATAAAATCAGAGACTCTCAAGGCATAGACAGAGAAATAAGCGCAAAATTCACATTTGGTTCACGAATTAGGCGTAGTAATGCTCTGAAATGGCGAGAGTTCACAGTTGATACAAAGGAATGGAACTTATCTACTTATCCCAATTACTACTTTTTCGCGTATACAGACCATGTGAAACATAAGATTTTGTTTTGGATGATTTTTGACTATCGAAAACTCAGGAAACTAGTTGAAGAGGGAAAAATAAAGTATGGAATAGAACAAAACGATGAACATTCAGGAGTACCTTTCTTAACCTTCAAATTGAAAGATATTTTTGATAGTCATTTGGTCATTGCCTTTGGCGGTGAACGTTCAATCAGTATAGAATTAGTTCCTAAACAATGTTTGGGACAACAGCAATTATAGTAACTTTGTGGTAAACCTTAAATAAGTAAACATGTCAAAAAGGCTTTACTATGAAAAAGGCAACATGGGCAATCGTTCTTATCGTATGGTTCGCTCTAATCCTATTTTCTGTGGCAACAAATCCTGACCTCAACAAGATTGACAAAAGAAGTTTAGCTGGCTCGATGTTAGGCGAATTGTTGTTGATAGTTTTGCTGGCTTGGATAATAGAAAACATTATCCGTTTCGTCTATGAGAAGATGCCTAGGTTCAAGGTAAAAACTTCTTAGCTAGTCTGGTCGAGTGTCGAACAAGCTTATTCTTCGCGGCGACGCTTAGTTTTCATAACCAAAACGACGGACAATGCGATTAAACCAAACACGAAACCCACATAGAACAGCGCCTCAAGCAACCCCATTTCGGCTAATCCAGAAAGCGGGATTGTCGCATAGCCCACGTTGCCAATGTTGAATATGAAGTTTACTAGGCCAAAGATGAATAGGCTTACAGGTGCGCCTATGATGTTTGTGATGCTGTTTACTGTGAACGCTAAGGTTTCTGTGCTGAAAATGTTGAAGCCAAACGTTTTAGCCATGTTGATTGCAAAGTTGAATATAATGGTTCCAAACAGGTTCAGCAATGTTGCAAGCCTACTGTATGCTCTGTTCATTATGAATGTTAATGGGACCGCGCCTTGAACGTTGAAGCTTATGATTCTTTCTAGGTTTGAAGCAAAGCTGATGGGTATGTATCCGAAGAAGTATAGGAAACCTTGCACGGCTTGAGAGTATAAAGTGGAGATTGTGAAGCTTAACGGAATAGTGGATGAGTAGGTTATGGAAACTGCTTTCTGGAAGGCTTCAGCGAACTGGAAAACTATGTTTCCTAGAAAGGCAAGTGAACGTGCTTGACCGTATTTGGAGAGCATGTTAAAGGCTAATGGGATGCTGTTTTCACGATTCAAAGTTAATGCCCTTTGTGTTCCAGTAAGAAAGTTTAGAGATGCTACGCCTTGCCTAGTGAATGATAGCGCGTTTTGTAGGCCAGTGGCAATGTTGAATGGAATGTTTCCGAAGAAGTTTAGAATACTAGCTAGTCGCGCATATGTGCTTGTGGCTATGAAGCTTAAAGGAACCGAAGAACCGAGAATCCATGCAACCGTTCTTTGCTTGTCAAATGAGAAGGTTAATGATGTTCCACTTTCACGGGTAAAGGCCATTGCTCTCTGACTGTTCATGGTAAACTGGAAGAGAAGTTCGCCGAAAAAGTTTAGAATGCTGGCTAACCTTGTATATATGCTGGCAACGTTGAAGCTTAAAGGAACTACACCTTGCCGACTGAACGATATTGAACGTTGTATTTCAGTGAGGAAGGCGAATGGTATGTTTCCGAAAGCGTTTAGAAAGTTTTGTTCAATGTAAGTCATTAATCCGTTGATGTTGAAGCCGTTGACGGCTAACTGTATTGTGCCTTGGATTGCCCATGCGAAACTGTTTCGTTTTGTAAAGCTTAGGATAAATGGGATTGAGCCATAAAAGGTCGATGTGGTAGCGGTTGTTACAGTATATGTTATAGTTAAATGAACGTATCTGACTGTTATGGATGCTGACGCACCAGTCCTTGAAGAGTTTATTTTCATCACACAGTTGTTAATATTTGTCAACGTGCTAAATAGGGACGTTACCGTTGCTGATTCTGTAATCCAACTTGATGTTCCATCAAAACCAAAAGTATAGGCTGACGACCATGCTCCACCGGTAGAGAGATAACATTGTGCGCTAACTAATTCTGTTGAGGTTTTTGTGTCTACTGTCAACTGTATAAGGGTGATGTTGGCAAAGTATGGTATTGCAGTATCGGCAAACGTATAATTTGCATCCATCTGCAACGTAGTGAATGTTTTAATTGAATTCGAAACATTATTGTCTAGCCAAGGGCTTGCACCAGTATGAGTTGTCCATTGTTGTGTCGTCGCAGTAAATCCATTAACGTAATCGGATTCTGTTGAAGATGAAGATTTGCCACTCTCTACGCTCCAGACATGGATAAGGTTGCACTCTATTATCCATGTACTTTGCACAGTATCTCCAACTTCGGTTCCACCCAAAAACCTGAATGTTATTTGTGTTCCTAGCAGGTAACCGCCAATTGAAATATTATTCCACGAATTAGCAACCAGACCTGAATTAATGTTTGTCCAATAAGCATTATCAGTCCAAACATTTACTGCTAATGCTTCGGCATCTAGCGTACTTGTTCTTATACAGAGGTACTCATTTGATTCACTGAAAGAAGCAGTTGCCCAACTAAATTCATAGTCAAATTCATAGCTAGGAAGAATCATTGAAGCGTTAATGTCATAAACAAAAGCGTTATGGGTTGTTGGAACAAGCGGGTTAGGCCATGCTCCCCAAGTTTGAGGGTCAATGTGTCCTTGATTCGCTACACCTGTGCCGTAATAGAGTAAACCGTTGCCGCTCCCAGTGGCACACCAAGCTACTAAGATGTAATCGGTTCCAACTACGACAGCAGGGTAAGGTTGAGCAAACGTGAAAGTGCGCCATGAAGTGCCTAGTGCAAGACTCATCATGCTTGTATTTGCGATCCATACAAGGTCACTATGACGATACAAAGATGCTCCACCATTTTTAATCGCTGTCGTCACGCCAATGTAAGCCATTATGTTTGAGAGCCAACCAGAGCTTGATGGTGTAAATAAGCTTCCTACAATTTGACTTTCAATCGTCGTAGAACCTGTTGTGCTCGCAGTCGAAGAACCCAAAACTCCAGTGCCATTACTTGTGTTAGCCTCCGTCAAAGTATCATTGAAAAGAACATTCGCATCTTGCTGTGCTGTAAAATTGCTAGAGGTTCCATGTCCCGCATGTGTGTCAACATCGCTACTGTTGCTATCCACGAAATCTTCGGTATCACCAGTCGTTGCATGCACGCTTGGAACAAAATTAAAAATGAGAACGAAGACTTGAACTATTAAAATGGAAACTAGGATAAGAGAGAACCCTTTTCTAAAAAACACAAAAGGCTCCCCCCCTTCTAGCTTGCCGACACTTGAATCTCAAGAACAATCGTAAAGCTTGCGTCAATGCCTGTGACTTCAGCAAACGTGTCATACGCAAACAGTGAAGCACCAGCAGCATCAAAATATACTCCAAGACAGTCAGCCGTGTACGGCCCCGCGTCAGGATGAAAAGTTGCTGTCAAATTGAAACCATTATAAAGACTCGCATGTTGAGCTCCAGCAGTCCGGTTCCATTCACCTGGAAGAATTTGGCTGTCAGCGTCAAGTGTTCCCTTGTTTCCGATGCCCACGTAGGTTAAGTTCAAATTGTATGTGGTCATGTTGTAGACCGTGGTGTTTCCCAGAAGCTTCGCAAACGTGCTGTTCAAACCCCATTTCGTTACTGCACCAGCATGATACTCATGCAGAATCACTTGGTCGCCCTTGTAGATCGTGATGACCGTGTGAACGCTGTGCTTGCTAAAGCTAAACGCAATCTCATTGTTTGAGCCGATTTGAATTAGCTTAGGCAACAACGTGTAAGTTATGAAGGCTCCGCACAGCATTGAAATACAGATGGTTGCAATTAGGATGGCTACAAAATGTTTGGGTTGATTCTTACTTTGATTTTGCATATTCTATCATATTCTCCTTTTCTTATTTAAAAGCTTTCACGGTTTAGGCTTACCAGCAAGCTTCAACATCTGCAATCCAGAAACAATCAGAATGCTGATGCCTACAGTGAACAGCAAAGCGCCAAGAAAAAGCACCGTCTCCGTTCTACCCAAAAGTAGGAGAGTGCAGCCCCAAGCAAAAGGAGCAATTCCAACCAAGAAAACTATCAAAGTTTTAACTGTCTTATCCATGTCTTTCACCTATTTTGTCAGGTAAAGAACAACCACCATGATTGCGGCCATGCCAAACGCGAACCCAACGCCCAACACAAGATACATAAACATTTTCTCTGAACCCTTCTTGTTACGCCGCTTCTCTTCCATGCGTCCCTCTTGGAAAGCTTTAATCTCATTGTTACGAATTTGACTCTCGTTCCAACTTGCTAGAAAAAGACTCTTTAACATTTGAATATCTACTTTCGTATCTTGAAGTTTCTCTTTCAGTTCGTCAGCCAAAGTCATGGTTGCCAAAGATTGTATGCTTGCAAGAAGACCTTTACCACGATAGCTAACCCACACTGGAATCTTGGAACCCCTTAGAAAAGTTTTTGCTGTGGCAATCTCGTTTAATACGTTGAAGGCTTTAGCTATCTCAGGGTTCGCAGCAACATCTAATTTGCTAGATATGGCTTGCTTCCGAGTAAAGTACCCTGTCCAACGCTTCGGACTATCCATATCCTTATTGGTTGATGCAGCGCCTTCAGGGTTGCCAACTTCGAGAATTTCAATGTCCATGTAACCGTCATCGCCCACGGTCAAGTTGATAGGTTTATGAGATAAAGCCGCTTTGCGAAGTTTCTTAGCTTCACGTGGCGTTCTATAACCGTAAATGAAATTGTAGATCACTGTGGCCAAGAAAATAGGCATCAACACCCAGAAGGCATAGGATGCAAACATGAATAGAAACGGAATCTCCGCCGCCATTCTAGTTGCCTCCCTTACGTTTCTCTATTGGGCCCATTGTGATTTCAAACTGTTTCGGAGTAACCTTCAACCATTTCGTCAAGCGACCATCCCGCGCACAGTTAATGTTTCCTTCAGCTAGAGTTTGCATACTCTCCAGAAAGTTTACTCCGCCTTCCTCATAATCTTCTTCCGACATGCTCATCTCAATTCTTCCCAATTCTCTTGAGACACGGATTTTCAAGATTTCCGCTTCTAAATCATCTATGAAAGTTATACGCATTAATGGACTCAATGTTGTTCGTAAAGCCACCAAGTTATAGTCCAACACACCTTGTTGAAGCATCGAAGCAATCATAGTGTCTAACAGAGATTCCAATTTATCATCGTGAAGCATATGATAGTTTATGTTCAGATCACGCATGTTTGCGATTTCGTCGCTTGATTTCTGAGCTTCACCGAAAGCTATGCCTTGAACAAAATTCTTTTCTTGCTCATTTAGCTCTGGGGTTTTGCGTTGAAGTTTATAGACAAGTTTTTTGAAGAAACTCAGTCAACAGTCCACTCCTTGCTCTGGTTCACGTTCAAAGTGTTCCTTATGCCCCATGTGATAGTCAATATGAAGAACATCAGCGACATTCCCGAGTACATGACGCAAACCACCATCACGCTGGTGTCCCATGCGATGATGATGTGGATGGTTGCAAGCACTAGCCAGGAGACGAAGCTTAAGAGCGCGTAAACTATTCCCATGAGTTCCTTGTTGTTTTCGGCTGCCATAATGCTCCATATTACAGAGAGGGCGAACATGAGCAAGTACACGACAAGTTCTACGGTTGTCATGATTTAGCCTTGTGTCTTTTGTTCTTATAAGGTTGGTTCCAATGAGGTTGGTAACACTGAGGACATTTGAGGGGATTAGGTATTCGTTTAATCCATTCGTGACCGCATTTAGCACATTTCGCAATTTCAACTTTTAAAGGCATTATTGTTTCCCTCATCATTAATGATGAAATATAAAAGTGGTTTAGGTTAATAAGCTTTATAGTGGTCGAGTGTCGAACAGTGTTCAGAAAAAGGAGAGGGTTGTTGAACCCGTAAACGTTTGTCCAAGTTTCTAGGTTTCAGATCAGTCTACACGTCGAGTGACGAAAGCGCCAATAACAGCCGTGATAATAGCCACAGCCGCAATCACTATGGACAAGATGCTTACAAGGTTATAGCCAACCCAAGCACGGTCAAACACAGCGTCCGAAGCATTGTCAGCAGCAGAATATGGTGTCATGCCCAAGTCTAGGATGGTGTCTTGCATTGTGTAGGTGATGTAGACGCCGATAGGAACCATGACGGTTATCAGTAGAAGCACTGAGACGACGCCGATGACTACGCCTGCGTTAGCTCTCTTGTTTTTCAACAGTTTTTCGAACAAGGTTTTAGCCTTTAATAAGAATGAACTTGTTGATACTATTTAATAACCGTATAAACAAGTTAAGAAAATCATAACGTACAACGCTTTTTCATATCTTCAAATGCCTTATCTATTTCTTCAAGCAAGTTCACAAGATTATTCTCAAAACCAGAATACTTGCTCGGCTGCTTACGCCTGAGCTGCTCCCACCAATACCGTTTACCCATATACTCATTCATAGAATCAGAAACGCTGCCATCAACTAGCAAAGCCGGAACCTTCTCTTTCACTTTTTTGCGGCTAACCAAACCCGTACCCTTCAAGAATCGCTGTGATAACAGGAACCAGTGCAACCGTCAAGAAGCTAACCATTGCCAACACGCCAACAACTTCAACGAGTTGCCGTACTGGCGGGAAAGTGCCACGAACGAATAAGGATACCACGTACATCATGGCAACGATCAACGGCAAGG
>Ga0315288_10000884_pt1 | contig 38198 bp, 25 predicted proteins | sample YL17G11_20_MG_FD_203454 | JGI IMG/M metagenome (GOLD analysis project Ga0315288, IMG submission 203454) | Sediment microbial communities from Yellowstone Lake, YNP, Wyoming, USA - YL17G11_20 | ecosystem: Environmental > Aquatic > Freshwater > Lake > Sediment | place: USA: Wyoming | collected...
AGTCGCCTATGTTGTGGACCGACGGGAACGCCGCATCAGCGTGTTGTGCGCCGGGCCTCGCGAGGGCTTCTACGAACGCGTGCAGCGGCGGGTGCGCTGATCGCGGCGGCAGACCCCTCTCCCTACTCCACCAGCTCGATGGTCGGCATCTGCGCGTAGAGGATGGGCATGTGGCCATCCTCGGTGACGAAGTAGGGGATGTAGCTGGTTCCGCAGGTCAGCTCGCCGCCGCCGGTAGGGTCAACCTGCTGCCAGCCGGTCCCCTCGATCAGCACCTCGGCCCAGATGTGGCCGCTGGTGCCATATAACCACCCGCCCACCTGGCGGGCCGGCATCCCTGCGGCCCGGGCGAGGGTGACGAACACATCGGCAAAGTCCCAGCAGTGACCGAAGCCCTGGTCCAGGACCTGCACAACCCCATACCGCGACCCCTGGACCGGCCCATCGAACCTTATGTTCGCTCCCGGCTTGAGCCAGCGGAGAAGCGCGTCCGTCTTCTGGCCTACGTCAGTGCACCCGGCGGTGATCTGCTCGGCCAGAGCCTGGACCTTCGGGTCGTCCACCGGCCAGTACTGGGTGGGCGCAAGGAGGGAGGGATCCGTCTTGCGGGTGGTGGGCGTCACCCCAGTCGCGTGGGTCGTCACCCGCGCCGTCAGCGTGACGTAGGGCAGTCCGGCGATGTCCGGGAGCTGCCCGAATGTATAGACCGTCGCATCGCCACCCAGGGTCTTGGACCGGGCAATGGGCTCGGGCGTGAACGAGTACGTGCAGTCCTCGTGGGCCCGAAGTGTCACCCGGTCGCCCACCTGGAACCGCTCCGCGAGCTGACGCGCGCGCGCCCTGGCCTGGGCGTCGTCTATCGTAGCCAGCGACGTGAGCAGGTTCGACAGCTCGTTCAGCGCCATGTAGTTCGCTGCCTCAACCGGCACGAGCTTGGCGGCAATGCGGTACGTCGCGTCCTTCGGGGGTGCGGCCAGGTGCAGCTCATCGGTCACCCGCCTGGCAAGGGCCGCGTCATCCCCGACGAACTCGATCACACTGTCGCCCGCGAGCAGGCAGAACGCGGGGTTTCCCTTCATCCCCGCGATCTTCGCGTGGATGCCGCGGGCGTCGGGCTCCGAGGCGCATCGGATGATGTTGACCTGGATCCGCCGGCCGTCGACCGCGAGGATGGTATTCGTGAGTCGCTGGATCTTGCCGCCCAGGTCGCGGCCGATCTGCGCCGTCTGGTTCTCGGGCACGACGAAGTGCTGGACCACCTGCCAGCCCGCCGGCAGGTTGTCGAATGGCGGCCCCGCCTGTCCGGCCTCCTGACAGGTTCCGGACACTACAAGGCAGGCCAGCGCCGCCGGCGCGATCAGTGCGGAAAGCAGTCGTCTTGGCACAGGACGTCCCTTCGGCTACAAGGCATGGCTGATCCCTCACGGTGATAGACGCCGACGCTCAGGGGAAGTAGCGGCGGTCGCGGCGGGGGACTGCCGAGGGTTCGGCCGCGCCGGCGCGGAAGCATGGCCCGGGAGGTGTGCGCATGGCAGCGATGACGCGTAGGGCATTCCTCGGACAAAGCGGCGCGCTGGTCGCGGCGGTGGCGGCGCGTGGAGACGGAGGCGTCGAGATGACCGATCGGCCGCGGCGGCCGCATATCCTGTTCCTGATGTCCGACCAGCACCGGGGCGACACGATGGGCTGCGCCGGTCACCCCGTGGTGCGGACGCCGACCCTTGACCGGATCGCGCGCGAGGGCGTGCAGTTCCGGTGCGCCTACAGCTCGACGCCCTCATGCACTCCGGCGCGGGCGTCCATCCTCACCGGGCTGTCACCGTGGCACCACGGAATGCTCGGGTACAACGCCGTCGCGGAGCGGTACGAGCGCGAGATGCCGCGGATGCTGGCGGACGCAGGCTATCACTGCGTCGGCATCGGGAAGATGCACTACCACCCGCAGCGGAACCTGCACGGCTTCCATGGGACCATCCTCGATGAGTCCGGGCGTGCGGAGTCACCCGACTTCGTGAGCGACTACCGGCAGTGGTTCCTCAGGATGGCCCCCGACCTCGATCCGGACGCGACGGGGATCGGCTGGAACGACCACCGGGCGGCGCCCTATGCCCTGCCGGAGGAGTTGCACCCCACGCGATGGACGGGCGACGTCGCCGTCGACTTCGTGCGCGAGTATGACAAGCGAGCGCCGCTGTTCCTGAAGGTCTCCTTCGCGCGGCCGCACAGCCCCTACGATGCGCCGCAGCGCCTCTTCGAGCAGTATCCCTGGCAGGAGATGCCGCACGCCGTCGTCGGCGACTGGGCCGAGGGGAACGCGCGACGCGGCGAGCCCTATCCGGACGATCTGGCGCGCGGCGACATCGGTCCGGACAAGCCACGGATGGCCCGGCAAGGCTACTACGGGAACGTCACCTTCATCGACGAGCAGATCGGGTGCATCCTTGAGGCCCTCGAGCGCCGCGGGATGCTGGACGACACGCTGGTCGTCTTCACCTCCGACCACGGCGACATGCTCGGCGACCAGCACCTCTGGCGCAAGACGTACGGCTATGAGCCGTCGGCGCGGATCCCGATGCTTCTGCGCTGGCCGAAGCGCTGGATGACGGCCGACCGAGGACGGGCACTCTCTCACCTGGTCGAGCTGCGGGACGTGCTGCCAACCTTCCTCGACGCGGCCGGGATCGACTACGAGCGGGACTGGTTCGATGGGCGGAGCCTGCTTGAGCCGGTCCGCGACGAGGCCGCGCCCTGGCGCGAGGTGATCGACCTGGAGCACAGCACCTGCTACTGGCCGGAGAACCAGTGGACAGGGCTCACGGATGGCCGGACGAAGTACATCTACGAAGCGCCGACCGGGCGGCAGCGGCTGTTCGACCTTGTCAACGACCCCCTGGAGAGGCATGACCTCGCCGCTGACTCGGCCTCCGCGGGGCTGCTCGCGGAATGGCGTGGGCGAATGGTCGAGCACCTCGCCGAGCGTGGGGAGCCCTATGTGGTCAGCGGCGATCTGGGGATCCGCGAGAAGGCGATGGTGCTCGGGCCGCTGTACCCGCGCAGCGCGGGTTGACACCCCTCGCGCGGGAGGGGTGCGGCCCTGAGCCAGCGAACAGGCTACGGACGCGCCGGGTGCCGACGTGGTAATGTACGCGTTGGCGTCTGCAGTTCGTATCCCGTGGACGGCCCAAAGGACGAGGCGAGTGAGCGGGCCGGTGGCCTCGCGTATGAGGCCGGAGGTGTGTGGGGAGCATGAGCGCGTTAGGCACAGAGGCACTGGATCTGCTGAAGCAGGCTCGGGTGTTCCAGGGCGCGCCCGAGGACACGCTGCGGTCCATCTCGGACCGGGCGAGCTTCGTCCGCTATGAGGCGGGCGACCTTGTGTTCAACGCCGGTGACCCCGGCGATGCGATGTACGTTATCGCCTCCGGCAGCGTGGGGATCCACGTCCAGTCGCCGGGTGGACCGTCCTCTACGTGTGTCGCCGAGCTGGGCCCGATGGACTTCTTTGGCGAGATGGCCCTCTTGAGCGGCGAGCCGCGGTCGGCGACGGTGAAGGCGCTGGAGAGCACAGTCCTACTCCGCGTGCTTCGCGACGACTTCGCGTCCCTCGTGCAGGATCCCGTCCTTCACCGGGAGATCCTGGAGGTGTTGTGCGCCCGGATCCGCCAGACGAGTAGTCGGCTCAACGCCGCGCGCAGCGCCCAGACCGCGCTTAACCGGCACCTTCGCGGCATCGCTGAGTATGAGCAGGATGAGATCGTCGGCACGACCAAGCCCAGCCGCGATCTGGCCGCGGCGGTGGAGCGGGCGGCCGCCGACGACGGGCCAGTGCTCATCGAGGGCGAGATGGGCTCGGGCATGAGCCTCGTGGCTGCGCTCATCGCGCGGAGGAGCCAGCGATGCCGCGGGCCGCTGGTGATGATCGACTGCATCGCCAGCGGCGATGCGGCGGCGGCGGAGATCTTCGGCCACGAGGGCGGCGGCGAGTCGCGGCAGATGGGGGCCTTCGAGCTCTGCGCCGACGGCACCGTGGTGGTCTCCGAGCCGCAGGAGCTGCCCCTCATGGCTCAACAGCACCTGTTACAAGCCATGAAGACCGGGCAGTTTCGGCGGATCGGCGGGGATGCGGACGTGCCGGTGCGCGTGCGGATCATCGTCACGCGGCGGCGAGACCCGTCTGCACCAGTCCTGGAGAACGGCGGCCCCGAGGCCGGACTGTTCACCGGCGGGCATATCGTCATTCCACCCCTCAGGGAGCGCCGCCGCGACATCCGACTCATCGCCGACACGCTCCTCGACAAGCACTGCCGCGCGCTGGGTACCCAGAAGCCGACGCTGACGGACGACGCGGTGGAGGTGCTGGTCACCTACGACTGGCCCGGCAACGGCCGGGAGCTGGACGCCGTCCTCCGGCGGGCGGTCGCTCTCGTGGACGACGGGGCGATCGATGCCGAGCAGATTCTCATCCGCCTTCCGTCTCCCGGCACGACCGGCAAGCTCGACCTCTTCCGCATCGCTCCCCTCAAACGGTTCCTCACGAGCCGGTGGTACCCGCTGGTGCTCCAGGTGCCCACTGCCCTGGTGCTGGGCGTCATCGGCTTCCTGTGCTTCTTCGGACCGCAGGATGACTCGAACATCGCCTTGAGGCTGACCTGGCCTGTCTGGTGGGCGATGCTTCCGCTGACGTTCCTCTTCGCGGGGCGCATCTGGTGCACGATCTGCCCGTTCTCGCTGGTGAGCAGCCTCGTGCAGCGTCTGTGCTGCGCGCGGCTCCGAGTGCCCAAGATACTCCGTTCCACGGAGATCTGGCCGATGACCGCCCTCTTCGTCTTCCTCACCTGGGCGGACGAGTTCTGGCAGTACCCCCATCACCCCGTGCAGACAGGCTACGTGCTGGCAGCGGTGCTGCTGGGCACACTGGTGTTCAGCCTGCTCTATGAACGGCGTGTATGGTGTCGGTACTTCTGCCCTCTGGGCGGCGTCAACGGCGTTTATTCCTCCGCGGCGATCGTGGAGCTTCGGTCGAACACGGACGTGTGCGCCCATCACTGCACGAAGCATGGTTGTGTCGCCAAGGACTCTGCCGTGCCCTGTCCCATGCTCGAGATGCCGCTCAACATGGACACGAACCGGAGCTGCAACCTCTGCATGAACTGCGCCAAGAGCTGCAACCACGACGCCATGCACCTCTACCTGCGATGGCCTGGCGCCGAGATCTGGGAGCAGCGCAAGCCCATGCTCTCCGCGGGGGTCCTGTCGGTGCTGCTCATGGGCACCATGCTTGTCCACGCGTTCTGCATGCACACCGAGGGCATGGGGCAGTCGCTCCCGCAGGTCGGACTCGCGGGGCTGCTCGGGGTCCAGGGGGATGGGATGGCGTGGACGGTGACATTCTTCGGCGGGTTGGTGCTGGCGGCTCTACTGGCCATCGCCACGAGCGTGTTGTCCGCGCGGTGCGAGGGCAGGAGAGTCGCGGACAACCTGGCACACTATGGCCTCGCGTTCGCGGTCATGGCGATCCTTTTCCACATCGCGCTCGAGGGGGCTACGTTCGTTGCCGAGGGCATCCCGGACGTGCTCGCGATGGTGCTCGGGCCGCTGGGGGCTCCTGCGGATGCGGGGTACTACGCGCTGCTCACCCCGTTTCTCGTCCGCGTTCTTCAGGTGCTTGCGGGGCTCACGGCCGTGGGACTGACGATCGTCGCCATCCGTCGGGTGGCCCACCAACGGGGCGCGGCGAAGATGGGAACCTGCCACTGGCCGCATCTCGGCCTGGCTCTTGGCGTGGGGGCGGCATTCGTGCTCCTCATCGGTCTGACCCCGCTGCAGGCGCCGGCTACGGCAGTGGGGGCGGAGGCCGCGGTTGTCGGGGAAGTCGCCGGTGGCGGGCTAGCGGAGGCGCAGGCCATGCCGCCAACGCCCGCGGCGCCCGATGCGACCGCGCCCGGTGCGGCGCGCGAGCCCCGGGAGGGGCCGGTGGCAGCGCCGCCCTTCGGAAAGGCGAGCACGCCTGGCGGTGCCGCTGAGGCCCCCTCAGCGGAGCCCCAGAAGCCCTACCGTCCCAGCGGCGCGACCGTCCCCCGCCGCGGCTCCGGACAGTTCTAGCTGGGGACCCTCGTTCGTCGCTACCGCATGAGAGGCAGCCGAGCCATGACCGATCCGCAGCCGAGTGCCCTTGAGTTCAAGCGCGACTTCGAGGAGGCCAAGCAGCGTTGGCTGGCCTTCTGGAACCGGGAGATCACTGACCGTCCCTGCTGCGCCATCCGATCGCCCAGAGACGGGATGCAGGTCCCGCCCGGCCCGCCGTACCTCGCGGGCTCACACGGCGACTTCCAGTCGGTGATCGATCGCATCCTCGAGTCCAACGCCGCCATCTACCACGCGGGCGAGGCCGTGCCGGTCTACACGCCGAGCTTCGGGCCCGACATGTTCGCCGCCTGGCTCGGTGCCGATCTCGAGTTCGACGAGCGGAGCTATGGCACGAGCTGGGCGGTGCCATGCGTCGACGACTGGGACTCAGTCCTGCCAATCACGCTCCAGGCGGACAGCTACTGGTGGCGACGGATGCTGGACTTCTGCCGAGCGGTCGGCGATGCGCTGCACGGCAAGATGCTGGTGGCGCACCTCGATCTTCACAGCAACGCCGACGCCCTCTCGGCCATGCGCCTCCCTGAGCGTCTCTGCATGGACATGGTCGACATGCCCGAGACCATCGACCGAGCCATGCGCGATGTCCGCGCGCTCTACGTGCCCATCTACGAGGCGCTCTACGATGCGGCGCGCATGGGCGACTATGGCACAACGGGCTGGGTCACCGCGTACCATCCGGTCCGGACGAACACGATCCAGTGCGACTTCTGTGCCCTGATCGGCCCCAAGCACTTCCGGGAGTTCGTGCTGCCCGCGCTCGAGGAGGAGGCCGCCTACCTCGGCCACTGCGTCTACCACCTCGACGGGCCGGAGTGCCTCGTGCATCTCGATGACCTGTGCGCCATCAAGGGGCTCGACTGCATACAGTGGGTGCACGGCGCTCGGAACAAGGAGTTCATCGAGTGGATGGACCTCCTGAAGAGGATCCAGTCCAAGGGCATGAGCCTCTGGATCCCGTGCAACCCGGAGCAGCTCAGAGTCTTCCATCGTGAGCTGGACCCTCGCCTCCTCTACTACGACTGCTGGGCGTCCAGCCAGAAGGAGGCCGACGACACGCTGGAGTGGCTCCGTCGCAACACGTAGAGGCGACTCTGGAGCCGGTTGGCGAGGGCGCCTCGCAGAGCGGAGACGTCGATACCGCGACTGGTGGTGTCGCCTCGGGCCGCCCTCAGGGCCACAGAGCACGCAGAGCGTCGCCGTACTGTGGGAACAGCACCATCGGCGGCTGCTCCTCGTCTGGGGTGCTGTCTGGATTCCCGTAGTGCCAGTACAGCGCTCCGGCGAAGCCGGCGTCCCGGATGTTCCGAACGTGCTTGGCGAGGCATTCCACGCCCATGGCATGGTCGATGGCGCCGTCCGGCTTGCGTAGGTAGTGCGCCGCCACGCCGCATTCGCCGCAGAGGATGGGCTTGCCAAGCCTCGACGCCTCGACCCGGAGGGTGTCCCACTCGTCCGACGCCAACATCCTGGCGAAGCTCTCCCCCTGGCTCTCACTGTCCGAGCGCCAGGCATAGAGGTGGATGTCCACGTAGTCCACACTCGAGCGAACCAGCGCGAGCGGCCGGGCGGGCACGCGCGTGTCCGCGGTAGTGTCCCGCGACAGGGAGCCAGGGCCCAAGCGTCCCACAGCCGCGAAGGCGTACACGTCCGCACTTACAAGCGCCTTCGGATCGGCGCGCCGGATCGCTCGCGCGCAGCAGTCCACCCACTGCACGGTCACGGCATCCATGAGAGCCTGCTTCTCGTCGTCCGATGACAGGTCGTAGTCCCGACCCGCGAAACGGAAGGTCCTCGCGCGCGCGCTGAACGGCATCTGGTCGGCCGCGAAGCAGATCTCGTTCTCCAGCTCCCATGCCAGCACCACGGACAGCAGGTCGGGGGCGATCTGCTTGACCCCCTCAATCAGCGCGACGATCGCGTTCGCCCGCGTCCGAACAGCCGGAAGGCAGAGGCGGATGTTGTTGATCCCCATGGACTGGTCCCACTCGGGGCGCAGGTCATAGCGTTCCTCGTCCGGCAGCGGCGTGGAGGACCACCACTCCGACGACGGCAGCCAGATGTCCCAGGTGAAGATCACGTGGATGCCGTGTTGCCGGGCCTCGCGAAGGAAGTGCACGACGTTCGAGAGGTATGCGGGAGAGATTTCGCGGGCCTCGGGCGAGAGCAGAATGCCCTCGGCGCCCACGTAGTAGATGTGAAACGTGCGGACCGTGTTCAGACCCCGTGCCGCGATGTCTGCCAGCATTCTCTCAACGAACGCTTGGTCATAGAATCTCGGCGCGAAGGTGGCATGGCCCGGCTTGCCGTCCCCCAGGTCCCCCACCCGGCAGTAGTTCACGCCGAGTGGCACGAACGGCCGCCCGGTGTCCGCGAGTATGAACCGCCCGTCACGGATCGCGACGCGCTCTATCGGCGCCATGGCAGCATCCTGAGCCCACAGGGGAAGCGCCCCACACAGGAGCGCCGACAGCGCGCAGGTCGCTCGCACCGAGCACCTACAGGTTGCCATCCTACTCCCATCCATCCTCCTACGAAAACGCCGCAGAGGCCAGCCATGCGCGGTACTGGACCAGGTCGAAGGGAGGATAGCCGACCAGGTAGTGGTTCCGGCCCTCCCCGAGTCGATCGGTCCACTCGATGACGTAGAAGCGCTTCGCGCCGGTCGAGAACGGGATCCTCGCCAGCGAGCTCACCGCATCCGGCGCGGCAGTTCTCTTGCCCTCGGCGACGATCTCCCCGCTGCCGATGTCGCGGACACGGAACTCCACGTCGGTGCCCTGTCTCGTGTTGTTGCATGCGACGAGTTCCTGATCCCAGTTCTGCGGCTCGCGGAAAGCGACGAGGACCGAGCGCTGGGATCGGCGGATGAACGAGTAGGCGAGCTTGCGCTCGAAGTAGTAGTCGACCACAGCATCCGAGAGCTGAGGCCACCCGTCCATGATGTTCCACCAGATGATCCCCGTGCGCCGCCACATGCCGGTGCGGAACATCTCGATGAAGAACTTCTTCGCCTCGGCCTGCGACACTTGGCTGGCGAAGGCGAAGTCGTCCAGGTCGCCCGGCACGACGCCGAACAGCTCCCGGATCTGCTTGGCCATCAGCTCCACGCGGTAGTCGAACCAGTTCACCCCCGGCACCGGGCTCGTGCAGTGCAGGAGCCACTCCTCGTTGTCCTGGTAGGGCCAGAGCTTGCCGGGTGAGAGGAACCTTCGGAGCGAGTCAGGCGACGGGCAGCCGTGGTACCCGATCTCACTGGCGAAGTGGCAGACGATGTTCTTGTAGTAGTCGCCCTTGTAGTAGTCCCGGGGTCCCCAGGGGTGGTTCTCGGGCACGTACTCCCACCCGCGCCGAAGGGCCTCCTCGTCCACGTAAGGAGAGCTGGGGATGTAGGGCCGTGTGCGGTCCTCATCGCCGAGCACGGCGGGCAGCACCTGGCGAGTCATGACGTTCTGGTTCGGATCGCGACCCGAGCCGGCCAGGAAGACGTCAATCTCGTTGTCGCCGGCCCACAGCGCGATGCAAGGGTGTTGGCGCAGACGACGGACGACGGCGCGGGCCTCGCGCGCGATCCGCTGCTGGTGCGCCGCGTCCTGTGGCGGGTACTCGCACGCCATCGCGAAGTCCTGCCAGACGAGAACGCCCTTTCGATCGCAGATCTCGTAGAAGATGTCATCCTCGTAGACATTGCCGCCCCAGCAGCGGAGCATGTTGCAGCCGACGTCTTCGACCAGATCGAGAACACGCGGGATTCGCTCGGCGTCACGGGAGTGGTAGGCATCGACCGGTACCCAGTTCGAGCCGGTCACGAAGACGTCCTCACCGTTCACGCGGAAGCGGAAGTCGCCGCGCCCGTACGCATCGGTGGTGCTGGTGCGGTTCAGCGCGACGGTGCGGATCCCATGAGTGAACCCGACCTGATCGATCTCCTCCCCGTTCTTCAGCAGGGCGACGGCCACATCGTAGAGGTTCTGCTCGCCCCGGCCGCGAGGCCACCAGAGCTTGGCGCTGGGCACGTGGACCCAGACCTTGCCGCCGATGGCTGCCGCCTTCGCGCGCGCAGAGAACCGCGACTCACCGCATACGCCCTCGATGAGCACCTCATAGCGGTCGCTCGCGCCACCCGCCTGGCGCGTGACGTAGTATAGCTTCAGCCCAGCCGGCCCCGATTCGCCGGCGATGTGCGTTGTCTCGAGGTAGACCTGCTCGACCCGCTCTTTGGGCAGGTAGCGCAGCCGCACGGGCCGCCAGATACCGGCCGACACGGCACGGGGCATGATGTCCCAGCCATACATGTGGGGGGCTTTCCGGACGTAGAGCCCCTCGAACGCGTCGCACGACGCGGTGAGCGCGGCGGGGTAGTCGAATTGCTTCGCCTCCTCGACCGCGGGGCGGATGTGGACCACCAGCTCGTTCTCGCCCCGGAGCTTCCCCGTGACGTCGAACCGATGCTCGATGAGCATGTTGTCCGTCTGGCCGATCAGCTCGCCGTTGAGGTAGACATCGCCGAAGCAGTCCAGCCCCTCGAACAAGAGCTCGGCGTCGCAGCCGTTGCGGTCCGCGGCCTCGAAGCGACGTGTGTACCACACATGGCACTTCTCGCACCATATCAACTCCGCGATGTTCATCCCGACGAACGGGTCTCCGACGATCCCGTTCGCGTGCAGGTCGAGCTCGAAGTTCCCCGGTACGTGGCAGGGCAAGAGCTTCAGCCCCGCTCGCGCGATGTCGGCGGCAGTGCAGCAATCACCGTCCGGGGCGCCCTCCGTGTAGGCGAACTGCCACTCACCGGATAGGTCGAGCCCTGCCTGGTTCTTCCGAAAGTCCACTGTCGGAACTCCTTGAGTGAGATGGAGGGCCAAGGGCCCAGGGCGGCTCGAACCACGGAATACACGGAAGATGTGAAGGGGCAAAGGCGAACGGCCGGGCCATTGGCGCCCTCCCTTGCTGCCTGTGTTCGGGCGCCGCCCTGCGCCGATCCCCTTCCGTGTCTTCCGTGGTCGAACAGCGCAGGTCCTACCAGGCCATGACCGCCGGCAGCGCGGCGTTCTCCGAGTCGGGAACGATCACGACGCGCTCATCGTAGGACGGGGCGTCCAGCCGGTAGATCGCGTGGGCAGGCGAGGCTTCGCTCTGCTCGTCGAACAGGATGTTCCCCTCGCGGTCCACGGAGATGCCGCCGGGGGTCGTCCTGAGGCCGACCGTGTCGTTGAAGATCATGTCTGGGGACGTAGTGCCGTTGGCGAAGACGCGCACGATCGCGGGCTGCTCGCCAGCAGCGGGATCAGCGTCGCGGACGGCGACGGCAAGTGTGGCGTTGTCGATCCACGCGATGGCCTGGGGAGTGTCCAGCCCGGTCAGGTCACACACGGTATGCGCGCCGCCGGAGGCGGAGACGACGCGTATCTCCGGCACTCCGGTGATGAACGCGATCCTGTTCCCGCTCGGCGACACGGCCACGATCACGGGATCGTCGGGGTTCGGCTCATCGTAGAGGGCTTCGGCGTTCGACCCGTCGAGGTCCGCGATCCATAGCTCCGCGCCACCGGCGCCCTGGTTCAGCCACAAGACGCTCGCGCCGGCGGGAGCGATGGCCGCCGAGTAGGCGCCGGCGGCGAGGGGCACCAGGCCCTCGGGGCTGAAGTCCGCCTCCGTGGGGGGGGAGCCACTGAGGTCGCGCACCCACGTGCCCGTTCGGCCGGCGTCCGTGAGGAGAATACGGCTACCGCCCGGCTGAGCGCCGAGGTACTCACGCACCGTGTCGCCGGCACTGGTCCCACCCAGGTCTGCCGGTTCCGGCGTGCCGCCGCCGGGGATGTTGCGGGCCAGCGTGGGAACGCTCGTGTCGTAGTTGAGGTAGAGCACGTACTCCGTCGTCGCGACAGCGCCGACCGTGAGCAGGCCCGGGGCGCTGGTGCGACCAAGGGACGTGGCCGTGATCTCTGTGGAGCCGGGGGCCAGGCCGGAGACCGTGACGCTCGCCTGCCCCTGCGCGTTGGTCGTGGCCTGGGCCGCGCTCAGAGACGCGGTCGCGGCGCTGCTGTTGGCGAAGGAGACGGCCTGCCCGGACATCGCGCTTCCGCCCACTCTCACCGTAGCTGTCGCGGTGACGGTGCCCGCTACGGTTGTCGTGGTGGAGCTCAGGGCGAGGGACACACTGATGGCTGCGGCCGTCGTCGGTCCGCACGAACTCAGAGTGCAGCAGGCTAGCAGGACCGTCGAGAGAAGCACACCGAACATCAGTGGCAGGTGACGCACGCTGGCGCGCATGGTAGTTACCCCCGTTGCGATGGGTGAGGAACAGCCGAGCATGGGGGTTCGCCATACCGGTCCTGCTCGCCTGCGGGGCCATGGCCTTCGGCCGGAACCGGCGGATCACTGCAGGCCCCGCAGGCCCGCGTAGGGGTCACTTCACGGCCGAGGCATAGCCGCTCAGCAGCTCGAGCCCCCGCTCGCTGGCGTCGATCAGGCGCTCCGCGAGCGCCAGCAGCGGCCCTGGGCCCCCAGGCCCGCGCCCCAGCCCCATCGGTCCGCCCATCCCGCGCTCACCTCTCGGGCCAATCATCGGTCCAACGCGCTCGGCGAACGCTCGGGCCTTTGCTCGCACCTGGCCCTCATCCGCGTTACGGATCTCGTCCATCGCCGTACGGAGCTCGCCGGCCACCCTTTCGGGATCCTCGCCCTCCAGGCCCTGGCGGGCGAGGATCCGTGCGATGATGGCCTCGCGCGTTCTCTCATACTCCTCCGGGCCCGCGGAACGTAGACCGGTCACGATCCCTGCCATGCCCTCGCGGCGTGCACCCATGGCGCCGCCCAGTCCGGGCCCACCCGGCATCGGTCCCCCGAGCCCACCAGGAGGCGGACCTTCCTGGCCACCGCGCCGCCAACCCCGGCGCGCGGCGACTCCAAGCTCCTGGAGTTCGGCGACCAGCTTCTCCCGGTCTGCGGCGAACTGGTCATCGCTCACCTCGCGGACGCGCTCGAACACCTCGACGACCTTGGCGATCCGGCCGTCCCCATCCTCGCCGAACGCGGTCGCGCCCAGCAGGGACTTCGCGGTGTCGACTTTGCGCCGGCTGAACTCATCGTCCGAGAGCTGGCGAAGGCGGCCAAGTGCCGCCCCAATGGGATCGCCGCCTCGCACACCGGGGGACCCCATACGGTCCATGAGCGCCTGGACTTGCTCCGGCGTGAAGACCTCGCCGATCCGACGGACGGTGTCTCGTCGAAGCTGAATGCCCTCACGCGCAGTGCCGCCAAGCGTCCGCAGGGCGTCTCGGTACTGGTTGAGCGCATCCTCAGCCGGGGTCCTGCCGTCCAGAACCGTGTCCCGCAGTGCCTGCATCAGGTCGGCGCTCGGAGCCAGTGCATCGTCCAGCCGGCGGCGCTGGTCGGCGCTCGCCTTGGTGTACTCCTCGAGGATCCCGCGGATCTGCTCGACTTGCTCGGGCATGGCTTTGAGCCCCTGGAGCGCGAGCAGGATGTCTACGTCCGCCTGCAGTGCCTGAAGATCGGTATCCTTGGCCTTCGCGCCATCTGCCGCGTGAGCCCAGGCGACGAGACCGCCCAGGGACGCAAGCCCCACGACAAGAGCCACGGCCGTTGGGCGCCAGTGATGTCCAAGGTGGACTGGCATGGTTCGTCCCTCCTTATGCTCTCTGTCCCTATGCCCGTGTTGACGCACTCGCAGCCTGGTTGTTCGCCGCCAGCAGGCTTCGGCCTCGTACGCGAGGAACGAGCCGGTAGCCGAATACGGGGGCTCGCATGGGTCGATCGAAGCTCAAAGGCGTGCTCGAGCCCTATGTGCCATGGGCCACGTACGCCATCATTGCACTCAACCTGGTAGTCTACGGGTGGGTGATGATGGTCTTCCTCGGGCGGGGCGTCGAGGGCGTCTCGGGCATCTTCGAGACGTTCGGCCTGCGCATCACCGAGGACACCCCCTGGTACCGCATCGTGGCGAGCATGTTCACCATGATGTGGCTGCACTCGCCCTCGCCGGACCATGTAGGGTCCAACATGCTGCTTCTCTATTTCACGGGCCCACCGGTCGAGCAGGCGATCGGCCGTCGGGCCTATGTCGCGACCTACGTCCTCGGGAACCTCGGGGCGTGTCTGCTTCACTGGACAGTGCTCTCCATCGCGGGCCTGTCCCTGGCACGCCCGGTCGTCGGCGCGTCGGGCGCGGTCTCCGTCATCATGGGGGCCTTCGCCGTGCGGTTCTACCGCACGCCTCTCTTCATCACGCCGCGCCGGCGCGTCCAGTTCCCCGCGGCGGTGATCCTGGGCGCCTTCCTCGGGTTGGAGGTGCGCCGGGGGCTCCTGGACGCGTTCACAACCAACGCGGCCGGGGGCGTGGCGAACTGGGCGCACGTGGGGGGCTTCTTCGCCGGAGCCGTCGTGAGCTTCGCAACGGGCGGCGTGCGCCAAGCGCGCCGGAACGTCCTGATGCAGCGCAAGGCGGACTCGCCTCCCGAGGGCGAAGAGCTCCTGTTGGAGCTGGCCGACATCGTCCGGCGCGATCCCGACGACGGTGACGCGTGCTTCCGGCTTGCGTTCGAGCTGGACCGTTTGGCGCAGGAACCGGAGGCCGCGGTGCGATACTATGGATCCGCGATCCGCACACTGTCGCGACAAGGCAATCGTCGGCGTGCGATCGAGGCATACGTCGCCTTCGCGCGGACCCACGACCTCAGCCGTCTTGACCCTTCGGTCCATGCCATCGTCGCCACGTGCTACGAGACCACCGAGCAGTTCGAGGCCGCCCTACGCGTGTGCGAACTGATCGCCGAGGTCTTCCCCGATCACCCTGCGGAGGCGGAGACCGCGCTGGCAGAGGCGATGGACATCGCGGCCAACGCGCTACGGGACCTTCCCCGCGCCCGGGCGGCGGCCGGTCGGCTGCTTGCGTCGTTTCCCGGCAGCCCCCACACGGAGAGGGCCCGGCGCTTGGCGGCATGGGGCAACGGACCCGTGTAGCGCCGTCCGGTTCCAGCCCCGACTTCCCTAGGCCGTCCACTCCGTCGTGTGCCCACACTTGGCGCACGCGCAGTACAGGTCGCCCCTGCGGCAGTTCGTCATGGCGACGAGCTGGCCGCAGTGCTTGCAGTAGACATGCGTGAGAGGTCGCGAAGGCGACCTCTCGAGACGTGCCAGTGCCCCCGGTTTCCCCACAACAGCCCCTCCGTCCCGCGGGAACAGTAAGAACCACCCGGGCGGCATGTTACCATACCTTGCGAATTGTGTCTACTGTGCGTCGCGTTCCGTTCACATTGCTTGCTCAGGACCGTGGGGGCAGCTCCGCCCACACAAGGGGGGCGGCGGAGCCGAAGGGGTCGTACTCGATGCTGAAGCCTCCGCCGTCGATAAGGTCCGCAACCGCGGACGACTGGGCATGTTCTCGGACCAGCCAGAGCACAGTGTCCTCCTCCATTGGCCCGTTCGCGCCGGCCTGGAACACCGGGCTCAAGTGGAGCACGGCATACTGACGGTCGACGCGAGGGGCGCCCACACCGCGGATGAACGCGCCGGCATCCTGGGTGAGCTGCTCGGCCAGAGACGTCTCGAAGTACGCGCCCGGCCGCAGGTTGGGCCCTGTCAGGTCGGCGCGGGCGAGGGCGAACACGACCTCCTTGGCGTCCGTGCTCGCCATCGCCTCCCGCTCCAGCTCCGCCAGCGACCACACTCGGCCACTCAGCGGGCCGACCTTGGCCTCCGAGTCGCCTCCGCACTGGATGAGGAGTGCGCTGTGGGCGTTCAGCAGCAGTGCCGTCCGGGCATCGCCCTTGCTGGCATCCGGGTCCGCATCGCGCAGCGCCGTGAGGTAGCGCTCGAATCTCGGGTCCTGCGCGACATCCGCCGGCGGCTTCCCGGCCTCGGCGTACTCGCGGAGCAGCGCGTCGAACTCCTCGCTCGACAGTGCGGCGGGCACAGGCTTCGCCGGCCGCGTAGGCGCCTCCGCGGAGGGCGGGGCTACTGGGGGCGGCACCGGCGCCTTGTCGCGCCGGCAGCCGGGCGCCAGCAGCCCGACCGCCAACGTCGCGACCCAGAGGGTCCTGAATGTCGAGTGTCTCATGATCTCCCCCTGCGCACCCGCCCGGCCACTTCAGCGAAGACCAGGCGGCATGACCCACAGCACCAGTGCCGCCGCTGACAGCGCGGCGAGGGACCCCACAAAGCCGCCAAGGACGGCCGTCCGCGCCCGCAAGGGCACCACGCGACCCAGACCGACCAGGTACAGGACCGCAATCGCGGGCAGCATCAGGAACAGGTACCGGGCCTGCGCCTGGAAGTAGGTGACGTTGAACTCAATGTACCCGAGAAACACCAGAAACATGCCGACCACCAAAACGCCTAGAAGCCGTCGTCGCCACTCCTCAAGCCCGCGCGCGCCGTCTCGCTCGACGTCGGCGAAGATGACGAGACCGATGGCGGAGAGGATCGTGGGGACGACGTACGCCTGGTACACTTCCTTCGGCATGAACCGGTCCGGGGTCAGGTGTCCGAAGCCGCCGATGAACGTCCTCCAGGTCCAGGGCGCAACGAGCTTCGTCCAGTACGCCATATCGGCCGCCCCCATGGGGAGGAACCACTCTGGGCGCGGCCGGTCCGTGAGCCCCTTGGTGAACACCTCGTTGAACGCCTTCATCGCGAACGGGTCGCCGTAGAGCATGATGTTCCGCACGAGCCACGGCAGGCTCACGGCCCCTATCGCGAGGACCATGGTGCCGACCGTGCCCACTGTCCGGCGCGCCGACTCCCCTCGTGAGTGGGCCGCGAGCACGCACGCCAGGGGGCCGACGGCGACCAGCGGAACGGCTGTGCTCTTTGTAATGACCGCGAGCCCGATTAGCGCGCCCGTCCACGCTGAGGCGGCGAAGCCGAACCCGTCTCGGGACGACCGCACCAGGCGCAGCAGCACACAGGCCGCGAGCAGGTTCACCAGCGGGTCGTTGCTCACGACGGAAAGGATGTACAGGTTCATCGGGAGCAGCCCCACGAACGCAGCCGTCGAAAGCGCCAAGGCGTCACCCCATCGCGGCAGCAGCTCCCGCACGAAGCAGAACGTCACGATGATCGTCAGCACGCCGAGGAGCGTGTTCATCAGCCGCACGGCGTGCACGCTTCCGCCGGTCACCGTGTGCACAACCGCGGCGAGGATGTAGAAGACGGGCGGCTGGTGAGCTTCGTAGCCGGCCTCTGTGCCCGCCGATAGCTGCGGGAAGCGGTGGGCGTCCGCCAGGTACCGGATGTACTGGACGTGCGCGAACTCGTCCGGCGCGTCGTTGACCGGCACGCGGAGGGCATACCCCACCGACAGAAGGAGGAAGACGGCGATGATGCCGCCAAGCCACCGGCGGACCGCCGGCGTCGGCGGCCCCAGCGGCGCCACCGGCGTCGGTGCGGACGTCGCTTGGGCTGGCGTCGCCCTTAGTCGGGCCGGGGCTTTGGCCTTCCGCTTACCCACTGGTAGCTGCCTCTCTCGCGATTGCGAAGACCATCGTCTCGCTCGGCGGCGTGCCGTGCACGCGGACGAGTCTACCCGAGTGAACGAGGTCCGTCAGCATCCTCGAGATCGCGTCCGTCGGAGCGGCCGTCAGCACGCCGGGATGGTATCGCGGGTTCACGAGAACATGCGTGGCTCCCTGCTGTCGGAGGGCTTCGAGCAGGTCATCCGCGGAGCGCATCGACTCATAGGGCAGGAGTGTGTTGTGTCCCCGGTCGGCGAGGAAGTAGGGAACGTCGAGCCCAAAGGCGCGCGGCTCGCCGTACAGCGCGACGCGCATCCCCTTCACCGCATGGCGATTGAGGTACTCAAACGCCGCGTGAGACTCGAACGTCTGCGCACTCACGTCGGCTTCCGACCACAGGCCGAGGGCGCCGGGCAACGAGACGAGCGCGCGGCACGTGGTCAGCATCAGAAACACCCCCAGGCAGACCGAGAGAAGGCCCCACCCAACTATGCACGCCGCATCCCTGCTGGGACGCAGGACCCACCCCACGCCCAGCGCGCCACACGCGAGCACAGGTATGAGGTAACGCGAGAGCTGGCTGAGGAAGACCCACGCCACCAGGCCGACCGCCACGTAGACGACGGCGACCCTCACCTCCGGTGCCAGCGGGCGCCGCAGGGCGAGGAGCGGCAGTAGCGCGAGGAACACCGGGCCGATGATCGACCATGTCGTCGGATGCTCCCAGAACGAGTCGGGCGCCAGGATCTGCAGGAATGGCGCCAGGACGATACCGGCGGAAGTGGGGGGGTCCCCGGATCGGAGCAAGGCGTACACGCCGCGGCTCACGAGGCAGCGGCGCTCGGCGAATGGGCCTGTAGCCAGCTCACGGGCGACCTGATGGACGCCGTGGCTCTGCTGTTCGGCCTTGTACTGGTCCGCTCGGTCCTGCGTCCATCCCTTCCCATCGAGCACCTCATAGAAGAACGGGAAGACGGGGTTCCCCGTGTGCACAGCCGTGCGGACGTACCAGGGACAGGCAACGGCCAGCGCGATGCCGCCGGCGATACACGCGTTCGTGACAGCCTGCCTCGGCGCCCGGTCCCGCACGCCCCTGAGCAGCGCCACGATCCCAACGACGCCGACGGCCACGATCCCCGTCATCTTCACACCGAACGCAAGGCCCGCGGTGAGACCGGCGAGGATCAGCGGCCCTCGGTCGCGGCCCCTCATCCACCGTCCGACCATGACCACGGCGAGCAGCGTGTAGAGCGCGAGGCCGAGGTCGATGTAGGCCGTCGATGCCTCCCATGACACGACCGGCACGGCCAGGTAGCTCAGGCACGCCGCCCACCCCCCGATGGCGGCGCGATGGGTGGTGCCCTCATCAGTCTCTCTGCCCGCCGCCTCGCGAACTGCGCCCAGTAAGGCGAGGCCGCCGAAGACGTACATCGCCCAGTGGAAGAGCTTCGCGAGGCGCCACGAGTGGAGCCCGAGCCCCAGCGTGTAGAGCATCTCCACGGTGAACGGGAAGCTCATGTGGTGGTCGTGCTCGACGAAGTAGATCCGGTGGGCGTGGAGGAAGAGCTTCGGGCCCGTGAGGTGGTAGACCAAGCTGTCCCATTCGCCGACGGTCGGCGGGAAGAGGTTGCGGACGAGCGCGGCAAGGCCGAACAGGACGGCGATGATGCACAGGAGCCTGGCCCGCCGCTCACTGGGCAGCGCGGCGGTTCTGAACAGTTCCACCAGAGTCCGCGACTCGCGTCGCCCCACGGCAAGAGCGACGAGTACAGCGCCGACGAGCACCGGTACGTATAGAGCCCCGATAAGCCCGAGCAGCAGGACCAGGTAGGCCAGCGCTCCGAGGCCGAGGCCTGCGTCGAGTGCCAGGGCCAGTGCCGGGTCCATGGGTCGGTCATCGATCCGCCGTCGCAATGCGCGTCCGCACGAGACGGCGCCGAGCAGCACGACCGCCAGCAACGCGACCGCCGTGATCGAGGGCAACGGCCCCGGCGCGGTCTCCGTCGGCCCGGCAACCAGCGCGCTGACGACACTCGAGGCCGCCCGCGTCTCCGATCCGAGCGCGTGGTAGATGCCCGGGTCCTCGGGCGCGGCGAGGAACAGCGCCGCAACGAGGCTGATAGAGACAACGCCGGCTACCGCGAGAAGCCGATCCACAGACCGCTCTCCTACCCGAACCCCTCGATCGGCCGGACCGACCGGCAGGGGGGTCACCCCTGACCGTCTCCTCGATCATCGGTCTTGCGACCACCCAGAGTCACCCGCTCCAGTATACGCTCTGTTGGCGCGGGCTCAGCGCGGGGCGCCACTGGACTCCAGCCAGGGCTCGGGTGGACTGGGAGCTCCGCGGGTCATGGGTATGTCCGGAAGGTCCAGCTTCAGACGGTCGGCCGATGCTCCCGCCTTGGCCAGATCCCGAGCCGAGACCCGCACGGGCTCGGTGGTGAACTCGGGCACAGTGAACGTCTTGAGGCACGACGCGTAGAACACCGGGTCTTCCTGGGGGAGGATGAACGGTGTCGCGAAGCCGCCGTCCGCGTCGACATGGCTGAAGTACGTGCGCGTGAACAGGCCGTCGGCGCGCTTGCTGCTGAACGCGACCCATCGCCCGTTGCTGGACCAGCAGTGCCACGACTCCGACTGGTCGCTGTTGATGCCGAGCCGACGGAAGCCCCCGTCCGCCAGGTCCAACAGGTAGAGGTCACTGCTCGGCTGGTAGATCGGGAAGCACCCGTACTCGGCGACGCAGAAGAGGACGAACCGGCCGTCCGGTGAGACCCGCGGCAGTAGGACGCTGCCGCTCGCGTCGGACGCCGGCAGGACGACTTCCGGCTTGCCGAACGTGCCGGACGTCGCGTCGAACGGGACGCGCACCAGGTCGTACCGCACTTCGTCGTACCGGTCCGGAGGCATCTTGGTGTCGGAGCTGAAGAGCCGCGGGGCACTGCAGAAGTACAGGGTTGCGCCGTCGGGGGCCCACGCGGGGTACGTCTCAAGGCGGTCCTCCCGAGCGATGGCGTCGCTGCTTCTCACTGCCGTATCGCCCAGTCGGTAGTAGGCCAGGTCCGAGTTCAGGTCCACGACATCCCGCGACTCCGAACGCCATACGTGGAAGAACTGGCGCACCTTGTTCATCGAGAACGCAACCACCGTCCCGCTGGGGTGCCATGCCGAGTAGCCGAATACGGCGTCCAGACGTATGGGCACACCATCGACGACGAGCAGCGTGCCGTTGCCGACGGCCTGGCTGCGCAGCCCGATCGTCATTCTCCGGGCGGAGTAGGACGAGTAGGAATGGCAGTTTACACACGCTCCCTCGACGTCCGGGCCGGCGATCACAGTTCGCTCAGAGAAGGACCGCAGGTCCCGCTGCATGATGCGCACATCGTCCCACTGGTTGTAGACGGGGTGGATGTAGCGGTAGATGAGGTAAGGGTCGATCTCGTCCTCGGATACGGAAGTCTCATAGGGCGCGAACGCGGCCCATCGACCCGCTTGGCGGACGAACACCTCCCAGCGGATGGACCCGTCGCGCCCGTTCGCGAGCAGGGATCGCCAGGCCTCAATCGGGAACCTCACGGACCCGGTGTGTCCGGCCGCCACGAGCTCCTCGTCCTGGCAGGTCAGGCGCACCGCATATCGGTCGCCGGGCTCGCGGACGAGGAGGTTGAGCGGCGCGATGTTCGGGGGGATCGTTGCGCCCGCCAGTTCGGGGGTGACGTCCGCCGAACGCCCCGCTGGGGCCGCGGAGCTGAAGTCCGGGTCGCCGTGGCGACAGGAGAGGGTCGCCGCACATAGGGCTGCGACCGCGACGAGTGCGACGACGTGTCGGGCCGTTGTCATGCCTCCCCCACCCCCGACTCGGCGGTCTCTGCGTAGTACCAGTAGGTGCAGCCATAGTGCCAGCCCAGAGCGTCCCGGGTCGCCTCGGCCGATGGGTTCGGACCGAGCCGTCGGAGCCCGTCGCGGAACTTCAGATAGTCGAAGCGCACCTCCGACGCGACGGTGAACCCACAGAGATCCACCCTTTGCCCGGTGGCCGACTCAAGGAGCACGATCGCCTCCTCGAGGTGGCGCGGGAGACGAGGGTATCCCAGGGCAGCGAACCGCGGCAGAAGCTGGGGGACCTCCTCCAGCCGCCCCACGAGCAAGTCGGCGGCCGCCAGGTACTCCAGTGCCATCCGGTTCCCGGGGTTCGCGTCGAGGAGTGCCCGCAGACGCCGTTCCGCCGAGGAGCCCCAGTCGGGCAAGGGCCGCCGGACCATCCGCGAGCGCGCCAGAGCCAGGTCCTCTCCCTGAAGCAACGTTCCCTCGTGCAGAGCCTGACGCATCGCTCGCGCCTCGCCGCGATGGTAAGGCTGCATCTCCAGCGCGTTCAGCCATACCTCGGCCGCGTTGTCCCGTCCCCTCAGAGCGTAGACCTCCGCCAGTCGCTTCAGGACCTCGGGGTGCTCGCCATAGGTCTCGAGCACCTCGTGCGCGATGTGCTCGGCATCGCTGACCAGCCCTACCCGGAGATCAACGTCCCCGAGGCTGAAGAACCACATCAGCTTGGTGTCATATAGCACCTGGGGCACGAAGCCGTACTCCAGCCCGATGCCGCCGAGCCCCGCGCTCAACCCCTGCGGCCCCTGAGGGTAGCGGAACATCTCGTCGAGGAGGCGCCCCTCCTCGAACAGCGCGCGGTTGACCTGGTGTGACGCGTAAGCATTGGGGGTGCCGCGCAGCGCGGGCGCCCGACCCAGGGCGATGACGCGGTTCCAGTCGCCCCGTGCAGCGGCATCGCCCATCCGCGCCGTCACGAGGTGCGGCAGGCTGCGACACCAGAGGCCAGTGAAGGCCGCGATAGCCAGTGGCACGACCAGTTTCGCGCTCGCGCCGGCCCACGGACGCGGACGGCGCTTGGGCTCGCGGGGGGCGCCCGACTTCCGCTTCGCGTGCGGCACTGGTTCGGGTTCAAGCGCATCGGGGCGGGAGCCGAACGGAAGCACGAAGGCGGCCAAGGCCAGAAGCGGGACACACGCCGATAGGGCGACGGGCACGTTCGTCACCAGCCACCGCTGGCCGAACGTGAGTGCGAGCGGGGTGTTGGCAAGGAACGCTGGACCCATAGGCAGGCCGAGGAGTGAGACGCCGACGATATAGGGGATGATCTCCGCAGCCACCAGGGCGGCCATGGCGCGCAGCCTTCGGCCGCGTCGGATCTCACAGACCACCAGCAGCGCCATCAGGACGAGGAGCGACCCACCGCCGAGGTAGTAGACGACTGGCGCCACGACCGACACCGCGATGGCGAACGCGCCGGCCGACGGGCGGGCGATACCGGCGTAGGCCGCGGCTGGAGCGACTGCGCAGGTGAGAGCGACCATCGTCGCCGTAGGTTCCATGCCCAGGTGCAGCATGAGGAGTGACAGCCCAAAGGGCACGTAGCGAACTCCGGCCAAGCGGCGACCGAGGACGGCGCGGAGGTACGCATCGGTCTGCCAGGCCAGGAGCGTCGACAGCGCAACGACCAGGAACCCACCGACCCATGGGTGCACGTATGTCTGCACCAGGAATGCAGCCGCGTAGGCGGCCATGCCACCCGGACGGCTCGCGTGCTCGGCAAGGAAGCCCGGGGCCAAGGTGAAGAACGGCACGCCCACGAAGCCTTTGCTGTGGAATAGGACGCGCATGTCCGCGCCCAGCCCGATGGCGACATACAGCACCAGGGCGACGACTGCCAGACGCCCTGTCGCAGACCGGACCAACAAGCTCGGCTTCATCGGGGCCCCTAGCGGGCAGCTCGTGGTCATCACGTCGATGGGTCTGCGTTCGGCGCTGCAGACGGGCGCACCTCCGGTGCGGGCGAGCGGCCCCCGTCGGCGCATGCCGGCCTACGGCGTGAGTGGACGGCTCCTCACATCCCACGTCAAGGTCGGCCGGTCCCAGGTCACGACGGACGCCGCTCTCGCATGGCTACCACTGTGGACGATGACCGCACTCGGCGTTGTGTCGGCCTCGGTGTCGTGCGAGTGGCCCGCCAGTGTCACGTCTACCTCCGGCAGTGATGCGACCTGGGCGCTCACCTCGTGTGAGCAGTGCGTCAGCGCGACCACAAGATCGGTGCCCTGGCGCAACTCCCCAGCGACGTCCCGCACGCATCCTACCGGGTCCAGGAAGCGGAAGCCGCAGATCCGGTCCATGAGTGTCCCCTCTCGCACCATCGGCGTCACCACAGCGAGGATGCCGACGCGGACCCCCGACGCGTCCACAGTGAGGCTCCGCACGAAGGGCGTGCGAGTACCGCTCTTTGGCTCGACATTCGACGCAACGATGGGGAAGCCGGCCTGCTGCAGCTTGCGCCGCATCCACGATGGGAAGACGTGGAACTCCCGATTGCCCAGTGCCATCGCGGCGTAGCCGAGCTGCGTCATCCGCTCGAGGACCGGTTCGCCCAGCGGGTGGAAGAACGCGTTCCCCGCGCGGACGGCGTCTCCCGAGTCGAGCAGCACAGCGCCGGGGTAGGCGTCGACCACGTCTCGCAGACGTTGAGCGGCACGGCCATTTAGTCGGTTGTGGAGGTCGGTCGTATGGATCAGCGTGACCACGGGGGCCTCATCGTTGGCCACGGCAGTGCCGCACGATCTCGGGCCAGAGGTGCTTGGCGACCAGTATGGCTCGGAGCGCCTCCCGCACGCACCCCTCGCCGCCGCGCCGCGCGGTGACGTAGTGGGCGGCTCTTCGCACTTCGGGCGCAGCATCGGCCGGCGCGATGGCGAGGCCCACCTCCAGCATCGCCCGAAGGTCCAGCAGGTCATCGCCCATGAACGCCACACTCGGGAGAGCCGTCGCCGGGCGAACGGCTTGGCCGTTCGCCCGGCGGCCAACTAGCTCGCACAGAGCGGTGTACTTGTCCTCGCGGCCGATGGTCAGCTCCTCGATGCCGAGGTCCATGCAGCGTCGGCGCACCGCATCGCCTGCTTTCGAGGTGATGACCGCGCACGGAAGCCCGACCCGGATGGCCTGGGAGATGGCGAGGCCGTCCTTGACGTCGAACTCGCGACTGCCCGTCATGTCCGAGTGGTGGACGAGGTAGGGCAACCGTCCTCCCGTCATCACACCGTCGACGTCGAGCACGACCACCTGCACGGCCCTCATGCGGCGGAGGATGGCGGCGCTGAGACGCCCGAACTCACGCGGTCTCGCTACCTGGCCCCAGTCGGCCATCTACCCCGGCTCCTTCTGGCGCTCCAGCTCGTCCACGCGACGGGACAGCTCCGCGATCTGATCACGGAGGGCGGGAACCTTGCGCAGGGAGGCCTGCAGCCGCATCTCGGCTCGGTGATCCTGCGCGGGGAAGCCCGAGAACGTCGAGCCATCCGGAACGTCGGACGTGACGCCGGCTTTGCCGGCCAGCCGGACTCCATCGCCCACACACACATGATCGCGGATACCGGTCTGCCCCCCGATCTGGACACCGTCCCCGATCGTCACGCTGCCGGAGATCCCGACCTGGCCCACGATGACGCACGACCGGCCGATGCGGCAGTTGTGGCCGATCTGAACGAGGTTGTCGATCTTGGTGCCATCGCCCACGGTGGTCGCCACGCCGGGGATCATGGCGCGGTCGATGGTGCTGTTGGCCCCGATCTCGACGTCGTTGCCGATCTGAACGTAGCCGAGCTGCTGCTCCTTCTCGAGGCCCGCCTTCCCCGCGGTGAACCCGAAGCCGTCGCTGCCGATGATCACGCCCCCGTGGATGATGCACCGATCGCCAATGGTGCAGAACCGCTCGATACGGGCGCCGGAGCGGATGATGCACCCCTCGCCCACGACGACACCGGGGCCGATGTAGACGTGGGGACACACCCACGTATTCCGCCCGATGCGCGCTCCGTGTCCCACGTAGGCGAGGGGGTCCACGGTCACGCCCTCGGCAAGCTCGGCATCGAACTCGACGACGGCGGAGGGGTGCACGCCCAGCCCTCGCGGCTCGGGCGGGGCGAAGAGCGGCGCGAAGCTGAGGAAAACGAGCTTCGGGTCAGCGACCCTGATGAGCCGGGGGTCTTCGCCCGCGAAATCGCGCGTGACGAGGATCGCGGACGCCCGGCAAGCCCCGAGCAGCGAGGCCAGCCGTGCCTCTCCGGCAAATGTGAGCTGTCCCGGCCCCGCCGAGTCGAACGGCGCCAGCCCCGTCACCTCGATGCTCGGGTCCAACTCCGTCCCTGCCCCCAACCCCGCAAGCAGATGCCCCAGCCGTGGCATGCGTGTCCCCATTTCCCTTGGTCGCGGTCGACGACGACCCCCAGCCCGGTGGCGGCGGTGCTGGGAGCGCCTCTACCACCCGATCCGTCTTCCCGCCAGCGACCGCTTCACCACGTTCTGCCGTCTGCGGCATGTTCCCTGCAGGCGTCAGGGTTGACGCTCCATCACCCCTGGGGTACACCTACGCGGAGCGCCGCCGCGGCGCCGCGGCCATTCTGTAGGAAACCACGCGAGGACCCCACGATGCTCTACAGCCTCGACCATACGCGCCGGATGCTTCGAAGTGTTCTTGCCCGCATCGGGCAAGCCGTGCATGACCCACTTGCGCCGCTGGATGTCACCGCCTGGATCACGCGCGAGCCCGTGCCGTTCGATCGGCGCACGTCCGGCCGGAAGCGGAGGATCGCCATCGGCCAGCAGTGGGGCGAGCTATGGGACTGCGCCTGGTTCCTGTTCGAGGGCACGGTGCCCCACGAGGCCGCCGGTAGTCCCGTCGTCCTCCTCGTCGACGTGAGCGGCGAGGCCTGTGTGTTCGATGAGAAGGGTTGCCCGGTCCTCGGGCTGACCACGGCCGACTCGGGCTTCGACTTCTCGCTCGGCAAGCCGGGGAAGCGTGTGGTACCGCTCCTGAGGAGGGCCAAGGGGGGCGAGGGCATCCACCTCTGGGCCGACGCCGGCTGCAACGACCTCTTCGGCAACTACCGGAGCGACGGCGCGCTCCGCGAGGCCCACATCGCTCGGCTCCACCCCGAGATGGAGGCCCTGTACTTTGACTTCGAGGTGCTGCTCGACCTCATGGACCAGCTTCCGCAGGACAGTGCCCGGATGCAGCAGGTGCTCCACGCGCTGCTGGGCGCCGCGCAGATGATGCGCGCGTACTCGGGCGGGGAGGCGCGCGAAGCCCGGAGGATCCTCGCGCCCGAGCTGGCGAGGCGCAACGGCGACGCCTCACTGTCGGTGAGCGCCGTCGGCCACGCGCATATCGACCTCGCTTGGCTCTGGCCGATCCGGGAGAGCATCCGCAAAGGCGCGCGCACCTTCGCCACGGCCCTCCGGCTTATGGACGACTACCCGGACTTCGTCTTTGGCGCGAGCCAGGCGCAGCTCTACGAGTGGATGAAGGCCCACTACCCGACGCTGTACGGGAAGGTTCGCGCGCGCGCGGCCGAAGGCCGGTGGGAGGTCCAGGGGGCGATGTGGGTCGAGGCCGATACGAATGTGCCCAGCGGCGAGTCGCTCGTGCGGCAGGTGCTGTATGGCAAGCGCTACTTCCGTCGGGAGTTTGGCCAGGACATGAAGATCCTGTGGCTGCCGGATGTGTTCGGCTACTCCGCGGCGCTCCCCCAGATCCTCGCCAAGTCCGGCGTGCCCTACTTCATGACCCAGAAGCTCTCCTGGAGCCGCACGAACCGGTACCCGCATCACACCTTCTGGTGGGCGGGCCTGGACGGCAGCCGCGTGCTCGCCCACCTGCCGCCCGAGGACACCTACAACAGCTCCGCGGCGCCGCGAGCCATTGCGAAGGCAGAGCGCAACTTCGCGGACAAGGACGTGAGCGACCGTATGCTGGTGCTCTTCGGCATCGGGGACGGAGGCGGAGGCCCTGGTGTCGAGCACCTCGAGCGGCTCACGCGCTTGCGCGACCTAGCCGGCATTGCACCCGTCGTGCAGGAGCCTTCGCTACGCTTCTTCGAGCACATCGCGGAGCGCGGCGACGACTACGCCACCTGGCACGGGGAGCTGTACCTCGAATACCATCGCGGTACCTATACCACCCAGGCCCGGAGCAAGCGCTACAACCGGAAGCTCGAGGTCGCCCTGCGCGAGGCCGAGCTGGCCTCCGTGCTGGCCGCCCGGATCGCCGGACGGCCCTATCCACAGGCCGAGCTGGACGGCATCTGGAAGGAAGTCCTGCTCTACCAGTTCCACGACATCCTGCCCGGCTCGTCGATCACGCGGGTCTACACGGAGTCTCTGGCGCGCTATGCGAAGCTCCTTGCCGCCACCGAGCGCATCACCCAGGCCGCACGCAAGGCAGTGAACGGTTGCATCGATACCAGCGGGGCGCGACAGCCCTACGTCATCGGCAACTCGCTCTCGTGGGCGCGCACCGAGTGGGCCCGCGTCGGTGAGCGCTGGGTGAAGGCCACCGTGCCGCCGATGGGCTACGCGGTTGTGGACGCCGTTGCGGCGGACGAGGGTGCCGAATGGGCGTCGCTCGACGCATCGGAGTCCGGCCTCGAGAACGACGTCGTCCGTGTGGCGTTCGCGGAGGACGGGACCGTCAGCTCGGTCTTCGACAAGGAGCAAGGTCGCGAGGCCGTCGCGGCGGGGGGCGGGGCCAATCGGCTCGTCGTCCACGAGGACCCGGGCGATGCGTGGGACTTCCCGCCTGACTACGACACCAGGGCTCCGGAACCGGTTGCGCTTGTGTCACGCTGCGCGCGCATCGATGGCCCGCGGGCTGTGGTGCGGCATGTCTACCGGTACGGCGAATCCGAGATCATCCAGGACGTGACCCTAACGACGGGCAGCCGGCGGATCGACTTCGTCACGCGAGTGGACTGGCGGGAGACGCACCGGATGCTCCGGACGGAGTTCCCGGTGGCCGTGTTCGCGACGGAGGCGACGTGCGAGATCCAGTTCGGCAGCGTCCGACGGCCGACGCATCGCAACACGAGTTGGGATGAGGCGAAGTTCGAGGTCTGTGCGCAAAGGTGGGTAGACCTCTCGCAGCGCGACTACGGCGTGGCCCTCCTCAACGACTGTAAGTACGGCCACAAGCTGCTCGGCAACGTCCTCGACCTGAACCTCCTGCGCAGTCCAACCGGCCCCGATCCCGTGGCGGACAAGGCCGTCCACGAGCTCACCTACTCGCTCTACCCGCACGCCGGCGATCATGTTGAGGGGCGGGTTACTCAGGCGGCCCACGAGCTGAACGTGCCCCTCGCCGTTACTCGGACCACTCGTCACAACGGCGGTCTGCAGCCCTGCGGCTCCGCCTTCGAGGTCGACGCGGGCAACGTCATCATCGACACGGTGAAGAAGGCGGAGGACTCCGACGATGTGATCGTCCGCCTCTACGAGTCCGCGGGCGCCGGCGCGACGGTTCGTTTCACGAGTCATCTACCCCTATCTGGCGCATGGCTCGTGGGCTTGATGGAGGAGAACGCCAAGCGGCTGAAGCGGAATGGCGACAGCATCAAGCTGACCTTCCGGCCGTTCGAGATACACACGGTTCGGTTGTCGGTGAAGTAGTGGCGTGCGAGACGAGCCTGGGCGCTGCGACGCACCAAATGGTGCGTCATGCCTGCGATGCTCGCAGCGCCTGGTCCAGATCGGCGATGATGTCGTCTGGGTGCTCCAGCCCCACCGAGAGGCGGATGAAGCCCGGGCCGACGCCCGCGGCGAGCTGCTGCTCGGGCGAGAGCTGCTGGTGCGTCGTGCTCGCGGGATGGATCACGAGAGTGCGGGCGTCCAGGATGTTCGCCAGGTGCGAGCACAGCTTGACCGACTCGATGAACCGCCGGCCTGCTTCGACACCGCCTCGCACGTCGAACCCGAACAATGCACCGGGCCCCATGGGGAAGTAGCACTGTGCCCGCTCGTGGTCGGGATGGCCGGGAAGGCCCGGGTAATGGACCTCGGCGACGGCAGGATGGCCCTGCAGGGATTCCGCCACCCGCTGGGCGTTCTCGCAGTGACGCGGAGCACGCAAGGGCAGCGTCTCAAGGCCCTGGATGAACAGGAATGCATTGAAGGGCGAGAGGCAAGCTCCGGTGTCCCTTAGCAGGCTCGAGCGTATCTTCTGCACATAGGCAGTGCCTCGCACTTGGGCCTGGTCGTGGTTGCCGAACTCCTCCCAGAAGTCCAGGCCGTGGTACGCCGGATCCGGCCCGCAGATCTCCGGGAACCTCGCGCCCCGATCCCACGGGAAGTCCCCCTTCTCCACGATCGCACCGCCGATCGATGTGCCGTGGCCCCCGATCATCTTCGTCAGTGAGTACACGGCGACGTCGACACCATGGTCGAATGGGTTGAAGACGGGCGGGGGTGCCGCCGTGTTATCGATGATAAAGGGGACACCGTGCCCGTGCGCAGCGGCAGCGATGGCGGCGTAGTCATCCACATTGCAGGCTGGGTTCCCGAGCGTCTCGGTGTAGTAGCACCGCGTGTTCTCGTCGGTCGCCGCCTCGAAGTTGGCGGGATCGCTAGAGTCGACGAAGCGGGCCTCGATGCCGAACCGCGCCATCGTGACCCCGAACAGCATCCGGATGCCCCCGTAGATGTTGCTGCCGCTCACGAGGTTCTGGCCCGCGCCGCAGATTGTCGCCACGGCGTAGAACGTGGCGGCTTGTCCCGAGGCGACGGCGAGTGCGCCCGTCGCGCCGTGCATCGCTGCGAGGCGCCTCTCGAGTGCGTCGGTAGTGGGGTTCGATATCCGGGTGTAGACGTTCCCGGGCTCGCGGAGAGCGAATAGGTTCGCCGCGTGCTCCGTGTCCCGGAAAACGAAGCTCGTCGTCTGGTATATCGGCACGGCGCTCGCTCCGGTGGTCGGCTCCGGGTCATAGCCTGCGTGGAGGGCCAGCGTCTCGATCGCGGGTCGGTCGGTCATGGGTGGTGTTCCCCCTCTCCGTGGGGTACAACGTATGGGCACGCGTCACGCTATCCCTCAGACCTGTGGGCATCGAGACGCGCCAGCTTGCTCTCCAGCTTCCTCGATAGGTTGTCGCATTGCATGAGGAAGATCGAGAACTGGCGGTCGCCGCGGAGCGCCTCATGGGTGAGATCGGAGAGCGCCTTCAGCTTCACCCGGGTGACCTGGCCGAGGTACTCGGCAAGCATGTCGGGGTCATCCAGACCGATCTGCAGCCGCTCGATGGCCATCGTGGCCTCCAGGAGGGCGTCGAGGTTCTCCTTCTGCACGGTCAGCTCCTCGCGCTCGGCCCGCGTTCGGACCTCACCGCGGCGCTTGTACAGCAGGTAGACGCCCGCACCGAGGGCCAGAAGGAGCTCCTTCACCGCGGCGATGGACTGAACGAGGTTCGCCACGGTACCGACGCCGCCGTACGGGTCGTGGTACCTACGGGCCATGGGGTCCAGCGAGGCCCCCGTCCACTCGCTGGCCTCGTGCGCCGGGATGAGGACCGGCACGGCGCGCGCCACGTCGCCCTCATAGAGCGCCCGTAGTCCCGCATTGACCAGCGACGCGGACGCCCCCTTCCGTGCCACGAGAATGGCCGTCGTGCCCACCGTCTCGACGGGCGCGGGAGGGATGGGCGGCCGTTCCGAGTACAGCCCTTTGGGGATCACGGCGGCGCGGAAGCTTGGGTGGGCCACGGCGAACGCCGGCCCGTCGTCGATGGGTACAAGGGAGAACCGGCCGCTCGAGAGCAGCTCATGCAGCGAGGGGTTCAGCAGCCCCGTCACCTCGAACGCCGCGTCCAGGGCGGGGTCGGACGACAGTGCCGACGGCCCCACGGGCACTTCCTCGACGGAGCCGTCATCGAGCCGATACTGCGACAGGATCGCCTGGGCGGTGTGGTATGTGCCGGAGTCCTCCTCGCCCACGGCCAGACGACGGCCGGCGAGGTCTTCCACGCGACGGATACCCGTGCCTTGGCGCACGATGAGGTGGACGACCTCCTCATAGAGCGGCGCCATCGTTACGAGTGTCCCACTGCTGACCGTCGACGCCTGCAGAATCGCCAGCTCGGTGCCTCCATCCTGTGCGAGTGCCCGGTTCTCCAGCGAGCCGCTGGTGTCCATGGTGCGGACCTTGCGCCCGGTCTGTGTCCTGAGGCCATCGGCCAGCTTGGACCCGACCTTGCGGTAGAGGCTCCCCTCATGTCCCGCGGCGATCCGGATCTCGCGCGGGAGGCGGTCATACGTGAGCACCCAGAAGAGCGCATAGGCGACGACGAGGGCGGAGAGGATCGCCCGGCCTCGCTGACCGAACTGGCCGCGCAGATCATCCGAAGCCCGTCCCGCCAAGGCAAAGAGTCGCAGCGCCCACAGCACACGGAAGAACCGCAGCATGGGCAGCAGGAGAGTGAGTGCGTCGAACCAGTGGGCCCGGAGGAACACGCGGCGGTTGGGGGCGAGGGTCCATAGGCCCACGAACTCGCAGATGAAGGCGGCCCAGATCACGGCCTGGGCGATCTCCGAGATAAGCCGCTGATCCGACGTGAGCTCCACTCGAAGCTCGTAGATGAGGATGGCGGCAAAAACGAGGGCGAGGACGAGCATGGGGAATCGCAACGCGCGCTCGACCGCGTTATGGCGTTCCTCGCTCCGCATGTCGGCCCCCGAGGTCCGCCGCGGGAGCGTGGGCCGTCCGCGCCCCCGCGGCGCTATGGACTACGGCGTCTGTCTACTCCTGTGGCAGGGGTTCGAGTGGCGCGGGATTGGTCGTGCATGGCTTGAAGGGTGACGCCGGCGCCGCCCAGCGGATCGCGTTCTCGATGACCCGCAGCACGTTGGCGTCATAATAGATTGGGTAGGTCTCATGGCCCGGACGGAAGTAGAATACCTTCCCCGCCCCACGATGGAAGCAGCACCCGCTGCGGAAGACCTCGCCGCCCTGGAACCAACTGATCAGCACCAGTTCATCCGGCTGGGGGATGTCGAAGTACTCCCCGTACATCTCCACGTGCGGCAGCTCGAAGCACTCCCCGAGGCCTTGGGCGATCGGGTGACCCGGGAGGACAACCCACAGGCGTTCCTTCTCCCCGGCCTCGCGCCACTTCAGGCCGCAGCCCGTCCCCATCAGCTTGCGGAAGATCTTGGAGTAGTGGGCGGAGTGCAGGCAGATGAGCCCCATGCCATCGAGCACGCGTTGCTGGACCTTCGCGACGACGGCATCGTCGACCTCATCGTGGGCCATGTGGCCCCACCATGTGAGGACATCCGTGTTCGCGAGGATCCTGGCGGTGAGCCCATGCTGGGGGTCGTCCAGAGTGGCTGTCCGAACCTTGATACCGGGGCAGGTGCGGAGGTGCTTGGCGATGGCGCCGTGCATTCCCTTGGGGTAGATCTTCTTGATGGCCTCGTTCTGCTGCTCGTGCCGCCCTTCGTTCCAGACCGTCACGCGGATAACGTCGCTCATGGTTCTCCTCCCGGTCAGGGGACCCGTCGGTTCGGGCCCCTGTCTCGGGAGCGGGTTTCGCGCGCGTCCGCACGCCGTCCTGCCGCCCGGCCAAACCAGCGAGGAGTGGGCCGCGACGCCGAGAGTCCGAGCCGCCGCTCCTGGCGTCGTCCCGTCCGGCTCACCCTCGCATCCTTGAGGCGAGCGCCGAGAGGGTCGTCGCGCGAAGCTTCGCACGCAGGTCTGCCGTCAGCTCGGACCACAGGTCTCGCGCTACGCAGAAGCTCGACCGCTCGCAAAGGGTCGGATCGTCCGTGCAGTCCACGAGCACGATCGAGCCCTCCAGGGGCTCGATGACGTCGAGGGCCGACACGTCGCCTGGGTCACGCGTCAGTACGTAACCGCCCTTGGGCCCGCGGACTGCACGAACCAGCCCTCGCGCGGCCAACGCCGTCATCAGTTCGCGAAGGTAGGCCAGCGGGATGTCCTGGCATGTGGCGATGTCACGTAGTCGCGCCGGAGGACCGCCGTGGCGGGACGCCAGCTCCGTCATAGCCCGGAGGCCATACCGTCCCCGCGTGGACATTCTCACTTCGATAACCTCCCGACCTCAGTACGCGGAGGGCACTCCTCCGCTGCTAACGTGAAGAATAGCACGAGTAGCGGCGATTGAGTAACCTGATACTAAGGGATGTTCCATAAGAGGGGCGGCTAACCTGCTAGCACGGCGTGGCTCGCAGTCCGGGGTGATCCCCGCCGGCCCCTCTGGTTGGACACCGGCTCCGTTCCCATGCCGCAGACCATCGGCTCCATGCCCGCAGCCGTCAAGCCGACCGGGATCTGTCCCCAAGCTACAGGACGCCGAACCAACCAGGTGGTTCGGCGAAGCATCGTGAACAGTACGTATGACCCGCGGCAAGGAGGGGAGCTTCCATGCGTGCCCTTGCGCTCGTGGCAGGTCTGCTGGTGGTTCTCCCGCCTGCGCCGGCCCAGGACGAAGTGCCGACGGGCTCGCCGACGGTCGAAGCCGCGCTTGACGATGAGGTCGACTCCCTCCTCGCGCAGCTAAGCCTGCCGCCCCAGGTGGCCGAATGCATCAAAGGCCTTGATGGGGAACCGGCAGACCCTCTTCTGGCGACGCTGCTCATCTCCTGGTCCCAGGACTTGCAGGAGGCCCCGGCCCAGACGATGCTGTCATTGCTGATCGGGCACCTTCGCCGCGCCCCACAGCCCGTGGCCGTACGGCTTGGTGACGGTCTGCTGGTCGTGGCGAACGGTGTCGCCCAGCGCGTGGACACCGAGACGGGACGGACCATCGCCAGGGTGCGCTACCGGCCGGCCCCGGGGAAGGCGGCGATCCGTGACGTGCTCGTGCGAATGGTGGAGCGAGAGCGAGTTACTGCCGGGATGCGGGGGTGCCTGGCGAACCTGCGGAGCCTGAGCGAAGCCGCACGGAGCTATGCTCGCGACCACGAGGGTCAGCTGCCCAGTGCGGCGTGGGCGGAAGCCCTGGCGCCGTACCTACCGGATGGCCGCGTCCCGACGTGCCCCAGTGACCCAGCCGGGTTCGTCGGCTACGCCATGAACGCGCGCGTGGCAGGGCTGCGCTTGAAGGGCATCGTCCCGCGGGGCGGCGTGGCACTGTTCTTCGAGTCGGCCGTAGCCGGCGAGCGGCCCTTAGGCGCCATCGAGGACGCCGTCGGCCCCCATGACGGCCAGTGTTGCGTCGGGTTCGCGGACGGTCACGCGGCCGGTGTCAGCATGGAGGAGCTGCCGTGGCACCTGCAGCTCCGTGCACTAGACGAGATGGCGATGCCGATGGTGGCGCCCGAGCCCGAAGCCGTTCCCGAATGAGGAGGGAGATGCAATGCGTACGGTACTGTGTGCAGTCCTGGTCTCCGCCGTGGCCTGCCCCGCTCTCTGTCAGGAGAAGGCTGGCCCACCGCCTGTCGTCGGCGTGCCGGCTGTGGAGGCTCAGCCGGTGCCCGCGGAGGGAGGAGGGGACATTCAGGCGCTTCTGGACCAGATGGGCGCGCCGCCCGAGATGCAAGCGCTCATCAAGGGCGCCGGCGGCGAGGAGATGGACCCGGCGATGCTCCTCATGCTCACCATGATGATGCGGGAGGGCGGCGGCGGCGATGAGGGGCTGCTCTTCATGATGATGATGCAGGCGATGCGGCCCCAGCCGGAGCCGACGACGCTGCTCTACAAAGACGATCTGCTAGTGATCGAGAACGGAACGGTCTACCACATCGACCTGGACACAATGAAGCTCCTCGCGAGCATGCGCTACCGCGCGGGCCGCTCTGCGGCGTCTACGCTGGCGGCGCTGGAGCCGATGCTCGACCAGGCCAAGGCCAAGGCCCAGGCGGCCTCGTGCGTCAGCAACGTGAAGCAGGTCTGTCTGGCGCTGTTGATGTACGCCCAGGACTTCGACGAGGTGCTGCCCGGCGAGACATGGCGGACTGACATCCAGCCCTACTGCAAGAACACGCAGATCCTCATGTGCCCAGGGGGCGCCGACACCTTCGTGGGCTACGCGATGAACGCGGCGCTTGCCGGGGCGAACCTCGGGGATATCGTGGCCCCCGCGGAGACTCCCATGGTCTTTGAGTCGGTGGACCCGGATGGGCGTCCTCTGGGCGGCATCGAGGATGCCGTCGCGCCGCATGACGGGATGTGCGCAGTCGGTTTCGCCGACGGGCAAGTGAAGCTCATGCCGATCGAGGCGTTGGCCGACCTGTTGAAGGCCGCGCCCCCGCTGCAGCAGTAGACCCCGTCGCTGAGGGCAATCTGCGGCAAGCGAAGGTCCGACGCCATACGAGGCCGTATCCGTCTCCCGCGGCGGGCGCACTGAGCGTGTCCCGCCGGGAATGCCGATCATGCTGGGAGGGAGCCGACCGGCTCTCTCCCGGCTTTCGTCTGGGAGAGGAACGCACGTGGCAGACAAGGTTCGAGTCGGCTTCATCGGGACCGGCGGCATCGCCGGTCAGCATATCAACGCACTGGCGAAGATGGATGATGTTCAGTTCGTGGCATTCTGCGATGTCGTGAGCGAGAAGGCGGAGAAGGCCGCTCAGGAGCATGGGGCCAAGGCGTTCACCTCCGCAGATGCGCTCTACGACGCTGTCAAGCCCGACGCGGTATGGGTCTGCCTTCCGCCTTTCGCCCACCGCGATACGGAGCTGGCCGCCGCGGAGCGCGGCATCCCCTTCATCGTCGAGAAGCCCGTCACCATCGACCTTGCCCAGGCCGCGCAGGTCGTGAAGGCTGTCGAGTCCAAGGGCCTCATTACGGCGGCCGCCTACATGAACCGCTACCGGAAGGGCATCCAGGAGGCCAAGAAGCGGTTCGTGGACGATCCTCCGGCGCTGGCCTTCGGCGGCTGGATCGGCGGTGGCCCGCCGACTGAGGGCACCACCCACTGGTTCTTCGACAAGAAGCGCAGTGGAGGCCAGCTCCTCGAGCAGACGACGCACACGGTCGACCTAGTCCGCTACTTCTGCGGAGAGGCCGTCGAGGTCTGCGCCTACGGCACGCGCGAGTTCAACAAGGGCGTCCCCGGCTACGACACCGAGGACGCCTCCATCGCGACCGTCCGTTTCGCGAACGGCGCCATTGCCACACTGATGTCCGCGCTTGCCAGCAATGCCTCCGGCGGCGTGTTCCTCACCGTCCACGCGAAGAACACGACGGCGAAGCTCGACGGATGGAACCACGACCTGACGCTTCTCTCCGTCGGCGCCGATCCGGTACAGATCGCCGGCGAGGGCAACATCCTCGAGATCGAGGACCGTGCGTTCGTCGATGCGGTGAAGTCCGGCGACCCCTCGGGCATCATGTCATCGTACGCCGATGGCGTGAAGTCGGCACAGATCAGCATCCTGGCCAACGAGTGCATGGAACAAGGCGGCGCGCGGCGGGTCTGAGCGAGGTCTGGTCGTTCCCGTATTGGGTCAAGGCGGGCATTCCAGCCCGCCCTGCCCGTTCGAGCCGGACGTGCGGCGCTACCGCATCCGGCTCTCGCCTGGCCAGCCCGAATTGGGCGGAGAGGGACCGCAAGGAGAGCGGGACAGTCCATTTGTCTTGGCTACAGGGGCATCCTGCTTCACACGGCTGCCCCTGGGACCACTCTCACCTCCTGGACCGGTGCGCTGCGAGGCGCACCCCCGCGGGCCTCCTGACCCGCAGTCCCTGTCCCCTGGTGGCCCCCTGCGCGAGAGTTCGGCATCGGGCGGCAGTTGCGGGTCCGGAGACCCGCGGGCACGGGGTCAGACGAGGCCGGCATTGAGCTTCATCAGCTCGAGCACACATACGACGAATAGCCCGGAGGCCCATGCGTGCGGCGCAGCCCAGTAAGTGTACCCGTCCTGGCTGACGATCAGCTCGGGAAGCTGACCGGAAGGGTTCGCGCAGGCCATCGCCGTGCGCAGGTGCTCCTCCGCCTGCCAGATGTGCTCCTCCGCATGGAGTGACCGCCCGCGGCGCTTGAGCTCCTTCGCGACGGTCAGGTGAACGCGAGCGGTCCACAGGGTGTTCACGCACCCGGCGGCGCCGCCCATGTACGGGTCATGCTCATGCCGCAGGATGCAGCGACGACCGCGGATCTCGATCGAGAGGTGCTTCTCGACGGACTCCAGCGTGTCCAGAGCCATGCTGAACTCGGTGTCGTCCGTCAGGTCAAGCATCCCGAACGGCTCGATCACGCCGAGGATGGACGAGTCGTGCTCGGTATCGAGTTGCCCGTCCCATCCCAGGCCGCGCGCGAAGCGGTTCTCCTCGGGCATGAAGAACCGGTCGAGCGCAGCGGACTTGACGCGCTCCGCTAGCTCGCGACACGGGATCTGGTAGGTGGCCTGCACCGACAGTGCGGCGCGGCAGATGGCGGCGCTGGTGTAAGTGAACACGCCCCGGAACCGCTCCCACAGGTCGGCCGCCGTCTCATGCAGCCCGTCATCGCCCACGGCGCGCTCGATCGCCCGCCAGCCCCTCTCCACCGTTGGACGGGCCGTGGCGAGATAGTCCTCAGCGAGTTCGGAGGGAAGCATGAGCCCGATGCGGCAGAGCCCGTCGACCGTGGCAGCGGTCTGGTCGAGCTGGTAGAAGTCCGGGTAGACACACCAGGCCGGGGCGGGCTGGCCGGAGACCCAGTAGCGTTGGTACCAGTGGCCGGAGGGAAGCTGGCGCTCCATGCACCAGCGCATGACTCGCTCGGCGTCGCTCACGTAGCCCGCACGGGCCAGCGCGAG
>Ga0315288_10000885_pt1 | contig 38123 bp, 38 predicted proteins | sample YL17G11_20_MG_FD_203454 | JGI IMG/M metagenome (GOLD analysis project Ga0315288, IMG submission 203454) | Sediment microbial communities from Yellowstone Lake, YNP, Wyoming, USA - YL17G11_20 | ecosystem: Environmental > Aquatic > Freshwater > Lake > Sediment | place: USA: Wyoming | collected...
TCTTTTAAGGCGCCTTCAAACACTTTCTGCTTGTTCGCATCTCCTTCTTTCTTGGCTTCTTCAATCATTTTCTCATACATTTCCTTCACTCGTGGTCGCATCTTTTTGCCCTCTTCTTCAATTTTTTTCGCCTCTGCTTCTTGCACTTCCGAAATAACGTGCATCACTTTTTCATTGATTGACTTCTCATCCTCCGGGGCTTCCGGCTCTATCGGATTTTCGGGCAACGATTTCTTTTTTTCAAAAAATTTAAGCATATTTTCCCCTCCTAATTTTGTTTAGTCACCATTCGACCTTGATTTAATTATGCCATATTTGTAAAATTTTGCAAGCCCAGTAGTAGGTTTTCGACTGGTCCCGCAGCGGCGGGACCAAAACAAATAAAATTTAGTCGAAAATTCACTACTGGGCAAAGCCGATGGTCAGAGTCGAACTGACAACCTATCGCTTACGAAGCGATTGCTCTGCCATTGAGCTACATCGGCAAAAACTTGGTTAAAACAATTTTGTACTTATCAATCTTTGTTTTGTCCTTAACTTCTTGAACGTCTATGTCGGCAATGCCTTCTTCTTTAAAAGCTTCTTTAATCTCATGAAAAAATTCCGGGCTAATCCAACCTTCCCATATGGGCGCCAAATACGCTTTTCCGCCAGGTTTTAAAACCCGGGCAATTTCCCTGAAAGAAGTCTCATATTCCTTTCTGTTTTTCTCAAGATACATAGGAATTGCCCAGGAAGATAAAACTGAATCAAATATATTTGATTTAAACGGTAATTCCTGCGCCAATCCGGCAATAAAAAGTTTATCTGATTTCTCTTTCAACTTTTTATCCTCTTTCCAGCTCTCTTTTAATAAATCTCTATAATATTTATCAGAAAATGCTGAACTTAATGAATAAATCTGAATTCCTCTTTTAGCGGCTTCCCTGGCAAAATTTACTCTGCTGCCAGAACCCAAATCTAAAACGGTTTTTCCAATAAATTTTTTGGTAATTGGTATTTCTAATGTGTGCTCGTATTCATCAATGCTTCTTGTGCTCGTAACTTCTGCATCTTCGGCAAATTTCCGTCTTCGTTAACGCTCTGCCTTTATCGCTAATTCTTCATTTTTATTTAATTTTTCCCAGGATTCCTCTATGCTCATAAGTTTTAGAATGGAATGAAAGCGGGATGCCCCGCTAAGCGGGGCGTCTCAACCTTGCCCGTCCTCCGCAGTAGCAGATTGAGCAGGTGACGAGAATCGAACTCGCGTCTCTTGCTTGGGAAGCAAATGCACTACCACTGTGCTACACCTGCATACTGCTACGGAGAATGGGGGAAGGTTGCATACTGCCACTATACTAATCCCGCAATATTTATATCTTACCTCTCTTATTGCTATTTTTCAATAATTTTGCTATTTTAAGAATATCAATTGGCCCCGTCGTCTCCTCCTGCGCTATAATTGCATTATAGCTTCGGAAGGACAAGTAGTTTTAATTTTGCTTTCTTGCCCTTCGAAGCTTCAATGAAATTGAAGCGAAGTAGGGCCCCGTCGTCTAGTGGTTAGGACGCCAGGTTTTCAACCTGATAACAGGAGTTCAATTCTCCTCGGGGCTGCCAATTAAAAAATTAACGACGTTCAACGTCGTTAATTTTTATCTAGTCCCTTTCATTATCTCAATCACTTCTTCGTCAGAAACATCATGCCAATTTTTATAAACCTGAGCTACGGCCTGGAAAAATTCAGGAGTTTCCAAGACTATTATTTCATCAACTAATTTTGATATTTCTTCTTTAACATTTTTGGATGAAACCGGCACTGCCACCACAATTTTCTTGGCTTTTTTCTTTTTACAAAGCTCTATTGCTGCCCGCATAGTTGAGCCCATGGCTAAACCATCATCAATCAATATAACGGTCTTATCAAAAATTTTCGGCAGAGGTTTATTACCTCTTAAAACTTCGATCCTTCTTTTAATTTCTTGTATTTGTTCTTTTTTGATTTTTTCAATCTGATTTTTTGAAAGCCATCTTACCGCTTCCTCGTTAATAAAAACACTTCCATCTTCAGCAATTGCGCCAAATCCTGATTCTGGATTATCCGGAAAGGGCAACTTTCTTGATATTAATATAGAAAAATCAGCATTTAAATATTCAGCAACCTGATAAGCAACCTCAACTCCGCCTTTAGGAATAGCTAAAACTAAAGCTTTTTTATTTTTGTATGTCTCTAAAGCTTTAGTCAATTTTTCTCCCGCTTCTTTTCTGTCCTCAAACATAAATCTTTAAATAAATCGTTAACAAAATTCATATCAGAATCATTTAAGATAACAACATCATAATTATTTTTATATGCTGATAAATTCTTTTCTACTTCTTCGTTCAAAAATCCGATTTTAATTAAATTATCGTAGTCAAAACCCGTAATCATCCCAACATCCCCCAGACTGTCTCCCGATAATACAACATTCTTTCTGTCTTTAATAATCTCAAAAACCGGGTAATTCTGAATGGCGGTTTCGTCTTTATTTAAAGTATGAATAATCGGCTGTTTGATGCCTCTAACGTTTCCGTTTTCGTCCCATTCAAAAGAATTGGAAATAATATAAACATTTTTGTATAAACGCCCTTCTTTTTGAAGCAACGTGGAAATGGCCTCTCCTAATCCAGCGGATGACATAATAATTAAAGGAATTTTATAGGCATGAAGCAAATCTATAAATTCCAAAGCGCCTTTTCTGAATCTAATTTTTCCCGATTCAACAACTTTCTCTAAATCATATCTGGTAAATCCTGATTTGATCAATAAATCAAATGCTTTCATCCACCATTCATACATTGCTTTTTTCTTTTCTTCAAAAGATATATCAGGGTCAATTTCAATGGGATGATATTTATTATAAAGGGCATGGGCTTTTGGGGCATAATCGGGAGTCAGATAATTTCCATCGCGTAAAATTGAAATAATAGACGGAACTGACTTTCCGTCAATAAAAACAGTGGTCAGAGTTCTGTCAAAATCAGAAAGTACGTGAATTTTTTCTGGACCGTCTTTTAAAAAGACCTTTTTCTTTTTCTTTAATTCTTTAGAATTAGAAATAATAATATTTTTCATAATTAACGTAATTGAATAACGTCGATTTTAATCAGTATATTGGTATCTAATACCAATAAGAATACCAACGGGAAATATTGACTAAGACAGGTATCTCTCAAAAGAGAGCGAACCAGATACGCCTTGTTATACGATGTTGCACTTTTTAATTTGCGACCAGCGGGAGCAAATATGAGTGATTTAGCGAGTAAAATTGCTTTTTGCGGTCTGGACTTGACCTAAACTATAGTATATGGTATACTTAAACATCCGGTAGTAAGTGAATCTGTTTTCAATCGAAGGGGCAGTTTCTCGCTATTGGTGAGATTTGCTCTTTCACAAAACCTTTAAGGAGGATATCATGAGAGCGTACGAGACTCTGAATAAACTTCGACGAGGAGAGGTGATCGACATCGAGGGCATCAAGCTCAAGATGGACGATGGCGATATCAAGCCGGGAGATCTCTACGTGGCAGAACGAAACAGTGGCCCAAAACTGCTCACGGCGAAAAAGGTGGACTTGCAGGTCGGCTGCATCTTCCCGACGACATGGGACGCGTACGCGTTCGATCTCTACGAGTGCGTGAAGGTCTGCGAAGCATAACACTCAACAACTCCAAACCAAGGACGTCGACTTAAGGGTTAGCGTCCTTTTTCTTATCCGAGCAAAAAAGCAATTTTTAAAAAGTGCAAAAGTGTAATGTCGTATAACGTATCGGCTTATACGAAGTTGCGACCAAAGGAAGCAAGTTTTTATTGGTGGCTTGTAAAATCTATTATCTTATTCATTATTTCAACATTTAAAATAATTCTCTTTTTAAGAAGTTGTTTTCCTGGTATTTCTGTGCACATACTGTAAGGAGTGCCGTCACGAAACATTCTATCTTCAAAAGAACCGTCTTGGCGGTTAATAATTAAACCTTTAATGGCAGAATCCTTATAAATCTTAGCTGAGTTGTTTATCGGGAAATGATCTTTTGCAAGTTTAATTATACTACGATAGATTTTTTCTTTTTTATTTTCAAAATTGTATAAATAAAAAGAATTTTCATCAACATCTTCATGGAGTGCATGAAAAAAATATACCTTTTCTTTTTTTAAAGCACTAAATAAAATTCTATTTTCGTTTGTTAATTGCTTTCTACAAAATAGGCTATTTAATTCTTTTTCTAAGTAGTTATATCTTTTTTTCTTGTCAAATGCAGTTGGACTTGCCACTGGAAATAAAATAATTTTAACACCCGAATAATTTTGAAAATTAAATTGTTTTAAAAAATCTATTATCGCCCATGGTCCTGCTATTTCATCCCCGTGAATTCCCGCCGAGAAAACAACGATTTTTGAAGCCGAGGGATTTAAAGTTACTTTGTATATCGGCAGATTATTTATTTGACCAACCTCAACTAATGATATTTTTCTTTTATTGCAGGCCGATTTTAATTTCTTTAAGTAGTTAGTATAATAGCTCATAAGACAATAGATTTTGTAAAGTTTATAAATATTCCTAAAGCCACCAATAAAAATTTCATATAACTCATTTCCATCTGATTTGATAATATAATAACGACCTTTTATTGTGTATTATACGAATTTAATTGAAAAATAAAGCTTGTCCTGTTATTATTATATCATGATTATTTTAGGAATTGAAACGAGCTGCGATGATACTGGCATTGCGATTATCAAGGTCTCAGATAAAAAGAGGCCGATCCCTGCACCAGAACAAGTTCGGTGCAGGGTAAATTTTAAGATTTTATCTAATGTTGTGTCATCGCAAATAAAAACCCATGCGCCGTTTGGCGGGGTGGTGCCGAATTTAGCTGCTCGGGAACATTTGAAAAACATCACGCCCTGTTTAAAAACGGCGTTTAGAGAAGCCTGTATTAAGCCCAGGCAGATTGATTTAATTGCCGTAACAATAGGCCCCGGTTTAATCCCCTCCCTTTTAATTGGAGTCAACTTTGCCAAAACACTCGCTTATGTTTGGAAAAAATCGATTATTGGCATAAACCACATAGAAGCACATATCATCGCAGCTTTAACAATTAACAGTCAACAATTAACAATTAACGGATTTCCAGCGATTGCGCTGGTAGTGTCGGGTGGGCATACACAGCTGGTGCTGATTAGAAAAATTGGTGATTATAAAATCGTTGGGGAAACGCGCGACGATGCTGCCGGTGAGTGTTTTGATAAAGTGGCTAAACTTTTGCGGCTCGGATATCCAGGTGGTCCGATTATCTCAAAAATGGCCGAAGAATACAAAACACTAAATACAAAATACAAAATACAATTGCCTCGGCCGATGATACAACATAAAAACTACGATTTCAGTTTTTCCGGATTAAAAACAGCGGTACTTTATCTAACGAGAGATAATAAAGATAAATTAGAAGACGAAAGTTTTATCCAAGAATTATGTCATGAAGTCCAACAAGCAATTACTGATGTTTTAATTGAAAAAACTATCCGGGCTGCTAAAGAATATAAAGCAAAAACCGTTATTCTTTCCGGCGGAGTAGCCGCAAATGAAGAATTACGAAAACAGTTCAAATTGAAAATTGTAAATTGTAAATTGAAAATTGATTTTCTGGTTCCACCAAAAAATCTTTGCATGGACAACGGCGCAATGATCGCCATGGCAGGATATTTTGGAGCAAAGCGACATCCCGCCTCGCGGGATAATTCCTGGAAAAACATCAAAGCTGATGCGAATTTACGAATTGGATAAAAAATGAGATAATTTAAGTATGGTTGAAATTCCGAAAGCATACGAACCAAAACAAGTTGAAGAAAAAATTTATAACCTTTGGGACAAAGGTAAATTTTTTGCACCGCGCGGCAAGGGCAAACCACTTGTCACTGCTATCGCTCCACCAAACATCACCGGCTCTCTTCATATGGGGCATGCTTTAGAGTATACAAGTCAGGATATTATAATCAGGTATTATAGAATGGTTGGCGATAAAACTCTCTGGATTCCTGGAATTGACCACGCGGGAATTGCAACGCAAAATGTAGTAGAAAAAGAACTTAAAAAAGAAGGGCTAACCCGGCACTCATTGGGTAGGAAAAAATTTATTGAGCGGGTTTGGCAATGGAAAGAAAAATATGGAAACCTTATTTTGGAACAATTAAAAAAACTTGGTTGTTCCTGCGACTGGTCGAGAACAAGGTTCACTCTGGATAAAGATTATGTAAAAGCCGTAGAAACAGCTTTTTTGCATTATTATAAAAAAGGGTGGATTTATCAAGGGCCACGCATCGTAAATTGGTGTCCAAGGTGCGCTACGGCAATATCAGATATTGAAATTAGATACGTGCCGCATAAGACAAAGCTTTGGTATATAAAATATCCGATAAAAGGTGGCAGATTTATAGTAGTCGCAACAACCAGGCCAGAAACGATGTTGGGCGATACGGCTGTGGCAGTTAATCCAAAAGATGAAAGATATAAAAATTTAATCGGCAAAACCGCTATTCTTCCACTAATGAATCGCGAAATCCCGATTATTGCTGATCGGCTGATTGAAAAAGAATTCGGAACAGGCGCAGTTAAAGTTACTCCTGCTCACGATTCAGTTGATTACAAAATTGGCAAAACCCACAAGCTTGAAATAATAAATATTATTGGTGAAGATGGCACGATAACTAAATATGGTGGAAAATATGCTGGGCTTAAAATTTTGGAGGCAAAACATAAAATTATTGAAGATCTGAAAAATCAAAATCTTCTTGAAAAAGAAGAAGACTATGAACATTCTTTGGCAATTTGCGACCGCTGCGAAACCCCAATTGAACCCTTAATTTCAAAACAGTGGTTTGTAAAAATGGATGAACTGGCAAAGCCAGCAATAAAAGTTGTTAAAGAAAATAAAATTAGATTTATTCCAGAAAGATATAAAAAAGTTTATCTTGATTGGATGGAAAATATTGAAGACTGGTGTATTTCCCGTCAGCTCTGGTGGGGACATAAAATCCCCATAAAAGGAGAAAATGATGTTTTGGATACCTGGTTTTCTTCTGCTTTATGGCCCTTTGCTGTTCTTGGATGGCCCAAAAAAACTAAAAACCTTAAAGAATTTTACCCGACAACATTTATCACAATGGCTCGTGAAATTATTTATCTTTGGGCTGCTCGAATGATGTTCTCCAGTTTAGAATTCCTAAAAACCATTCCCTTCAAAGACGTTTATATTCACTCAACAATTCTTACTTTAGAAGGAAAAAGAATGAGTAAATCTCTGGGTACTGGCATTGACCCATTGGAACTTATTGAAAAATATGGAGCTGACGCGACCCGATTTGGTCTACTTTATTTAACCTCTCGCGACCAGCAGGCAATAAAATTTTCCGAAGATGCAGTTATAGCCAGCCGGAATTTTGCCAACAAAATTTGGAATATAAATCGTTTCATTCAAATGTCTCGGCCCAAGGCCGACCAGTCTCGAGCTGGCAAATCTCAAAATCTCGCTGATAATTGGATTCTGTCTCGGCTGAATACAGTTATTCAAGAAATCACCGAAAAAATAGAAAATTATCAGTTGGGCGAATCGGCTCGGCAGCTTTATGAATTTGTCTGGCATGAATATGCTGATTGGTACTTAGAGATATCAAAGCTCAAATCTTCCCGCGAAGCGGGATCCCGCTACGCGGGACAAAACTCAAATCTAAATCCCTATATTTTCAAAATTATTCTCCAGCTTCTCCATCCATTTATGCCGTTTATTACGGAATATATCTGGCAATTAAATTACCCGAAAGAAAAGCCGCTCATAATTTCCCAGTGGCCAAAAGCGGATAAAAAACTGATTAATAAAAAAATAGAAGCCGAATTTGAAAAAATAAAACAAAAAATAATTGAAATTCGCAAAGAAAATCCCGACCAAAAAATACATGAGATTTGGTCAAAGCAAAGTCATAATTAACTCTATATGGCAAATACTGCTTTCTATACAATTATTGCCGTTATTCCCAGTATAATCTGGCTGCTTTTCTATCTAAGAAAAGATGTCCATCCAGAGCCCAATAAAATGGTTACAAAGATATTTTATTGGGGGATTTTGGCAACCCTGGCAGCTCTCGTGCTTGAATTTCTGTATTCAAAGGCACTGACAACTCTCGCTCTCCAAAATATAAGCCTGCTGGCAATTGGCGGGGCAGCTTTTATCGAAGAATATCTAAAATATTTTGTAGTAAAGATAAAAGTTCTAAAAAATCCGGAATTCGACGAACCGATAGATACAATGCTATACTTAATAATAGCTGCTTTAGGATTTGCTGCCGCCGAGAACGTTTTTCTTTTGAATGGTCTTTATTCGATTGGGGCGCCAATTAAAGAGGTGCTTGGGATAGCCTTAGGAAGATTTGTAAGCGCCACATTCCTTCACGCTCTCGCCTCGGGAATTATTGGATATTTTCTTGCCCATTCTCTTCTTCTGAAAAAATACGAAAGAAAAAGTTTTGTTGGATTAGGAATTTTTATTGCCACTTGTTTGCATGGAATTTACAACTATATTATAATGGAATTAGAGCCGCGCAACGAAAACTTTATTATCCTGTTGGGAGTCTTGCTTGTTTTTATGGCTATAAGCGTATCCTTGGCTTTTAAAAACTTGAATAAAATTAAATCAATATGTAAGATTTAACACTTAACATTTAACAATTAACTTTAAAATCTAATTCTTGGTTAATTGTGAATTGTTAATTTTATGGCTAAAAAATCATTTTTTGAACGATTGGTTGGGGCAACTGAAGAAATTCGCAAGAATCAATCTGAGGAAAACCCTGTGCCAAGAAAAATCAGTTTTGAAGAACAAAAAAGCCAGCCTTGGACTAATTCATCTCGGACGGAAAATAAAAAAAAGCCGGCTCCGAAAGAATCGAAATCTGAAACAATTGCGCCCGAGCTCAACGCGGAGGAATGGCCATCAGATGAAGAGGGACAATTGACTATTGACGTTTACCAAACAGACGCTGATATTGTTATTAAATCAACTATTGCCGGGGTTAAATCGGATAACATCGACATCAGCGTTACCGAAAATATGATTACCATAAAAGGCAAAAGAACAAAAGACGAAAAAGTAAATCCGGAGAATTATTACTATCAAGAATTATATTGGGGTCCTTTTTCCCGTTCGGTCATTCTCCCGGTTGATGTAGATACTGATAAAATCAGGGCTTCGCTAAAAGACGGGATTCTAACAATTCGGCTTCCCAAAACAGAAAGACTCAAAACTAAAACTATCAAAGTAAGAGAAATAGAGTAGCGGATATTAGATATTTAGATAAAAACACCCGAACAGGGTGTTTTTGATTTAGATATTGACAGATTCAGATAATAAGCTTATACTGCAATCTTAGCTCATTAAAAAGTAAATAGCCCCACTAGTTACGGGGCAAGGAGATTGCCATGAGAAAGTTTTTCGTCTTTGGCTTATTGAGTTTATTTATTTTAAGTTCAGCAGTTATTGCTTCCACTGATATTAATCAGAATATATCTAAAAAGCTGAAATTTTGTCCAAAGCCTTTTCTAAATGCAACCTTCACTTGTTTTTGGCATAGAAGAGACGGATTTGGGATGAATATTTTAGGTTTTGATGTAGCGCTTTTGAAATACCGGGCTTTTTATTTTTTAGATTTCGGCATTGGTTTAGGAGCCTTTTGGGAAGCTAAACTCGAGTGGGTTCGCTATGGATATTCTAGCTGGAGGCTTTCTGAGGATCGGCAATTAATAAAAGTTTTTCATGTGCTTGCGGAAGGGTGGGCAAAGCGCAAAAATTGTTATTTTTCCCCTTATTTAAAATTTTCTCCAGTAAAAATCCCGATGAACATAACTAAGAATATGCGAGATAGGGTATTCCTTGATATTGGCATTTTTTCACAGAAACTTAAGAAGATAGACGGAATAACAGTTGGGCTTTCATTTTCTTTTGATATTTTTAAGGATAAATAAGGAGGCGAGAAGTGAAAAAGATGTTTTTGATTACGGTTTTAGTTCTGTGTTTGGTTTTTACGGCATTTGCCAGTAATTCCGAACGAGCCAATTCGTCAAACAGCAGCTTCAGGGTTAACCCGAAGTTATATTGGTCATTGATTAGCCCAGTGGTGTTACATCGATTTTATCGATGGGGCTTAACCGTGGTTGGTTTTGATGTTTCGCTGTTGAGATATAAGAATTTTTGTTTTTTAGCCGTTGGCGGGGGTTTACAGACCTATCAGAAAAAAGAAATCGGCTGGCATGTGTATCATGATTACTATGGTTACGATCAATTATACTATGGGGAAGGATATAACTTTAAGCTTGAATTCTATCTAAAGTTTGTTCCGATAAAATATCGCTGGGAATGGGCAAGTAAAGTTTTTAACCTGGATACTTATCTAGAACTCGGCATTACCAACAAAAAAGACATTGTCTTCGGAGTGACGTTTTCCGGAAATCCGTTCAAGAAAAAAAAGGTTGAAAAGGAAGATTGACAGAAAAATTGCCCCATGCTAAACTTAACCATGTAATAAACTAATATTCCAATAATATGCCAAAAGAACAATTTTCTAACAATTTTAATAAAGAGGAGAAAACATTGGGAAAAGAATCTTTGCAAGAAGAGTGTATGAGATTAAAGCAAGAGCTAGCAGAATTAAATAAAAGCCTCAACGAGCAACAGAAAGAATTTTCGGGCGAAGATACGCCAACCGCAGATTTTTATGCAACACACGCACTTGCCGAGCACAAAACCAAAAGACTGAAAGAAATCGAAGCACGGCTTCGGGAAAAATAATTCTATTTTCAAATCTCAAAAGAGTTCCACGTAGGTGGAACTCTTTTCATTTTCTCTTTTTCTTCGTAACCCAGAATCCCATGTATTTTCCAGCCATTAAACGGGTTTGAGAAATCAGGGCCGGAATAGCTCCAAAAATAATCATAACCAAGGGAACCAAAGCCCACTGAAGAAACATCCAAAGATACTTTCTGGTCCTGAATTTTGCCGGACGAGGAGGCAAAAGCTTTAAAGAATAAAAAGCTGAACCCACCAAGCCAACCATGGCCAAGGTCATAATTAATCTGGTCAGTCGGGGTAAATTATAAGACAGAACTGTTTGATTAAATTCTTCCCCGCCTAAAATTAATGGCGACCAACCAAGCATAAAAATTAATAAAGAATTGGTTGCCCAGGACCAAAATGCTTCCCAGTGATTGAACAAATGATAAATCTTCTTTTTCCAACTTATGGCTTTATTTTTTAAACAGCCAAAAGTAAAATAAGGAACGTTCTCTACTCCCCAACTCCAGCGGGTTTGCTGTTTAAATACGTTGGTTATTGTCTGTAAAAAATTATCCGCTAAATTTGCATCCATAGATACCGGATAATAAAGAGGAATAACTTCATAGTTTCCATCATAAAATAAAAGAGACTTCCAAAAAATTCTGGAATCTTCGGAAACATTTTTAGTCGGCCAAAAATCCATCTCTACGATTGCTTTAAAACTCATCGAATGGGATGAAAAAGTTGACATCCTTTCCGGTCTTTCCTGTTGAATCATATGCCAGAAAGTTGCGCCAATGGCAATTACCCTAGATATAGCCGGGGCATCCCAGATATTGTTGTTATAAATAGGGATGGGCTGGAAACTGAAACGTAAAGGATCTTTCGAGGTTAAATAATTATATGTTAAACAGGCAAAATAATAAGGGTAAACCTGGGTATCAATATCAAAAGAAGAAACAATAATGTTTTCGTAGAGAATCCGAAGGGGATCGATAATTTCTTTTTTTGCCATCCGACCAGCCCAAGTTTCATTAGAGCCCTTGCCGGCTAATTCGCCATTCCGGTCTTTGGGATGAACAGTGATTAGGAGGCGGAAAAATCTATCTCCGAATTCTTCTTTGATGGTTCTGGCTATTTGCTGAGCCGGCTCGCCAACCCGTTCTTCGATAGCTAAAACAACAATCAATCTATCCAAAGGATATTTTGAATTAATCAAAGCCCGAAAGGTTGGTCGGATTACTTCCGGGCCTTCTTTATACATTGGCAAAATCACCAAATGATATATATCCCGCCATCTTGTAACCGGCAACTCATCCAATTTTTTCAGCCAATCAATTCTCAAGTTCTTTTTCATTTTTTTAAATGATGCCTGCTGATGAAATGACAGATATAAAGTTTTTAAAAGCCAATAGACATCAAAACAAATTATAAAAACAGCAATCCAAACAGGACGCTGCCAAGAAAGAAAAAGTACCAATAAAATAGTTCCCCAGCTCAAGACCCCGGGCAAAATCTCAAGTAAGCGAAAAATTCGCCTATCTTTAGGATTATCTATATCTGGCGAAAAACCGATTTTTAAATATTCTCGCTTATCCATGTGCCTATTTTAAATAATACCCCAACTATTCTAATCTCGCAATTTTAAAAGCGCTCCGTTTGCGGAGCGCTTATTTCGCTTTTATATTTTATCTTTGAACATTTCTCCTGTTTCAAAACGTTCAATGAATCTTCTTTTGCGATCATCAGTGTGGAACTCCGACCTTAGCTCCTTTAACTCATCTATCAAATCGTTATAGTAAAGCTTCAATGCCTCAACAATTAAATTTCGAAATGTCTTATCCGACCCCTCAACTAAACCATAGATAAAACTATGAAGATCATTGGCATCATCTAATTCTTTACGCTTTTCGGAAATATCAATGCTGCTCTTTCCCGTTAAAAACTTGAGGATGAAAAAGAAAGTATCCTTACTGATAACTAAGTAGAGCTGAATCGGTCCCTCAATAATCACCTTAAAAGCCTGGTCTAATCCTCTATTAAATGCTTTTTGCATTATTTGAAATTCATCTTCTTTTAACCAACTCTTTAGAGTAGCATAAATACGACACTGTCTTTCAAATTTCTGATCTTCTTTTTCATAAGGAGCGCAAATTTTTCTTGCTTTATTGTAATAATCGCGATATTTATCAATTTCTCTCATTAAATTATAAATATCCGCTGATCCCGACACGACATTCTCTAAATAAGAATTAACTTTTGCAACTAAATCTTCCAGTTCGAAATATGAAGCTAGAAAACCAACAAACACTCCTTGTGACGTTCTTCTGGCTAAATATCGTGCTCCGCTTAAATAAATCTCCCACATACGACGGCCTCGTTTCTCTTCAAAAAGTTTAGGAAAATCATTAAAAATCTTATCGCTAACTAACGTAGTTAGAGACGCAACCTGACTTAAGCGCCCTGTATATTTCTGAAAACTATCATGATCTTCGGATTTAGTATTAGAGAGGCGATTTTTCAAAATCACCTCTCTGGCTTTTTGAATAGATTCTCGAAAACGTTCCCTTTCTCTCTTGATAATCTCCTTGTCAATCATATTGAATCCTCCGTTCACGTAACTTGCCGTTTTCGTCGACTTCGTGGGTAGAATAATCTCCCCTGCCAACAACAATCTCTATTTCCTCGCGACCGGGCAAAATAACTGATACCAGGCAAACATGATTCTGGGGTTTATCGCCGGTAAAATCTCGAAATTCGGGAATATTGATGTTTTCTTCTCCTCGTTTCCCCTCGGTTACCTCACGTCGTTGTTTATTATAATCCTCAACAATTTCTAACCATGGCCTCATCGAACCGCCACCCAAATAAGCTGTCTCAATATAAATTAAAGGACCAGCGCCATCTACGGGCACGTTCTGACCGTCTTTTCCGCACCATCCTGTAAAAGTATGATGCATTGTTTTGGCGTTACCAATAGATTTAATCGAGCTAACAAACTTGGTTAAATTGCCAATAATCGTAACGTTTTTAACGGGTTTATCGGTAACCACGCCATTCTCGATTAAATAACAAAGATTGCCCTTTAATTGGAAGTCGCCAGTATCGGTATTAACTGAACCACCATGACAACTTTTCACGTAAAGTCCCTTTTTTGTTTTAGGAATTAGTTCGGCCATCTTCTCCTTCGAATCAGGACCCTGCTCGTCGGGCGAAATAAAAGTACTTCTCATTCTTATTAAAGGAGGGTTGTCAAACTTTTCTCTTCGAACCGACCCAGAAATTCCATTTTTCTCAAGAATATCAACTATTTCTTTCTTTAAGCCACTTTTTACTTCATTAAGAGTATAACAATCAGTTAAAACACCGATCATTACTCCATTTTCAATAATCACAATGGCCTTAGCTTTGTTTCCCAAGCCATCAACCGGCAAAGCTCCAAAGTTATACCTAATTGTTCGATCTCCTAACTTTAATTCGCTCTCGGGCGTATCAATAATAGTCAAATTGGGATAATCTGAGACCTGGGCTCCTATTCTGCTTTTAAGCTGAATTTTGGCATTTTTATTGCGTCTGTTTTCACAAATAATATCACCCTCGGCCGAATGTCCAAAAACTTCATGGGCTAAAACCCCTGCTACTTGCGGCGAAAGAATAACCGGACATTCACTGGCGCCAATGATTGCTACGTCCCGGGCTCGATCCAGGTCGTTTACTTCCTTGACTACTTGTTCAACCAGTTTTTTAATTATCTCTTTTGAATCTTTGGATTCGCCATCGAAAGTGTACCTAGCCAAAACTTCCTCAACTGAACCGCAGGCGCCTCGAATAGCGGCAAACCCCAGGCTCCCTTTTTTGGTTTTGGCTAAAATGACAAAACTTACTCTCGGGATAACCATATCCATTTTACTGCCACCAGAATCTGCATAAAGAGAATGTTCCGCCCATTTAATAAACTTGACGTCAATTTCCTCGGCTTTGGCACCTAATTTCTCGACTAATTCTCCTCGAGCAAAAGCAACGAGATCTTTTATTAACTTTAAATCAGGCTCTTCTTCTAAATCTTGAGCCAAGCTGCTTTCTTCGGCTGGAGGGATAGAAATATCAAACCATTCATAATTTTCTTCGTCAATCCGACGTTGAATCTTTTCTCCTGCCTCCTGGGCTTCGGGAATTGTAGCCTTTAAAAGCTGATCTGCTTGAGAAGTAATGTCAAAAGGCTTAGGGCTTTTTTCTCTACTCATCAAATTTTGGCTCCGAACAGCTTTATCTTTTGTAAAAGCACCCACCTGAATTCCGAGAAAAAATCTTTGTCTTTTCTGAGGCTTACCTTTTCCTGCTGGTTCTTTACCTGTAACAATTAAATTAGGAACTCCTTGCTCGTCGGTTTCACAAATAGTTCCTGAGCGGCTATCAGAGTAAACATAAACTTTTTTAATCTCTCTTGACCCCTCTTCCTGAAAGGATTCGATACTGGCCCCGGTGCTTTTTTGAAGATCTCCAACAAGCCCAGAATAATCATCTCTCTGTCCTTGTTTTTTGTCTTTTTCCAAATTATCTTCTCCATTACTCATTTTTGTCCTCCTTATCATTTATATCACCGCCGTTTGTGTCTGGCGGGTCTGCTTCCTCTTTGTCGTCTTTCTTAGCCTCAGGCTTTCCGGTTACATAAAAGATGTCCTTATCTTGATGCTCCAAATCTTTTCCTTTCTTTTTTTTCTTGCTCATAACGCACCCCCTTTAAAGATTTTAAAAGAACAAAAAGTTCTAATTTTAGATTATCATATTGCAATATTATGTCAAGTAAAATCCGTTCCGATGATTATCGGAACGGATTAAATTTTTTATTTATTATCGCCGTCCTCTTTCTTAAACTCTGATTCAAATAGATTCATGACAAAGTCGGAATTTGCCGAATATATTTTCTGCAGCTCCATTTCCTTAAATAAATTCCTTTGATTTGAATCCAGTTCTTTTTCGACTATCTCATAAAAATCAATAAGAATTTTCAGTTTTGGGGATATTTTTCCTTCTTTGGCTTTTTTGTATGCCGGGGCTACAAACTTTTTCCAGTCCTGCCAAGGATTAGTGGGTTTATTGGGATTAGGGTTGGTAACTATCTGCCAGATATGATGAAAACGCCTTTCCTCTGACTTGGTTTTCTTGAGCATTTCTCTGTCCAGATAAGCCATCTCAAGATTGCCCCCTCTTTCATCCAATAAATGAATCATTAACCCCGCGAATAAAGCTATTTCTCTGATGCTTTCAACTAAGCCCCCGCCAGCCGCTATATCGTCGAGCAAGGCGAAAATACCAGCAGATACCGGCCTGCTAAATTTTTTTACTAAACACGGCACATCCTGGGTTTTAATTTGACCTTTTTCATCTTTTACAACCTTCCCTTCTTTATCTTTGATTAGCTGCTTTTTAGTTGTTAGTACTCCATGAATTACCGGCACCTCTATTATCCCTAAACGAGACCGACGTAATTGTTCTTTGAAACTTGACTCTCCGCAAAAAGTAAGCATACTTAAAAAATCTTCTTCGGGGCTAAATCCCAATTCAAGAACCATAAAATCCGCTTTATAAGGTCCCCGTCTGCCGCGAAGATAACTGAAATTGCTATCCAATTCTTCGGATATTGCTTTCACTATATCGGCTACGCTTATATCTGCCTTGCTAAGAGCTATTCCAGTGCCATAAGCCACAGATAAAGCTAGCCTATGAATCTCATTGCAATCTTTAGCTCTTCCTCTGCCCAACAAAGCAATCCGGTGATAGACCTGAAAAATGCTTTTTTCGTCTTGAGAGTTTGCGCCGACCAGCAAGATCCCCTCGGGGCAAGATGCGGCCATAATAAGGCCGCCCTGACCAATCAAATAACTCTCTATTTCTACAATGCGTTTTTCGCGTTCAACGTCGTTAAGTTCGCGATTAAAAAATAATTGGCCAAATTCTTTCTCAAGTTCGTTCTTCATCTTACCCTCCTGGCTCCCTTTTTATCAACCAAATAGAATAGACTTGGGGCTCCGCAATACGTATCATTTCTAATGGCGCTTCCTACGGCTTGCTTCATTAATCTTAAAAGATCTTCTCTCTTTATATTAACCCCGCCTAATTTTTGATAATTATCTTCCAAGACAGAATAAACCCAATTTCTTCCACAGCCATCTGCGGCAATATTATTTTTAGTTTCAATGATTTCACCACAGGTTCCAATCTCAAATAACCTTGCCTCATCGTCTTTAGGGTCATAAATTCCCAACAGAAATCCCAAACCAATCCCGTAAACTAAGGGTAAAACTATAACCTGCTTAACCAAACTCGCTAAAATATTTGCTTTACCATTTGGGCTGATAAATGTGCCATCGCTCCGGTACATTTGAATAAAATTAACCTCGGCGCTAAAAATCTTAACAATATCCTGAAGAAATGCTACGGTGCCAGTTATGCTCACAACTGTGTATTTATCTACTTCGAAAATTTTATCAAATCCCTTAATTTTTTGATATCCTGAGGTCATCTGTCCATCAGCGCCTAAAATAACCACTTTTCCTTTGGCGCCGACAGCTCCTCCTATAGCAGTGCCAGTCTCGAGCTTGATTTGTTCAGGGCTTTTCCCTTGGAAAAATTGGGTAACTGATTTTTGAGCATCCAATATTTTTCTTTCACTTATTTTTCTTGCCAACAAAAAAGCTTCCAAATTTTCTTTTTCTAAAATATCTAACATTTTTACCTCCAATTTATTTTCTATTTTTCAAAGAGCATCATTTAAACTTATCATTTCTTAAAATCCTTGTCAAATCCTAAATATCCCAGCCATTTGTCTAAATTAGAAAACCGTTTTTTTTCAATATTCGACCGGGATTGACTCTCGGAAGCGGCTTTTCCCTCCGGGCTTATTACCACTAACTTCTCTCCTTCTTTCATAAGATTGAGTTTAAGCCGCGCTTCTTCTTCCAAAGATTTTTCCGAATTATAATAATTCGCAAGATTAGACAGGTCGTCGTTGTTCTTTTTCAAAGACTCTATCTCTTTTTTGAGACCGGAGATTTCTTTATTCAACTGATAATTCCCGTAGCCTTCTCTCCCAAAAGCAGCAACAATCCCAATAAGAATCAGGGCTAAAATAAAAATAAAAAATGAATATAGCGTTGATCTGCTCACCTTATCAAAGGTATTAATAAATAAGCAAACATACTTAAAACCACTATCAGTATCACGATATACCAAATTATTCTCCCTATTTTTGAAAATTGTTTATGCTTCATCTTGCTTTCAATATCTTTAAAAATACTTCCGGGGGAAGATTAACCTTGCCGAATTTTGCCATTTTCTTTTTTCCGCGCTTTTGTTTTTCCAATAATTTCCTTTTTCTGGTGTAGTCTCCGCCGTAAAGATAGCCAGTAACATCTTTCCTCATCGCCTTTTTAGTTTCTCTGGCAATAATTTTTCCCCCGATAGCTGCCTGAATCGACACGGTGAATAATTGAGAAGGAATAATTTCTTTTAATAGCTTAGTCATTTTCTTCCCTTCGCTGTAAGTCTTCTCTTTTGGGACAATCTTGGAAAAAGCATCTATTTTGTCTCCGCCTAACAGAATATCCAATTTTATTAAATTCCCCTTCCTATAACAGATTACCTGATAACTCATTGAACCATAGCCAGAGGTTACACTTTTTAGTTTATCATAAAAACCAGCAATAATCTCGCTAAGCGGCGCCTCAAATTCAAGAATCAGTTTATCTTCCGACAAATATTGGGTATCCTTGTAGATTCCTCGAAGAGGATCAAATAATTTTACCACCGAACCCATGCAATTGCTGGGCAAAATAATCTCCAATTTCACCCATGGTTCTTGGATTTCTTTTATTTGATTAACATCGGGGAGTTCGCTGACATTATAAATAAATTTAGTTGCATCCTTTTTATCTATGATTTTATAAATGACAGCCGGAGAGGTGATCACCAATTCCAATCCATAATCCCTTTTCAGTCTCTCGCTAACAATTTCTAAATGAAGCATACCCAGAAATCCGCAGCGAAATCCCCGTCCTAAAACCGGCAAAGACTCTCCTTCAAAAATTAAAGAGGCATCATTCAATTTTAATTTTCCAAGCCCATCTTTTAATTCATCATAATCGTCGGGATCAACCGGATAAAAACTGGCAAATACCATTGGCTGCGGCTCTTTGTAACCCTTTAGAGGCTCCATTTTGAAATTTGAGATTTGAGATTTGAAATTTATTATTGTGTCTCCAACTCGACATTTTTCTATATCTTTCAATCCAGTGGCAACATAACCGATCTCGCCGGCTTCTAATTTATCACCGGGAGTTAATTCTGGCTTGAAATAACCTACTTCAATTACTTCGGCTTGAATTCTTGAGCTCATCAAATAAATTTTATCTTCTTTCGTAATTTCTCCATCAACCACCCTGACATGAGCAACGACTCCTTTATAAAAATCATACTCTGAGTCGAAAATGAGAGCTCTTAAACTCTCATCTTTCGACTCACCCGCCGAAGCCTTGGCGAGGGCGGGCACTGGTATCCTTTCTATCACCGCCTCCAAAAGCTTTTCTACCCCCTCACCTGTTTTTCCTGAAATAAGATAAATATCCTGTTCGGAAATTTTTAAAAGACCGGCCATTTCTTTTATGGCCTCTTCCAGCTGCTCCGGAGTGGCAATGTCTATCTTATTGACCGCCGGTATAATTATCAATCCTTCTTTTTGGGCCATCTCTAAATTGGCAATTGTTTGAGCCTGAACTCCCTTGGTAGCATCGATTAACAAAATCGCCCCTTCTACAGCCGCCAAACTTCTCGAAACTTCATAAGAAAAATCGACATGGCCAGGCGTATCAATCAAATTCAGAATATAGGGTATAGCGTTTAGGGTATAGGCCATTCGGACTGGTTGCATTTTGATGGTAATTCCGCGCTCCCGCTCAATTGCCATCCTATCCAAATACTGGGGCTGCATTTTTCTGGGATCAATGGTTTTGGTAATTTCCAAAAACCGGTCAGCCAAGGTTGACTTTCCGTGATCAATGTGACTAATGATAACGAAATTACGAATAAATTGCTGATTCATTTTCGCAAAAATATTATGCCAGAACTTATCTTCTTAACTAATCCTTTCATCTCCGGCGAACCAAAAAGAAACATTGTAAGACAATAAATTATAATTCCTCCTACTGCCGCCAAGATTCCTTGCAAAGCGATACCAACAAAAGTATGAGTATCCAAAAATAAATTTAGAATATAAAGAAGACTGTAGGTAACAAAACTCATGAGTAAGGTTGCCGAAGCAATTCTTAAAAATGATTTTAAAATATATTTTGGTTGCCACCAGTTTATTTTTTTGGCAAACAAATTTAGCAAAACCACAAAATTAAAAATTTCCGCCAAAGAAAAAGCCAGGGGTAATCCTAAAATAGCAATTTCTTTAATGCCTCCCAGTTTCAAAATATTAGAAAAAAATATTGAGAAAATATTGGGATAACTCAAACTCCAAACCAAGAAAAAAGCAAAAACAATATTTAGACCAATGCTAATCAAACTGATTAAAACTGGAGTCTTAGTGTTATGAAAAGCATAAAATGCGCGAGAAATTAAAGGAGTTAAACTCTGGGCAAAAATGCTTATAGAAAAAATCCCCAAGGCAGCAGCGGTTAAACGAGTATCTATCCAACCAAATGCACCAGTCCCTAAAATCACTCTAACAATCTGAGCGCGCAAAATAAAAAATAAAACGCTTAAAGGAATAATTAAAAACAAGACTTGGGAAAAAGTTGAAGATAAATCTTTGGAAAAAGTTTTCTTGCGTCTCCAGGTAAAAGCTTTAGCCAAATTAGGAAAAACAGCTGTGGAAAAAGCAATGCCGAAAATTCCAATCGGCACATATTGAAGGTTGTTCGCCAAGTTAAAAACGGCAATACTGCCTGAAGCCAAAGTTGAGGCAATTGCCGTAATAACCAAAAAATTCAATTGATCACCTGCCAATCCAATAGTGCGAGGAATCATTAGTTTTATAATCTTTCTAACGCCTTTATGAAAAATATCAAAAATCGGCTGCCATTTAAATCCTGAATAAATTGTAGAGGGAAGCTGAATTAACATATGCAAACATGCTCCCAAAACTACTCCCCAGGCCAAACCAACTAATCCAAAAGTTGGCACAAAAAATAAAATCCCTAAAATAATGCCAACGTTGTACATAATCGGCGCCAAAGAATAAACCAGAAAACGATGAAAATACTGCAAAACCCCGCTAAAAATACTGCTGATTCCTAAAAGAATAGGACTCAAAAACATAATTCTGGTAAGTAAAATCGTCATTTCTCTTTTCGCGCCGCTAAAACCCGGAGCAATTAAATGCATTAAGAAGGGAGCAAAAATAACCACAATCCCAGCTATTACTATTAAAAACAGAAGGGATAAATTTAAGACTCCGTTTACTAATCGCCAGGCTTCTTTTTTGTTCTTGTGAAAATACGTGGCAAAAATAGGAATAAAAGCCGAGGATATTGCTCCGATAATCAAAATATTAAAAATAAAATCGGGTAAACGAAAGGCGGCAAAATAAATGTCCAATTCATCGCCTGCCCCAAAACGACCAGCCAATAATCTATCCCTAAGCAATCCTAAAAGTCGACTAGCCAAACCAGCAACAACCAAAACCAAAGCCGCTGAAAATATAGACTTTGATTGACGATGTAAGATTTTTTTAATCATAAATTCAGTATAAATGAAAAACCTAATTTAATAAAGACGGTCTTGCCCGAACCCTTAGATTTAACTGGACAAAATTTAATCGATATGCTACAATATAATCTTAGGTTCTTTGAAAATTCACCCTGTTAAATTTGCTTTAGCAACTATTTAATAGAGTAAAGGAGTAACAAATGCGGAAATTAAAATTTGTTGGATTATTTTTCCTGATTATTGCTTTTTTATCCGTTACGCCATTATTCCCTCAAGTCCTTGATTCAATTCCCGCCACGTCTTCCGACGAAACAAGGATTTTAAAATTATTAGTAGTAGCTGATCAGGGATATCGAAAACAAATACCTAGCTGGAGGGGAGAAATTATAAGCTTTATAGCTATAGTCTCAAAGGCTCTTGATAGTCAGACTAAAATTCAACTGCAAATTACCAAATTTGAAAATTGGGAAAGAAAGTCGTTAAAAGATGTCAGTTATTATCTGGTAGAAAAAGAATTAGCCAAAACTTTTCCGAGGATTAACGAGGCTGATTTCGATGTGGTTATTGTCTTAACCTCTCATCATTTAGAGCTTCCTGCCTGGTGTTGGGATAAAGATGGATATATCTTAATCACAACCAAGAAAGAAACAGTGGCTTTTGACCAATATGAAGACGTAAAAAGAAGAACCTATCCTTTGCTTAGCTATTCTGAAAGAAAAGTTAGATTTCCCGTTATTATCCTTCATGAAATCGGCCATATATTCGGCTGCGAACATGAAACTGACGAAAGATTCGTAATGGCTATAAGGGGACTTTCCATGATATTCAGTAAAGAAAGTATCGAAACAATCAAAAAGAACAAGTGGCGAAAATTTCCCTTGGTTCCGGGGAAATCTGATAAAGGAGAATAAATTGAGAAGAATAGGATATTTATTAATTTTTTTCTTGGCCGTTACCAACTTCCTGCTCCCCCAGCAATTTGACTTAATTTCTAACAAATCGCCGGATGAAATAAGAATTTTAAAAATATTGATAGTAGCTGATCAGGGATACCGAGAACAAATACCTGGCTGGCAAGAAGAAATAACCGAGCTGGTCAAAACTGTTTCATCTGCTTTTGAACAACGGGTTGGAATAAAATTAGAAATTGCGGAATTAAAAAACTGGAAACGAGATACAAAAGGACATGAGAATCGCATGGCTCTACTACGAGAATTATTTAATGATTTTCCAAGAGCAAAAAATGCAAATTTTGATGTAGTTATTGGCCTAACTTCTCATTACTTAGAAGGTGCCAGGGGATGCGCCTGGACATATCCAGCCTATATCTTAATTACCAGCAGACGGTGCCTTACTAAACTCGATAAAAACGGAGAGGTTGAATCAGAAATCTTCATGTTATTAACCAAGGAAAAACGAGTCATTACCTTCCCCTCTCTTATTCCTCATGAACTTGGTCATATTTTTGGTTGCGATGACCATGCAACTAACAAAAATTGCGCTATGTATACAAACGTTAATGCTTGGCCAACTTCATTTTGTAACGAATGCATCGAAACAATTAAAAAGAACAAGTGGAGAAAATTTCCCGTTGTAAAAAATTAAAAGCGCATAATAAAAAGTGCGCTTTTCGCTTTGTTGGGATATAATTAAAATGAAGGACCATGAAATTCCAATTTGATCACATTATAATCGCCATCAGCCGCGCGAAACCAAAAATTATTAAAACTGCCATTAAAACGGCAATAGTGATTGTTATAATTGTTATTTTTTTCTCGGGATTAGCTCTGACAAATAAAAATAAACTGACTCGTGGCCTAAGAATAGCCAACATCTCTGTGGGCGGCTTATCGGCAAATGAAGCCCGCGTAAAAATCGAAAAATCAGTAGATGAATTTCTTAAAAAAGATATAGTTCTCAGATACGAAAAAGACAAAAATAATAGCGAAATTTTGACGGCTCTTCCCGAAACGCTGGGAATACAAATTAACGTCGCTTCCACTTTAAACGCAGCTTCAAAAATTGGCCATCAGGATAAGTTTTTTTCCTCTCTCGGCCAACAAATTTTAGCTTTCTTCGGCTATTATAATCTGCCGTTAAATTACGGAATAAATGAAATACAATTGGAAAACTTCGTCAGGGAAAAACTGAACAACATTGATAAACCGGCTGTTAATGCCGGCTTTGTTTATGCTAAAGATAAAAAAGATTTTATTTTAATCCCGCCTCAAGAAGGAACAATAATCGATCGGGCAAATTTCAAACTGCAACTTTACGAAAAAATAGGAAAACTTACAAAAAATGATATTTTCTTGAATTTAATCAATGATCATCCTGGGGTTTTAGAAGACGAAACCGAAGAGGCATATACTAAGGCCAAGGCAATTCTAAGTCGGGCCCCTTACAAGCTGACTATTAATGATCCTTTAAAAATCGCGCCTTCGCAAATTTCGCTAACCAAAGAAGAATTGATTCCCTTGATAGAATTCGGGCCGATCAAAGATAAAAATAATCCGGAAAATAAAGTGTTGGGGGTAAATCTAAGCAGGAAAGCTCTCAATGATTATCTAACCGGCCTCGGTTCTTCAATAAATCGGAATCCAGTAAATGCTCAACTCACAGTTCAAAACAATCGGGTTACAAATTTTTCTCTCCCTGAAGACGGCTTAAAATTAGAAATTGAAAAAAGTATCAGTAAAATCCGAGAAGAAATTCTTAATCAGGATGCAAAAAACCTGCCTGCCGAAGCCTTGGCGAAAACGGGAATCAAATTGGAAGTCTCAATAATTCCTCCCAAAATTACTACGAAAGATATAAATAATTTAGGGATCACCTCTCTATTAGCTAAGGGGGTTTCTAATTTTTCCGGTTCGCCAGTATCGAGAATCCATAATATAAAAATTGGAGCAACAAAATTTAACGGGGTCTTGTTAAAGCCCGGCGAAGAATTTTCTTTCAATACTATTCTGGGTGACGTTGGACCAGAAACTGGCTATAAAGCAGAATTGGTTATAAAACAAAACAAAACCGTCCCCGAATACGGTGGCGGCCTTTGCCAAGTTTCAACCACGGCTTTTCGGGCAGCAGTTTATGCCGGCTTACCAATTAAAGAACGCCAAGCCCATGCTTTTCCGGTAAAATATTATAATCCCCAGGGATTTGATGCGACGATTTATCCGCCTCATCCCGACTTACGATTTGTTAATGATACGTCGAGTAATTTGCTCATTCAGACAAAAATAAAAGGCACTGAATTGACTTTTGAATTTTATGGAACCCATGATGGCAGAAAAATTGAAATTGAAGGACCGATCCAGTATGACATCCAATCCGACGGCTCAATGAAAGCGCAGCTTATCCGAAGAATTTATGATAAAGACGGCAATTTTATCCGAGAATCAATCTTTAATTCCAATTACAAATCCCCGAGTTTGTATCCAATAGAGAAAAATCCCTTGGAATAATAAAACCCCGCAGGTGCGGGGTTTTTGTGTCCGGGGGAAGAGTCGCCCCGCACAAGTCGCTTCGCTCCTATGCGGGGTAAAAACTCCCATAAAAATAAAATGGGCAAGGTGGGAGTCGAACCCACAACCCAAAAGGGATATGGTCCTAAACCATACGCGTATGCCAATTCCGCCACTTGCCCTTATTTTGATTCTACCATCGCTTGACAGATTATGTCAAATAGAGTATAATTAAATGTTAAACCGTATTGCGGCTTGATCTTTGTCAATAATTTATCAATGGAGGTAAATATGAAATACTGTAATGCTGTTTCACTTATTTTTGGCGCCGGCATAACGCTCTTTCTGTGTTTATTCTGCTCGGCTTTCACCCCCCACTCAATATATATGTGGGGCGGAATTGCAGCCATAGTTATGGCAATATTTGCAGCCAGTTTCGTAAATGTTCCTACTCAACATGCGGCTGTGCTGAAAATTCTCGGGAAAAGATGGGATATCATATTTTATGAAGGGTGGTGCTGGATTCCCTGGTTCTTGGCCAGTGCCGAGATCGTTGATCTTAAAGAAGGCGTGGTTGATGTCCCGCTAATAAAAGTTTTCACTAAAAACAACATCGAAGTTGGAGTTGATATCTGGGTATACTGGAAAGTGGGAAATCCTCTTGCCTTTCTTAATCTGAAAAATCCCCAGGAAACCATCAAAACAAGCACGATGTCCAAAAGCAACGAGGCTGTATCGGATTTTGTAAGGGCTAATACCGATAAACAGTGTCTGGACCAGCAAGAGAATCTTCAGCGGGAAATTCGAGAAAAAATGTCTGCAGAAGAAGAAAAGCTGGGAGTTGAAATTTTGGACATTGATATTCGCCCAATTTTGCCCGTTGAGGAAATCCGAAAAGAATATACGGAAGACAAGAAAAAAGAGCTGCGTACCAAAAGATACGCGAAAGACTTGAAACGAATTAAAGAAGAAGCCCCGAACTTAACCGATAGCGAAGCGGCCAACACCACGCAGGTAGTTGAAGGAATAGTCAAAAAAGAAATTACAGAAAAAAAGAATACATTCAAGCTCGATGTTGAATCTGATGTTCTCAGCTTAATAACTGAGTTTCTACCCAAAAAGAAAACTGAAAAAGGAGACAAGAAATGAATAAAACGCAATGGATCATACTCGGCGTTTTAATGTTCATTCCCTTGTTGATTCGGAAGTTGCTGGTAAATTTCGGGATGCCACTCTCCCCGCAAGCTGATTTGTATTTATTCCTGGGAGTGACTGCGTTCTTTGTCAATAAAATTATTGTTCCAAAAGAATACCAGAAATATATCAAATGGTTTGCGATTCTTTTCCTACTCTTGTTTATAAGCAAGTGTTCCTGACAAAATTTAAAAAAACAAAAGTCCCGACGCAAAGTCGGGACTTTTTCCTATATTTAAGATATTGCAAACTACCCTACTAGACGGGAGGAGTGACCCCCAAGAACTTGGCTAAAGTATCAAGTATGATCCCAGCCAAAAGAATAATCGCTGCTCCAATCAATCCAGTGATTATGGTTTTCTTGGCCTTGCCTGTCTTTTCCTCGTCTCCACTGGCTGTCATATAACTTATACCGCCGACAACGATAATGATTAAAGCTACGGCAAAACCAATTACATATAACCAATTAGCAGCATCACCCAAAATAGCAGTAATATTGGAAAGACTCCATCCTCCTCGTATCGGCCCTGCGGCACCCACTATGGCAGGAAGAACAAATAATAAAGACATTGCTAAATAGGGTAAAAATTTTTTTATGCGCATAAATTTTTGTTGAATAATTAATTATTTAAGATCGACCTTTTTGTAATCTTAATAAAATAATGGGGATAAAAACTCAACCAATAAACTTAATATAAATCCGGAACAAAGAACTATTGCTGCCCCTATTAAACCACTAGTTATAATTTTTTTTGCTTTACTTATTTTATCCTCCTCGCCGCCGGATGTCATATAATTAATCCCGCCAATCAAAAGGACAACCATGGCTAACGACCAACCAATAATATAAAGAGCCTGGCCAATCCGGTCTACTAAATGACAAAGCCCGGCAGCAGCTGGCCCCAAACGAAGACAGGGATCGGGACAATAAATGCCCGTAAGAATACAAATAATGTCTCCGAGGATATCTCCCAAGAAATCCAAAAAACCAGCTTGGGCTATTAAAGGAACGAATAAGAAAATAAGTAATAGAACAGGTAAAAATTTTTTCATTTTTTTCATAATAAAGGCGCTAAAAATTCAGCCAAAAGGTCTAAAATGAAACCGGCACAAAGAACTATCGCCGCTCCAATCAAACCATTGGTTATGATTTTTTTAGCTTTGTTAATGTTATCTTCGTTGCCACCGGCCGTCATATAGGTAATCCCGCCAATTATCATAACAACTACAGCCAATCCTCCCGCAATAACATACATAACAACTGCAATATTGGTTAATATACACTTCAGTTTATCAACATAACTGGTTAAAGCGCTGCAATCGTCGGCCCGGGCAATAAAAGGAAATAAAAATAAACTAACTGTTAAAAAAATTAAGAAAAGTTTTGTCTTCACCCCGTTAGAAATTTTCTGATTTTGTATCTTCATAACCCTCTTTTTATGACCCCGTGGAAATTTATCATGGAATTTCTAACAGGGTGAATATTATTATATGTTATTTTACGCCTAATATTTCCTTTACAAATCCGACAATAAAATCAACCAAAATCACGATTCCAGTACCAATTACTGCCCACATTATCGTCTTTTTCCCCTGCGTTACTTTTTCTTCGCTTCCTGCGGCAGTCATAATCTGAATTCCTCCCCAAACCAATATCACTATACCCAAAGGAATAGCAATATCCCTCAATAAGCCCGTAACAGCTGAAATTATACTGGGTATGTCACCCTGTTTAAGAGGGTTATCTATGCAAACAGAATCCTCGGGACATTCTCCATCGCCATTCGCCCTAACAAAAATTGGGGCTGCTAAAGTGAGTATAACAAAAAACAAACTTAAAATCAAAAAAATTGTTTTGGAAGATTTTACCCCGTTAGAAATTTTCTGATTTTGTAGCTTCATGATTGTTTATTTATGACCCCGTGGAAATTTATCATGGAATTTCTAACGGGGTGAATATTACTTCATTAATATATTAACCTGATCTGCGGCCTTATTAATTGCCTGATCCAAGGTCGCGGCTCCTAACACTACTGATTCTATCATATCGGCAAATATTTGTTCAATAGCCTGGCTGTCAATTTGATACCAGCTTCGGGCTGAAAGAGCCGAATTGGCAAATATGCCCAAATCAGGATCGCTCTTTTGCCATTCAACCAAATCCCTTCTTGAAGTCGGTCTTTTGGCGTTTTCCAAATACTTTTTAAGATTATCCTGCCTTACGAGATAAAGCAGAAACTTCCAAGCCTCGGCCGGATTTTTAGAGCCCTTGGAAACCGTCTGGGCCCAATAATTAGCGTAATTTACATCAAATTTCCTGTCTTTAATCTGAGGAATTGGCGCTACGCCGAGATTCAAATAAGGTGATTTAGCTCTAATCGTACTGATATGATAAGAATAGCTTATCATCATGGCTGCTTTTCCTTCATAAAAAGCATCGATAGAATAGTGCATTTCCCGATTCCAGCAATAAACTCTCTTGGTCGGATTAGAAAAATCAGTATAAAAACGAAGAGCGTCCCTGCCCGGATTAAATGCCCCGCCTTCCAAATAACTTGTCTGATTAAAGGTGGCTCGACTATGGCTGGAATCCACCATTTGAGCGCCGGTTTGAAGCATGAGAAGAGTTAAAATGTCAGTTGAACGATTAATATTTTGGGCCGTGCCCATTGCTACTCCGCTTCTTTCAATGTTTCCCCATTGATCTTTTTTGGTTAAAAGCTCAACGTCATCTAAAAATTCATCCCAATTTGTGGGTGGCGAGGGAATGCCGGCACTATTGAAAAAATCCTTGTTATAGTAAAGAGCTAAAGTATCAACATAAAAAGGAATGCCATAAATTTTATCGTTATCAACAAAATCTTGGTAAACAACATCAACAAAAGTATCCTGAAAAACTTTGGGAGTAATAAATTCTTTTGTCTGGGGCATAGGGCTAATCTTATCCCCATATTTAGGAAGCCAGGTCTGATGAATGCTGAAAATATCGGGTCCTTTACCGGCAGCTAAGGCATTGAGTAATTCTTTTTCGTAATCAGCAAAGGATTTCTGTACATACTTTATAGTGATGTTCTTATTCTCTTTCTGATATGCTTCAATCAGTTCTTCATAAACATTGTAGTTATCATAAGTTCCCCAAAATTCCAAGGTTATTGGTTTGGATCCCCCGCCTCCTTTAATTCCAAATATCAAAATAGCAATCAAAATGACTGATACAATGACAGCTATAATTATAACCTTCTGTTTGTCCATCTTAGGTTTTAAGTTTTTACAAATATCATTCCCCAATGATTATCGCCGGCTGAAAATTTTCGTTCGAGCTTAAAGCCTTCTTTCTCGGCTAAATCCTTAAGTAAATCCTCGGAAACAATCAGGTCTTGAGGCGGGCCCATTGGCTGATCTTTTTTCCAATCAATAACAATCATTTTCCCTCCTTTTTTTACAACCCTTTTGGCCTCTTTTATTATAGCAGCTTTTTTAGATGACTGAAACAAAATATTGGCCAGCAAGACCATGTCTATTGACTCGTCTTCTAAGCTTGAGCCTCCTTTAATTTCTAAATTAGCCCAGATGGTCTTGATATTTAAAAGACCCTCGGCTTTTGCCGTGCTTCGTACTGATTCAAGGGCGGTTTTCAAAACATCGAGGGCATAAATTCTGCCGGTTTCGCCAACGGCTTTTGCCGTTAAAATAGCAAAATAACCGGCGCCACAGCCAAAATCGGCAATTTTCATGCCTTCCTTAATTTCAAATTCTTCAAGTACTTTTTCGGGATTAAGAAATCCCCCTGTTCCTTTGACCATATTTTGTTTATACGCAGGCAACTGAAGCAACTCTGTCTTTTTCCTCCAGCTTCATAATCCTTACTCCCTGGGTTACCCTGCCCAATCTTGAAATGTTCTTAAGTGGCGTTCTAATTACATGGCCTTTTTGAGAAATAGCAATTAAATCCTCCTGTTCCGTTTCGATAATCCTGGCAGCAACAATTGGCCCGGTTTTTTCAGTAATATTTGCCGTTTTAATCCCTGACCCGCCTCTTCTCTGTTTTTTATAATTATCCAAAGCCGTTCTTTTTCCATAGCCGTTTTCCGTCACAATCAACAAGTCCGGTTCTTCTACTTTTAACTTTGGACTTTTAATTTTTAACTTCTCAATTATTCCCATTCCTATCACCATGTCTTTTCCCTCGACCTGAGCTCGGGACGAAGGTGGCTTTAGCCGAATTCCTCTCACTCCCCTGGCTCCTCTTCCCATCGGCCTTAAATCAGTTTCAGAAAATCTTATAGCTTGTCCCCCCTGGGTTATTAAAATAATATCGTCATTGCCGCTTGTCTCTTTGACCCACCTTAAATTATCATCCTTTCCAATTTTTATAGCTATTAAGCCGCTTTTTCTTATATTCTGAAAACTCTCAACGGCTGTCCTCTTTATTATACCTTTTTCTGTAACCATTGCCAAAAATTTTACATTATTTTGCTTTTTCACGGGAACAACGGCTCGGATTTTCTCCTGGGAAGAAATGCCCAAGATATTAACAATCGCCTTTCCTCGGGAAACTCGGGTAGCTTCAGCTATTTCATAGGCCCTTGTCTGAAAAATTCTTCCCTGGTCAGTAAAGAAAAGAAGATTATCGTGGGTTGAACAAGTAAAAAAGTGTTCAACAAAGTCTTCTTCCCGGGTTTTTATCCCAACAATTCCTTTCCCCCCTCTTCTCTGAACCCGATAAGTCTTTGGATTAACCCTTTTTATATAGCCCGATTGAGTGACCGTAACAATGGTCTCTTCCTCCGGAATTAAATCAACTTCTTCAAATTCTCCCACCCGCGATCTGAAAATTTTTGTCCGGCGCTCATCCCCGTATTTTGATTTTATTTCCAAAAGCTCTTTTTTAACCATCGTTAAAATTTTCTGAGAACTTTTCAAGATTGATTCGAGTTCCTTGGCTAACTGTTTTTTCTCTTTAAGCTCATCGACAATCTTTTTTCGCTCCAAGCCAGCCAAGGTCTGAAGTTTCATTTCCAAAATAGCCGTTGCCTGGATGTCGGTAAGCTTAAATTTCTTTCTTAAATTTTCATGAGCAACTTCTTTGGTCTTGGACTGCTTAATGGTAGCGATTATTCTGTTTATCTGATCAAGAGCCTTGTTTAACCCTTCCAAAATATGAATTCGCTCTTTAGTCCTGTCAAAATCATATTCTATCCGACGGCTAACCACTTCTCTTCTATAAGAAATATAATCAGCCAAAAGAGTTTTCAAAGATAAAACTTGGGGCTGAATGCCATCAACTAAAGCCAGGGCGTTCAAATGAAACGATTTTTGAAGATCGGTATATTTAAAAAGTTTATTCAAAACTTTTTGGGGCTGGGCATCTTTTTTAAATTCTATAACAATTCTAATCCCTTCTTTATCGGATTCATCGCGAATGCCTTTAATTCCCTGGATTTTATCTTCTTTAGCCAGCTCGGCAATACGCTCAAGCAAAACCGATTTATTGGTTTCATAAGTCAATTCACTAATTATGATTTTTAAAGCACCCGTTTTATCCTCAACAATTTCGGCTTTTGCCCGGGTAACTATCGGCCCCCTGCCCAAAGAATAGGCCTGAATAATATCCTGGTAGCCGTAAACTGCCCCGCCAGTCGGAAAGTCGGGTCCTTTTATAAACTGACACAAATCTTCCACGGTTGCTTTAGGATGATCAATCAAATGAACAGTTGCATCAACTACCTCGCCTAAATTATGAGGGGGAATATTGGTTGCCATGCCAACCGCTATTCCGAAAGTTCCATTCAAAAGAAGATTCGGAATTGGCGAGGGTAAAACAACGGGCTCTTTTTTAACTCCGTCATAATTATCAATAAAATCTACGGTTTCTTTTTCAATATCCTTTAACATCTCCTCGCCAACTTTAGACAAACGGCATTCTGTATAACGTTGAGCTGCAGGAGGATCCCCATCAACGCTTCCCCAGTTTCCCTGACCGTCAATTAAAGGATACCGGAGAGAAAAATCCTGAGCCATCCTGGCCAAAGCATCATAAATTGCAATATCGCCATGGGGATGATAATGAGCCATAGTAATCCCGGTAACATTAGCAGATTTTCTATATTTCGCTCCGGCGCCTAAACCCATTTCATGCATAGCATAAAGAATCCGGCGATGAACCGGTTTTAAACCATCACGAACATCGGGAAGAGCCCGAGAAATAATCACGCTCATGGCATAGTCCAGATAGGACTCTTTCATCTCTTCGGTTATTTCCCGCGGTTCAAATTTGCCTATATTTTTTAATGGTTTATCTTCCATAAATTTATGGCTCTGGCAATTTTAATGGTTTTACAATTTCTACTTCCATGCCTTCTTTTTCCTTCTCTCCCATTATCCCCTCAACTCTTGCTTGTAAACTTTTCCTCAAAAGAGAAAAGTCTTCTTTAATGGTAGTAAAAAGCGAGGGAAACGACTGTCGCCCCTGAGAGCCGCTTTCTTTGTTTTCCGAAAGCCTCAAAGAAAAATTTAAAAGCGATAACCAAATCAAAATAATAACAGCCATTATCAAAATAACCGCAATCCATAAAATCTGAACCCGGATATAGTGAGACTTATTTTGAAGTCGCTCAATAAAATTCATATAATTTATTATGCTACCTTCATCACCACCACCTTCATCTCCTCCTCTTTCGGCAAATCATTCTTCTTGATTGCCAATTGATCAACTACCTGTTTTTCCACGCCCATCTCTTTCAAAAAATCATCTACGCCCTGCAGCTTAACATTCAAACCAGGAACTTTATAATGCATCGGAATAACTATTCTCGGCTCGACTTGGTTGATGATAAATGCCGCTTCTTCGCTGTCAATTGTATAGACTCCGCCAATCGGAATCATTAAAATGTCCACTTCTCCAATTTTATCTAACTGTTCATCCATTAATTCTTTCTGCCCCAAATCGCCCAAATGGCATACTCTCATATCCTCTACTTCTATAATAAAAATAGTGTTCGGTCCTTGTTCTTTTCCCTCTTTCTTATCATGGAATGAATCAATCCCTAAAATAACCGTTCCTTTTAATTCATACTCGCCGGGACTATCCACGACAAAAGGCGTTCCCCGTAAAGCCAAAACATTGTTATGATTATGATGATTGTGGGAAACCGTAACAATATCCGCCTCAAAATGAGGGGGCTTTAATCCTATTTCCTTGCTGAAAGGATCGGTGATTACGGTTGTATTTTTAGTCACTATCTTGAAACAAGATTGACCATGCCAGGTAATTTTCATACTATTATTTTAGCAGATTTTATCAGCCGTTGCAAACGGATCTTGCCCCGTTAGAAGTTTTGGTGCCACAACTTACTTATCTGCAAAATATTAATACTTTAAATTTGATGCCAAAATATAGTTTATACCACTACTTCTAACGGGGCTTGCCAATTTTCAAAGTTTAATTTATAATCGACTATATGACAAAAGAAACCTCGGTAAAAAATGCTTCTCCAAAAGACAATTTCAACGTTCCAAAAGCAGGAGATGTTATTGAAGGAAAAGTTTTTGAAATAAACAAAAATGGCCTTTTTGTAGATTTAGAGAAGTTTAAAACTGGCATAGTTCTGCCAAAAGAACTTAGAGAAAATCCGGAATATTTCAAAAAAGTGAAAATAGAAGATAAAATATCAGTTAAAATTGTAGAACTTGATAATGAGAATGGTTATGTGGAAGTATCTCTAAAAGAAGCTGGCTCAGAGCGGGGCCGACAAGAGCTTGAAAAGAAAATGGAAACAAAAGAAATTATTGAAAGCAAAATTTTGAAAGCGAACAAAGGTGGCCTGATATTGGATGTTAATGGAATTCAGGCTTTTATGCCCGTTTCTCAACTTTCCTCTGAGCACTATCCGAGAGTAGAAGGAGGAGATGCCGGAAAAATTCTCCAACAACTCCAAAAATTAGTAGGACAAACATTGAAAGTAAAAATAATAGATTTAAATCTGAAAGAAGACAAACTTATTGTTTCGGAAAAAGCCACTCAAGAACAGGAAATTGAAGAAATTATTAAAAAATATAAGGATGGGGATATTGTTGAAGGAATAATAACCGGAATAGTGGATTTTGGAGCATTTTTAAAATTCAATAACCTGGAAGGGCTGGTCCATATTTCCGAGCTCGCCTATCAACTTATTGAAGATCCGCATGATATTGTTAAAATAGGAGAAAAAGTTAAAGCAAAAATAATTGAAATTGATAAGAATAAGATATCACTCTCCATAAAATCTCTTCAAAAAAATCCATGGGAAAAAGTAAGAAAAAAATATGAAGCCGGTCAAACAGTCAAGGGCAAGGTGACAAAATTCAATCCTTTCGGTGCTTTTATTCAATTAGATAAAGATATTCACGGACTCGCCCATATTTCCGAATTTGGGACCGAAGCAAGAATGAAAGAAATGCTGGAGATCGGAAAAAAATATAATTTCAAAATTATATCAATAAAACCAAACGAATACAGGATGGCATTAAAGCCGATGACCGAAAAACCAACACAAGAAAAAGAAGATACTAAAACCACTTGACACAAAATTAGCTATATGATATAATAGAGGTGTACCCAAAATGGGACGTTCTTTCCAAAATCAATATTGGAAAGAAAAAATCTGACAAAAGGAGGTAATATCATGTCAGAGAAAAATAATTCCCGCATTATTGAGTTCCCCCTCATCAATTGGGCAGAACTCAAAAAGGGCTCCTTGCCGAAAGGTGAGGTAGCAGGGAAAATCCGGGAGGCTCTCAAGTCCTTGATTGAAGTCCAAATGCTCAAGTTGACGAACTTCCTCAGCAAAGACACGCTGGACAAAGCCGATGAAATCAGCGACCAGCTTGAGGAACTGAAAAACCAGTATCCCCAGCTGATCGGAGTGACGCAGAATCTTCTCGGCCAGCAAATCAGAGATTTGGCGGAAAAGAAAGGCGACAGCCGAACGCTGTTCGACCGTCTGCGGATCCTTGCTATCGAGACCACCTTCCAGGGCGCACTGCAGAAGTGGGACGAAAAGGATCTTGGCAGAGTTCCGATGGGACTCCGGCAAAACTTCATGATTCAAATCTTCAATCCTAAGACCCGCGAAACCATTTACCTGCTGCCCCAAAATTGGAGAAACCCCGTTCACAAGAGAATCGCTTTGATTCTCCGCGACCTGTCTTTCAAAGCCCGCGAAACCTACAAGGCCGAGAAAGAAGGAAAGACCGCTCCCATCGCCACTCCGAAATCCGAAACCCCCGCCGAACCCGAAACACCCAAAACCCCCGAACTCCCTGCAGACCCGAATAAGAGCAAGCCGAAAAGAACCCAAAAGTCCAAGCCCGAAAAGACTCCCGAGGACAAAGCCGGAAAACAGGCGAAAGCCAGCCAGGCCAAAGCCCTCGAGAAAGAGGATGAAAACGAAATCAAGAAGATAAGGTCGCTCGCCGACCTCGACTTCTTGAAACAGTAATCACCCTTCTTCCAAAAACTTAAAAGCCCCTATTGCCACCAAGACACATCAAGCGTGTCAAGTGCAATAGCGGGCTTTTCTCTTTACAAAAATTTTTGGAATGTGTTATAGTTTCAATATGAATATGAAAAAATTAATCACCAACATATTTTTTACTCTACTAATCCTGTTTATAATATCCGGGATTTTTACTCTTTATTCCAGTCCATTTGAAAAACCAAAAGAAATCCCCTTAAATGAAGTGGTGGCTCAAATTAACGAAGGCAAAGTTAGTAAAATTATTGTTGAGGAAAATAGCTTAAACATTGAACTTAAAGATGGCACTAAAGAAAAATCACGCAAAGAGCAAGAAACCTCTTTAACTCAATCTTTAATTAACTACGGCGTAAATCCAGAAAAACTCACAGAAATAACGCTGGAAGTAAAACAAGCATCAGGTTTCATGGTTTGGGCAGGAAACCTTTTGCCATTTATTATTCCTTTTATTCTCATTGCTTTGTTTTTATGGTTTATGTTCCATCAGGCTCAAAAAGGACAAACCCAGGCACTTATGTTTGGAAAATCAAATCCTCGTCTGATCAACCCTTTGGATAAAAGAAATAAAATTACCTTCAAAGATGTAGCCGGAGTTGAAGAAGCCAAAGAAGAATTAAAAGAGATCGTAGATTTTCTTAAGCATCCTAAAAAATTCATTGATATTGGAGCAAGAATTCCCCGGGGAGTTCTTTTGATGGGTCCGCCAGGCAGCGGAAAAACTTTATTAGCCCGAGCAGTGGCCGGGGAAGCAAACGTCCCATTCTTTCATATTTCCGGCTCGGAATTTGTAGAAATGTTTGTTGGGGTTGGCGCTTCCCGAGTTAGGGATTTATTCAAAACTGCCAAAAAAAATTCTCCCTCAATTGTTTTTGTTGATGAAATTGATGCAGTAGGAAGACATAGAGGAGCCGGCATTGGCGGCGGACATGATGAAAGGGAACAAACCTTAAATCAAATTTTAGTGGAAATGGATGGCTTTGACAGGGATACCAACGTCATCGTAATGGCGGCAACAAACAGGCCGGATATCCTTGATCCCGCTCTTTTAAGACCGGGCCGGTTTGATCGTCGGGTCGTTCTTGATTTACCGGATATTAATGAGCGAGAAAAAATTCTACAAATTCATGCCAGAAATAAATGTATGGCTAAAAACGTAACTTTGCGTCAAATTGCTGAAAGAACGCCGGGATTTTCCGGAGCAGATTTGGCTAACTTAGTAAATGAAGCAGCAATTTTAGCAGCAAGAAAAAATGAAAAAGTTATTAACCAACAAAATCTTATAAATTCAATTGAAAAAGTTCTATTGGGGCCCGAGCGAAAAAGCCATATTCTTTCCAAAAAAGAAAAGGAAATTGCCGCCTATCATGAAGCTGGTCATGCTTTGGTTACAGCAAGTTCGAAATATGCTGATCCTGTTCATAAAATTTCAATTATTTCCCGGGGAAGAACGGCTGGCTATACTCTAAAACTTCCGACTGAAGATAAGCATATGCGTTCCCGCTCGGAATTTTTGGCCGAATTAGCAGTGTTGTTGGGCGGATATTGTGCCGAAAAGATGGTTTTTAAAGAATTAACAACCGGAGCAGCTTCTGATCTTCAGCAGGCTTCTGATCTAGCCAGAGATTTAGTCACTCGCTACGGAATGAGTGAAAAATTAGGGCCAATAACTTTTGGCGAAAGTGATGGGCTGATATTTTTAGGAAAAGAAATCACTGAACAAAGAAATTATTCAGAAAAAATGGCCGCTGAAATTGACGAGGAAGTAAACAAATTTATTCGAAATGCTCAAAAAACCGCCGAAAAAATTCTTAAACAAAGAAGAGGAAAACTTAATCAAATCGCTAAAAGGTTAATTGAAAAAGAAATAATAGAAAAAGAAGAATTTGAAAAACTAATGGCTCTTTAAAAATTCACCCTGTTAAATGCTGCTCCGCAGCAATTTCGCCAAAGGCGAAATTATTTAACGGGGTAAAGGAGGTGATTTGTATTGAAATACAAGACTATTTTTATATTTGATTGCGATGGAACTGTCTTAGATAGCCGCAAGCCATTAGAAAAAATTCTAAAAACATTGGCAAAAAAATTTAATGTTTCCCTGCCGAATGATGCGGAACTTAAAAAACTCTGGGGAACTGGCGGATATAATCTTATAAAATACTGCTTTCCGGGTTACGCTTATAAAAAAATATATAAGCAATGGAAAAAGCTGGAACATGAAATGAGAATGAAGCTGATAGATGGCACTGGAGACACTGTTAGAGAATTAAAAAAATCCGGTTTTTTGGTGGGCCTTCTCACCAATCGTTCACGAAAGGGCTTAAAGTATTATTCTGAATTGATACAAGGGCTGAATTTTGATTTTGTCCAAACCTGCGAATATACTATATCAAACAAAATT